>OGYN01002229.1_pt1 | contig 14559 bp, 7 predicted proteins | sample 1576551 | NCBI WGS metagenome assembly OGYN01 (sample SAMEA3541589, study PRJEB24748) | human gut metagenome | biome: human gut; feature: human-associated habitat; material: faeces | place: China | collected 2012 | reverse complement strand
AAGTGTCTGAAACGTCTTGATTTTTTGAGACTGACACAGCAAGCGCTGCCCCCGAGAATTTCACAAGATATTCCGCATACCCGATCCGGTCTCCTGCCTGGTATCCCCAGACATTCGCGTTTCCGATCGTCTGGATCTCCTTTTCCGTCAGGACATGATCTTTTTCCGGAAGTTTTACGATAAAGTTTAAGGTGAGACTCGTCTTTCCATCGGTAAAGTCCTTTCCGAACGAATCTTTTCCGGAAGTCCGAATCTGAATTCTGTATACACCAGTCTTCTCCCTCACTACGCTTTGAATCTCCACATCTTTTTCCACGAGTTCTTTTTCTGTTGTGATTTCGATCTTATCTTCCGTTCTCGTCAGCGGAACACGGTATCCATGTGCCGGATCTCCCGACAGATAATCGATCACCTCTTCTCCCTCTTTATGATAAACCATGACCTGATGCATGATCTCTGTCAGCTTTCCATCTGTTCCCGGCATCAGAGCCGGTGTCAGAGTCGCATCGAGATAATATCTTCTGTTTCCGGTGGACCCCATCACATACTGTCTGTCGATCTGGAATCGGAATTTTCCGCTGTTTTTATATTCCTGATACACCCAGCGGAGATTTACCGGATCCTCGTACACTGCATAGACACTGTCCGTCGTCTTTTTCCCATTTTCCACTTTTGAGGTAAAAAATCTGCGGTTTCCAATAGAAGATGCACCTGCATACAGCGTTACCTGATAACCGGCATCCTCTTTTCTGATCCCATCGATTCCGCAAAAGTTCCACTGGGGATGTTCCTGATACCAGGTGAAAATGCTTCTCATAAGATCCAGAACACAGGAATTCTTTTCGACAGGCACTGTAATTTCCTGCACCGCCGCACCATACACGGTCTTTTTTGCCGGTTCTCCCGGATCTGTTGTCATTCCCCAGAGATCTTTCTGGCCCCTTTTTACTCCCCGGCTATAGACCGGCACATCCTCCAGCGAGCGGATACCTCCGGCCGTAACCGGAACTTCATACCCGTTTCTTCCAAGGATCTCCTCTGTCTGAGCCTTCAAGAAGAGAAAGCTCTCCGACGTTTCGTCTGAAAGGTCACAGTCCTCCAGTTTCACCTGAAACCGCTCATCTTCCTCATTGACAGACAGATTTGAAAGGCTCATCGGTATCTTTTCCGGAATCTGTTCTGCCTTTAAGATCTGCGGTTCTATCCGGCTCACCGGTTCCTGTCCGGTAATATTTCCCGCCGCATCCCGCTCCGGCTGATAGAGAAGATCACTGGTATCGCTCTCCGCCCGTTTCCATACGGTTCTCCCGGCCCCATCTTTTACAATCACCTCTTCTGTTCCCGTCACATGAGGTCCTGTCACCAGCTCCTCCCCTGTATCAACGCGGTAGAATTTCGTTCCTTCCGGAAAACCATAGGCAAAGATCTCATAACCTCCATCTCCATTTTCCCCTGCCGCCCCCGCTGATGTGACCGAAAATGGAAGTTCATCATATCCTTTTCCTCTTCCGTCATCGCCTTCCATTGCCGCTGCGAGTTCCGGCATCGTGACCACAGCCGTTCCATTTGCGTCCGTCACAGATCCTGGAGTTTCAAAGCCTGCTCCCCGGTTGGTGATCTCCTGATCCATTCCGTTTACTGAAAGCTCGTATCCCTCACTTCTGGAAAGTTCTTTTATATAATATTTTCCCAGAATCAGCGGTCTCCCGATCCACCAGTTTCCGTTCTTCTCCATGTTCTCCTGATACAGGTTTCCTGGCCCGTTCCAGGAGATATCCGTCCTTTTTCTGATCTTTCCGGCCGTATAATCGTACTCCACTCCCGGTGCTTCCGTATAACACAGGAAATCCGCATTTCCATCCCGATCTGTTGCTGCCGCTGCCACAAGATCATTTTTCTTATAGACAACGCCAGTATTTGTCAGAATTCCGTTTCCTGTCACCTCCGCATCCGGATGAATGATGTCTTCCGCCGCAAAAAGGCCATACACGGCCCCTTCAAGTGTTCCATCTCCTTCCGCATCCCCGTAGGACGAATAATCATCCGATTCTCCCCGAAAAAGATCTCTGTCTTTTTTCGTGATATGGATCCGCCCCTCAGTTCGATGGTCATACACATGCCAGGCATCCCCGCAGTCCTCAGCGCCATTACAGTGCGAATACCTCTCGGAATCCCCGAGATCCAGATGCCGGATTCCGTCCTCCTCTGCATCCGCCAGAATATCCTCAAAGTCCCCGACGCCTTCAAACTCTCCCCAGTCATCAGATTCTTCACCATCATCAGCTTCTTCCCGGCTTCTTCCCATAAACCAGCCATAAAACCGATCAAAAATACTTTTCTTTTCTGCATTGGACGCCGTTGCTTTAACCGCAGCTTCTTTCGTATCCGCTTCCGCGTTAGACGCCGTTCTCTTCATAATTGTTTCCGCGCGGCTTTTTACCACCGGTATTTTTCTCTCCGAAACAGTACTCCCGCCTGTCATTCCATTTCCCGAATACCAGATGTTTTCCGTGATCTCACGGCTGCTTCCGGATCGCTTTTCCGCGTCTGCTCCCGCCTGGGAAGAATCCGTCGTGATCATCTCCACAGGGATATCATCCAAGTGCAGATCGTGGAGGATATACCCGTTTCTTGCCTGGATCTCCCTCCATGTATAGGTAAACCGCAGTCCGATAAACTTCCGGTATGTCTCCTCACAGTCCGCCTTGCAGCCGGATTCCTCAAATGCGGCTTCGGATGCAGCCCGGAGCTTTCGCTCATTTCCAGCATTTTTTCGGCTTCTCCCATCCGGTTCTCCGCTTTCCAATACTTCCTGTACCTCATCGTAGACACTCTCATCCGCCAGCCAGTGAAAATGGCAGCCTCCTTCCGCCTCTGCCTCACAGGCCTCCACCAGTTCCATCCACTGCTTTGCCGCAGCCCTGTTATTATCCCTGGTCTGTTCTGCGGCCTCCTCATAGGCATCGCTCTTTTTCCCGTCCTCATCGCCGGAATCCCCATCTTCCTGGTCCTCCGGCATATTTGCCCATGACGGCGCGGCATGTCCGTCACAGTATGTCTTTTCATACGCGTACTTTCTGGTATCTTTGTAGGTTATCTCCCCTTTTCCGTTCGTGGTTCCTTCCGAAAACACCTGAAATCCGCTCCATGGACGAAAGCTCAGGTTCTTTTCCGCAAGTTTTCCCTCGCCGTCCGTCTTTGAGATCTTTCCTCCGTCCTCAAACCTTTCATACAGATAGAACTGGCTTCCCTTGAGCGGCATTCCAGTCTCATCGTCATGTTTGACAAGCCTGACATTGTAATCCGCCGAAAAGGTCTCCTTGTGACGATAGATCTGAAATTCGAGAGTCGGGGGTTCCACGCCGTATTCCGGTATTTCCCCGTCTCCCGCGCCTCCTGGTTCTCCGCTTTCCCCATCCTGGCTGATCACCAGATAAAACACCATATCAGAGGGAATGATCCTCATATCCGCCTTATAGAGTCTCTGATGTTCCGGCGCGTTGATGCAGACCTTAAAGTCCATCCACTCCCTGAGATATTCCGGATTCCAGCTGCCTTCCGTATACCAGCCGGAATTGCCTTTCATAGCGATCTTATACCGCACCGTTGTCTTGTTGTATTTCTCTTCATCTGTCATATTGCTTCCGACAGCATTCTCATTTGCGGTCACCGAACCATTATTGTGGATCCGGATCGCATCCCCGCTCCAGGTCACCTCATACAGATTTTGTCCCATCACCGATTTCGCGATATTTTTATCCTGGGATGCGTCAAGCCATCCCACGTTTCCCCCTGTGGATCCATTGTCCCACACACTCTGGGGCTCGATCTTCGCGATATCCCGGATAAACTCTTTTCCGAGAACAAACTCCGTATCCAGGGCGCCAGGTCCGTCAGAAAAAGGCAGTACCTGAAATGGCACTGCCGTATCTTCCGAAGTTGCTCCCCTGATCGCATCCGGAGCTTCTTTTCCCGCCGCCAGCCCGACGGAGGACGCCTGCTCCATAACAGCGATCGCGCGGTCTTCAATTTCCGGATTGTCAGCCACCCAGGCAAATTTTGTCCCTGCATCGTCTTTCACATACTTTACGATATTGGCACTGGACGTCACAGACGCGATCTCCGCATAAAGACCCGGATCAAACTTTTTTGCCGCGTCCTTCAGTGCCGACCAGTTGTCCGGATATGCCCAGAATAACCGTTTCGCCTGCGTTTCCGTAAGCGGAGACGGCATCGTATCAAACTTATACATATCATACCGGTCGACCTTCTTCCAGCCTTTTCCCCCATCGAGGCAGTAATACGGGGCCGTCGATTTCTGCGGCCACACATCCGATGCCTCGGACGGGAACGGGAGTGGAATCCCCACTCCCGTGATCGTCATAATGACTGCCAGAAATCCAGCCAACCATCGCCTTCTTTTTTTCTCTTCCATACTGATCCCCCGCCATTATTTCTTTCCAATCGTCTGTACCGCACCTCCGACACACCATGCGCCTGTCTCATCCACAGTGTAGCCGTCCGGCGTCACACAGTCCGCCAGCATATGTCCGTTTTTCTGGTCCATATAGTAGCATTTTCCATTGATCCAGTTCCAGCCTTTCGTCATCCGCCCGGTCGGTCCCAGGTAATACCACGCTTCTCCTTCTTTTATCCAACCAGTCTGCATTTTCCCCTGGCTTCCGTCATTTGTCTTCTGGAGATAATACCAGCTTCCATCTTTTTCATCGAGAAACCACCCTGTCTGCATCCTGCCGTCAGCCGCAAAATGGAACCAGGAAGTCTTTTCCTGTCCTTCTTTCGCATATGGGTTGTAGATCCAGGCCCACTCATTGGCATACGTTCTTCCGCCGGAAACAAATTTCCAGCTTCCATCCTCCTGCTTTCTCCACTCACCGGTGACACTGCCCTTTGGCTGTTCCCCTGTGTTCTGGTCCTTTTTCAGCACACTTCCCGTTCTTCCGCCGCCGGAAGAACGTCCTCCTGAGCTGCCGGACCAGGTCTTATCCACAAGCTTAAACTTTAATTTCACAGGAATCTTTTTCTCCAAAGCCCCAGCTCTGACCGTGATCTCGTCCTCATATTCCGCCGTATACGGATATTTCTTCATCCCCTCCGCAATCCAGAATGCCTCCGTATTTACTGATACCGCACCGTTTTCTACCTTTACAGCACCATTTTTTACGTTCCAGTTAAATTCGAAGCTACCGTCCCCATTTCCTTTTAACGCTTCCTGCGGTATCAGCTTTGCCGTAATCTTCTGTGCATCCGCGCCCTGCCATATGACCGCCGGGTTATATCTCGATCCCGTTTTCGTGAGTATCAGGTCAAACACCAGCTCTCCCTGATCCACCTTGATCTCCTCCGGCATCACCACAGTCCTGTCATCTGTCACAAAATCCACTTTCACGCTGCAGACTGCCGACTGGATATTTCCAAGGGCATCCTTTGCCGCCATCACTACCTCCGTGCTTCTTGTTCCACACCCAGTACGTTTCTCATAGATATGTTCCTTATGAGCCGCTTCATCCGCCTCTATGAGATCCAGGATCCATCTCGTATCCTTTTTCGCCATCACCTTTGCGTTCCGGTAATCTCCGTCCGCGATTCCCTCTTCCACAAAACCGGCGTCCACCTGGATAATGGCATTATCGCCGACGGTCCAGCTGATATCTTTTTTATCGAAATAGTCCGGTGCAAAGGATCCTGACAGGATCTGCGGCGCGGATACCGTGATCGTTTCCTGCGGCTTTTTCCTGTCACCGGTCAATGTTCTTGTCACCATAAAATTCAATGCCGCTTTGTCGAGAGTCGCGCCTTCCGCTGCGATCTTCGTCCGGTCCTTGATCTGGAATGTCACCGGGATCCTGCAGTTTGCGGTCACAGACTTCTCCTCAAAGCTGGATGCCGGTCTCGTCTTTGCTGTCAGAACCGCAAGTCCGCCCTGGGTACCGTTTCCGTAGACCGTATCCTCGATAGGGTACCGGTACTGTTTCTTCGCCTGTTCTGTCTCCGCTTTCTCCACAATATCCTTAAAGAATCCTGCATTCAGGTTCAACTCGATGGATGCGCTCTTTTTCGTATATCCGGACTCGTCCTCATCATCATTTTTCTTTAAGATGATCAACTCATCGTCATCCACACTCCATCTCACCGCCTCATCGGCGACATCGTTGTTCTTATCGACCACAGCATGGATCTTCACGTCCTGGACCTTCGTTCCCGACTCCAGCTTTCCGTTTAAATATCTCGCCAGCAATTTCCCCGCGGTATCCCTCACTTCCGTGGTGATCGACGGGTTCATCCGGTCCCCGGTGCGCTCCTCAATCACCCGGAAACCAAGTTCCTGGGGCTCTACCCGCACACCTGCTGCCACTTTCTTATAGAACGCAGAGACCTCCGTATCATGTTCCGGCATCACAAACTGGTAGGAACCGCCTGTCTGATAGGTCATCTTCCTTCTACGTCCCAGGGAATCTGTATAGGTCGGCACACCATCCATCTGGAACTTTTCTGTCTCCGTGTTCTTCGGAGCCGTGAGGACTGCAACGGTATCTCCGGCAGCCACCGCGCCCCGGTATGCTTTGTGGAATTCCTTGCTGTAGGCAGACGGACCTCTCGCCGTCAACACCGCCACATCATAGAAATTCCCTGAATTTGCCGCTGTATCCACCTGAAGGACCGACAGCAGATATCCCCTCACCGGTCGTCCCACGGAATTCGGTGCGAAATGATCTGGAGTATAGAGATCCTGTCTCGCCACAGACTCGGTATCCACTACATGGAGAACGCCATTCTCGAGTTCCTCATAGAAATAGAGTTCGTCCTCCTTCTTCGTGTTCTGTCCCTGCACCAATGTGTAGAAATTATCTCCTTTGTTCCAGAAGCCAATATGAGCATCATAGGTGAACCGATTGTCATCCGAGACACCTGAGCCGCAGACACCGGCTGCGATCTTCTCCTCCGTATCCGCGAACAGGTACGCCACATCTGCTCCGTCCTCAACCCCATAACGGAAGTGGAAGTCAGTGTCATGAGTTCCAATAAAAGTTCCCTCACGCGCCGCACTTCCAAGCCCTGAAGATGCGATGGTCCCCTCAAACCGTGCCACCTTCATCTTTCCGGAAGCGTATTTTCCCGTGATACCGCCGATGGACTGGGAGCCGCTTCCGCCGATGGTTCCCATCACATGCGTATTGAAAATATCCGCGGAATTCTGGAATCCCACGATTCCGCCCACATAGCCTCCTCCCTGGATCCTGGCACTCAGACTGTCCCCTGTGTTGACCTCACAATCCGCAATCAAAGACTCTGCCGCCCGTCCGGCAATTCCCCCGGCAAAAATCTCCTTTCCGCTTCCCGTATCGATAGCCACATGGTCGGAAACACAGTTTTCCACCACAGAGTCTTCCAGGACATCCGCAATAACTCCACCGGCTGTACCGGTAGTCCTTAATGTGCCGTTTACCGTCACATTCCGGATCACCGAATGTTTCGCACGGCCCGCGAGAATTCCCCCATTCTCCTTTACCGTGATCACATGCCCCGGCTTTACCTTGAGCTCTGTGATCTCCGCGTTCTCCACTGCGCCGAACAGTCCGCCAAGGTCCCAGGATGGCTGGTACATGCGGAAATTGGACACAGTTTTTCCGTTTCCGCTAAAATGCCCCTCAAACGGCGATACTTTTCCGGCCCGCATATCCGCCCCAGTGTGATAGAATCCGATAGGGATCCAGTTCATTCCACCGAGATCAATATTTTTCCCTAACTCAAACCAGGCACCTTTATAATTTCCCGGATAAGTGCCCTCTCCCCTTCCAACCTCCATTCCCATGGACGCAAGGGCAGCGAGCCCAATGAGGTGCTCCTTCGTTGTGATCTGGTACGGCTTTTCCTTTGTTCCATCCCCAGTTCTTCCACTTAAAAAGCTCATATCGCCCACATCAGCGCCCCAGATCTCCTCATCCGCAGCGAGCACAGCAATATTTTCCACGGCATCCGATGCCGTCGCCGTTCTCTCCGCCGCTGTTTCCACACTTCTCAAAACTGCCATTCCTCTTACCGGTGTTCCAAGCGCCATGCAGAGTCCTAACCCTGCTAACATCATCTGGCTCTTTCTGCCTCTGTTTTTTCTGCTCTTCTTCATTTCTTTTCTCCCCTCTATGCCTGCGGCAGACAGAATGCCGGGCAGATCCCGATCCCAACATCTGACACATCCGCCTGTCTGAAGCATCCATTTTCAAGATCTACAACATACTCCCTGTTTCCATATACAAAACTGCCTCTTTCATCCACCTCATAAGCCGGTGTCCGAAGCCAGAACCCCCGGCTGTAAGGACTTCCCTTTCCTTCCGGATTCCAGATCTCATCCCGATACCGGTATGCTTCCTCCAAAGACAGCAGAAAGAATCTGTCCCGGCACTCCTGGTATGGCAGCAAATGGCTCTCAAGACCATCCAGACGGCTGTCAGCAAAATCACCATCCCCTGTTTTCCCTGTAAATGCCGTCAAAGCTCCCGTGTATACAAAAGATGCATCTGGAACCGCAGTCTCTGCCTGTTCCCCCAGCCATTCTCTCACCCGGGATTTCTTATAGTTATTGTTTTCTCCAAACGGAAGTAAGATCCGCTCCTCATAAGTACTGTCCACATCGGACCGAATCACATTTTCCGCCAGAAACAGCGCACGTTTCCCATAACTGCCTCTGCCGTCCTGGTAATCATCATCGATACATCGAAACCGGCATATTTTTCCCGCAATCTCCCGCGAGACCACATCCCCGGTCCTCCATGCGGCCCGGTCTTCCTTCTCCCCGAACTTGTCTCCCGTTCCTGGAACGGTATTTTCCCCGGAATCCGGCGCCCGCCCCCGCCATTCAAAGCCGATCCGGCAGTCCGTAACCGTCTCACCGTTCACATTCCTGGTCCCCAGATCCAGCTTTGAAATATTTACCACTCCGGGAAACATCTGCGCGATCACCAGCGTATCGAACGAGCTGTCTTTTCCCGTTACCACAATTTCCTGCCGCCCTTCCCGTTCTGCGGCAGATACCGTCTCCATCAGAAACCGCCTGCCCGCTTCCCGATCCCTCAGGATCACAGGTTCTGCTGTCAGAAATTCTGCCGTTCTCTCCGCCGCGTAGGGAACGAGTTCTCCCCGGCAGCTTGTGAGTACAGCAAGAGAACCGGCCGCAGCAAGCCACTTCGCCACTTTCTTTCGATTCATTTTTCCTCCTGGATATTCCGGCTAAAGCCGCCGGCGGCTTTTCGATAAAGCAGATAATATCTGCCTCCAAAGATTTTTAAGACTCCCAAAAGATCTATTATGATTTGACTGGAACTCCCCAACCGGTTCGTTCCTCCGTTTGTCCATAACTATATCACAGGCCATACCCGGAATCCATATCGGATCCGTAAAACCAAAGCCCCATTATTTAGCCAGTTTCACGAAAATATTTTTGCATTTTCGTCACTTTTACCATACCATTTTTTCACCGATGCCAGTAAAAGCATTATTTATAAGCATTTTTCGATGTCAAAAAAGACAGGACATGCCGCGCACGTCCTGCCTTTCACCTGTCTTACCACGTCTCCACCGTCCGCAAAAATTCCTCCATCGAAATCACTCCGGCGCACACAAGATCCGCCAGCTCTTCCCGCATGGTCCGCATCCCCTGTGTCTTCACCACATAATCCTCGATCTCCCACTCCGGCCGGTTTTCCGCAGTCATCTTCTTCAGTTCCCGGTCCATCACAAATATCTCATGAACCGCAGTTCTTCCTTTGTATCCTGTATTCCGACAGAATTCACATCCGCGTCCGCGCCTTGCGCTCCGGATCTTTCTTCCAAACAACTTCTGCTCCTCATTCGTAAGTTCCACCGTCTCCGCACAGTGCGGACATACCTTTCTCACCAGTCTCTGTGCCGCCATGCCGCATAAACTGTCCGCCGTGAGATACGGCTCGACACCCATATCTGCCATTCTCGTGATTCCGCCCGCCGCGCTTTTCGTGTGCAGAGTCGAGAGCACCAGATGACCGGTGATTGCCGCGCGGACACTGATTTTCGCTGTCTCCGGATCCCTCGTCTCGCCGACCATGATAATATCAGGATCCTGTCTCAAAACGGCACGGAGTCCTGCTTCAAAAGTAATCCCCGCCTGTTCATTCACCTGCATCTGGCTGATCCCCGGAAGATATCGCTCCACAGGATCCTCGATGGTCACGATATTCACCGGCTGTTTCGCGAGATATTCCAGGATCATATATAATGTGGTAGTCTTCCCGCATCCTGTCGGTCCTGTAAGATACAGGATCCCGCCCGGACTTCTGAGGATCCTCTTCATCTTCTCATAATTTTTCTCACGCATTCCAAAGGTTTTGCCATGATCGATCTCCGTTTTCATATTCAGGAGTCTCAGCACCATCTTCTCGCCAAAGATCGTCGGGACCACGCTGGTCCTCACATCCAGGCAGATCCCGTCGATCATCTCCTTAAAATGCCCGTCCTGCGGCACTCTCTTTTTCGCAATGTCCATTCCGCTGAGGACCTTCGCCCTCGTCACCAACGGCTGATGCATTTCCTTGTCATATTCCCGCACATGGAGCAGCATGCCGTCCAGCCTCATCCGGACAACCATCCGGTCTTCCTGCGGTTCCAGATGAATGTCACTGGCATTTTTCCGGTATCCCAGATTTAAAAGTTCCTCAAGGAGCTTCACCGCAGATCCGGCCTCTGCCCCATAGTTCTCCATCTCCTGGACCTCATTCTTATTTTCCTGTTTTCCTTCTCCGCCTAATATGCCCAACATCCCATTTTCCTCTTTCTATCATAACTCATTCCCCCTCGCTGACGCAGACGGTTCGTGAGTTGCTGTCTGTACTTCGGATCCGCGGCTGCCGGGGATTGTATCCAGCACCATCTCCGGTCTGCACACTGCCATTCCTCTCATACAGGTCCTTTTTTCCATCCATCACCCGTACCGTGACAAGGACGCGGCCAGACCGGCTCTCTTCCACCTCAATTTCCGGTTTCAGCGTATCGATATGAAACGCGTCCATGGACAGTCCGTCCAGTTCTTCCACTTCCACAGCACCTGTCTCCAGCCGGTCCGCCACATATCTCCATGCCGCGTCCCCAAGCATTTCTGCCTGCTCCTGTGTCCTTGCGTGATCCAGTACCCACACCGCCATCCGCCGCATCGGAAAGATCATAAGGAGCAGCATACTGAAAAGCAGCATGACGATCATAACCTCAACCAGTGTAAACCCCCGTCTATGACCCTTCTCCATCTTTAATCTTTCCTTTCACCTGTCTCTTCTTCCGAAGTCATGGACACCCAGAATCCCGAGACCTGGACGGTTCCGGTATCCGACGTTTCTTCCGCGAAATATCCCGATTCCAGAAATTCTTCTCCATCAACCGCCAGATGGATCTCTGCCGGTTCCCCGTATTCCGTATCTCCCATATGGCGTTCCAGTCTGTTTCCTGCCTCATAAATCTCCCGATACCGTTTCACGGTCTTTGAATAGCCGGAGACACTGAGAAGCATCGCCTCAGCTACCAGAAGAAGGATCAGAAACGCCGTCATCAGCTCCACCAGTGTTGAGCCATTCTCATTCCGTTTCCATCTCTTTTTCATGGCTTTTCCTCCCCACTCCGTTCCGCCGAAGACGGCGTACTCACGAAAACAGGTGCCATGGGGATCAGTCTCGACGCACCTTCCTTCCGGTCATTTACAGTACAGACCGCCTGTAACACAAGTCCTGAACCGTCCTCTTTCCAATAGGAGGAGATGACTGTCTCGATCCTCTTTTTCTCCCCATTTCCAGTCTCTGCCCACACTGCCGCCTCCGTCTCCGGAAGTCCCTCCGGTCCCTGTAATTTTTCAAGGATTCCTGTCGGCTCCTCCTGACACATATTCTCCACAAGGATCTGCACCACCGCCTCGGCGGCCAGCCTCGCTTCCGTTCCTGCGGCAAAGTTCAATGCTGAACGATAGCGCCTTGCCCCAGACGAAAAGAGAAGTGAGGTAAATACCGTGACAAACAGCACGGTCACCAGAACCTCCGCCATCACAAATCCTTCGCTCCGGTTCTTTCTCACCGCCACTCCCTCCTTATCGAATACTTCCATACATGTTCCACATCGGCTCCATGATTCCAAGGATCAGGATTCCGGTAAAGATCCCGATCATCAGGATCATTACCGGTTCCAGCAGGTTCACCAGCTTATTCAGCGCCAGATCTGACTCATGTTCATAGCTTCCCGCGATCCGCTCCAGCATTTTATCCAGGTGACCCGCCTCTTCTCCCGTAACGATCACCGCCGCCAGTTTCTTTTCAAATCCACCACTCTCCCGGATTGCCTCGCTCAAAAGCATTCCGCTGCTCACACGCGCCATGATCGTCCTGATCTCCCGGTCCAGATACCTGTTTCCGATCGTTCCTTCCGTATATTTCAGGCAGGATGTGATCGGAAGTCCACTGGAATAAAGGCTGGACATGTTCTCACAGAATCTTGCCGTACAGATGATCCTTATCTGCCGTCCGACCACCGGAAATTTGCAGATTACCCGGTCATAGCTGTAACGAAACCATACTCTTTCCGTCAGGATCTTCCATCCTGCCAGGATCATAACAGCCGCCACTGGCAGGAAATAGCGGTACGCATACAGAAAATGGCTGATCCCCATGAGGATTCTTGTAAGAAGCGGCAGCGTCACATCCACCAGGATCGGCTCTAACGTCGGCAGGATCTCCAGAAATACGAACAGCATTAGAAAGATCATCATCAGAACCAGGATCTTCGGATACAAAACCGCGCTGCGGATTTTTCCCTCTGTCCTGTGTTCTTTCTCATAATGGACCGCCAGCCGTGCCGTCGTCCTGACAAGCTGGCCGCTCATCTCCGCTGCCCGGATCATCTGGATCGCCGGTTCCGGAAACCGCCCGGTTTCTTCCATGGCATCCCCGACGGTCTTCCCCTCGGTCATGAACGCTCCCAGTTTTCGACACGCCAGGCAGAACTCCCGGTCGGTATCATCCTGCTGCATGATCTCCAATGTTTCCGGAATTGATAATCCCGACTCCACCAGGACAGAAAACTGCCTGAAAAACTCCGACAGCCTTTCTGCTCCAAGCTTTTTACGCTTTTTCATACAAAGCTTTCCCCCCTATTTCCGTGCTGGGCGTAGCCGCCTGCGGTAAAACAAAACGGCGCAGTTATCCACTGCACCGTGTAAAATCAATATTTTTATGATGCAGCTGAGGGCGTGCTTACTGCTGTGACCCTCTTACTGGCGGAATATTTGCCGCCCAAAAGGATCCATAGTGAGCTGCGGGAGCGGCGGCACATCGTGTCCGTGTTCAAGCTGGTGCAGGAACTGCTGGCTCCCTCGGGGGTACGGGGTAAAAACTGGTTTACCATCCTCATGGAAAAGCTGCCCCCGGAGCACAAGGCACGGTGGTTTGCCGGGGCGGCGCTGAACACATCCGACCAGGCTATGGCCTCGGTCATGAGCACGGTATTGTCTCGCCTCAACGCCTTTCTGGACTCCGAGCTGGAGCAGGTGCTGTGTTTTGACAGCACCATGAACGCCGAGCGGTTTGCGTCGGAGAAGTCCGCTATCTTCCTGATCTTGCCGGAGGAGGATCAGACCAAAAATTTCATGGCAGGCTTGATGATCCAGACGCTGGCACGGGAGCTGTTTGCCGTGGCGGATGAAAACGGCGGGCGGCTGCCTGGTCGTGTTGTGTTCTTCTGCGACGAGCTGGGGACCATGCCCGCCTTTGACATCCTGCCGCTGTTCAGCGCAGGGCGCTCCCGTGGGCTGACGATGGTGCCTATCATCCAGGCGCTGGCGCAGCTGGAGAAAAACTATGGGCGAGAGGGGGCAGAGATATTGACCGATAACTGCCAGGATACCATCTTCGGCGGCTTCGCGCCCAACAGCCAGACCGCCGAGGTGCTGTCCAAGGCCCTGGGCAGCCGCACCGTCATGAGCGGCTCCATCAGCCGGGGGAAAGAGAAAAGCCAGTCTCTGCAGATGATGGAGCGTCCGCTGATGACCCCGGACGAGTTAAAATCCATTCCCAAGGGACAGTTTATCGTCATGAAAACCGGCACCCACCCCATGCGCACCCGCCTGCGGCTGTTCCTGGAGTGGGGGATCACCTTTGGGGAACCCTATGTCCTGCCGGAGAAGGCTGCCCGCCCTGTGGCCTACGCCAGCAAGCAGGATTTGGAGCAGGCCATCCTCCAGAGGCACCCACCGCAACCGGAGAAAGAACCAGAACCGGCTCCGCCGAACAGCGGCGGTAGCCGGAGAGAGAACGGCCAGACGATGCCGCTAGACAAGGCGAGAGGGATCCGCCAGATCCACCGAAATCAGGAGGGAACCCCATGAGTTATTTCCAGACCATTTATCAGTCCGACCTTGGCCACCGGGCCAGGGCGGTCTATATGTATCTCAAGGATCATGCGGATCGGGAGGGAAAGTGCTGGCCGGGGATCAAGACCATCGCGGCGGAGCTGGGCCTGTCCCGCTCCACCGTCAAG
>OGYN01002225.1_pt1 | contig 14571 bp, 13 predicted proteins | sample 1576551 | NCBI WGS metagenome assembly OGYN01 (sample SAMEA3541589, study PRJEB24748) | human gut metagenome | biome: human gut; feature: human-associated habitat; material: faeces | place: China | collected 2012 | reverse complement strand
AGCAAAGATCTGGATTTTATATCGGTTATACTATACGGCATTTTTGGACGCTAACCTCCTGATATTTCGGCATAAGTGAAATATTCTCCATATCCGTTACTATAATGTTAAGTTCACGAAATTAATCAACAAACAAACTCCTTTTTTTTCTTCGAAAGAAGGAAAAAGATAATGCATGCCAACTCTATATCAAATGTCACCGATTTATCTTTCTTTTTCTTATCAATACAGCAGGAATCCCTTGATAAATACCATCTACCTCTGTACTTTTTGTTATCACGCTACCCACAGTAGCAATAGAATTCATATGCATGGTTACCCCTGCGCAGACTACCACCTTGGCACCAACCCACACTCCGTTTTCTATAACTATTGGAGCATTACGATAGGGCATTGAAGATATTTTGTAGTCATGATTGCCTGTCAGCAGTAATGCTCCTTGCGATATACATACATTGCTGCCGATAGTTACACAGTCCAGATTATCTATCCAGCACTGTTCTCCCAACCACACATTATCTTCAATTGTTAGTTTCCATGGAAACTTAATAGTTACATTATTTTTTATTATTAGCCCCCGTCCAATCTTTGCGCCAAAAGCACGGAGTAAAGCTATCTTTATACACATAAAGGGATTCCAAGAGACACGTACCAGCAAGGCATTTACAAAGTACCATGCTATTATTTTTAAACTATTAGCACCTTTGTCAAAATTGCCCGCAGAGAATGCACCTAAATCAACCTGACTCATTCTTTCATCACCTTTTGATATAACTCTACCATATCCTCAGCCATTTTTCGTGCCGAATACTTCTCCTCAACCAATTTGCGACCATTGCGTCCCATCACTTCTAACTCTTTACCAGTAAGTGCTAACAGTTTCAGCAGAGCATCCTTTGTCGGTTCAACACCCACTTCCGTCCACCAACCACAATGCCTACTCTCCAAATCACTCCATGGAGTGCCTTTAGTCGTAATTACAGGCGTACCCACCGCCAAGGCTTCTGCCACAACAAGACCAAAATTCTCGCTATATGTAGGAAGTATAAAACAATCAGCAGTACGAAATAACTCCCATTTTCGTTCACCATATACACCACCTTCAAAGCGGATAATATCCATCACACCCTGATTGATAGCTAACTGTTTCAACTCATTGATATAAGCATCATCCCCTTCCCCGGTAATACGCACCACATACCCCTGCAGTTGCTCCTTCAATTGAGCTACTGCCTCTATAAGAAAGTTGATACCTTTTTTTACATGCACACGACTCAAAAAGAGTATTTCCTTGTTACATTTCCAACTCTGCTTCATCACGATACTCTCTACATCTATGCCATTGGCTATAATCTGAATCTTATTATTATAACCCAACTTAAGTAGATTTTTTCTTTCGCTCTCCGCTGTTGCATGTAAGTATTCAACCCGTTTCACTGCAGCTTTCTGATATAACAGTAAAGCAGGAACTTTGCGAGTCCAATAGTGACGAGCCATAATCCATGGCTCTAACATACCATGAGGTGTAAGCACCACCTTAAATCCTAGATTCTGAGCCCACCGCTGCAACACTGCACACGATGGAGTCCAACAACAGTTTATATGTACCAGATCAGGAGTAATATCATGTAATAGATAAGCCCATTGTCGCTTTAGCTCTAAAGGAGCATTCATCGGGGCTAAGTTATGAACTTGGCAATTCTCCATTGTCAGAGGGTTATCACTAGTATGTGACGCCACATGTAACTCTACTAATTGCCCCAACTCTTTAGCAAGCAGTTGCATATAAGTAGCCGTCCCTCCCCAAGTTCGATCAAGGCTAGGAGTGTAATGTATAATCTTCATTAATATATTTCAATTGAGAGGTTTATTCAATAAACCGATTAGTTAGTGTATAACAAAAAGTCTCATACCCTATAGTTACAACTACTAGGTAAAAAAATATGCAAACCTATTATTTCTAAGATATAGCTGATTTTTATTAAGTGCCTTTGTTACAAAGAGAAAGCCATGTATGTCCGATGTTATCTTCCTACTCTTTCTGCATCAAAGCTTCAAATTCATCAATCGAAGGATTCATCTTTACATACGTTTTCTAATTTTGAGAAAGCAGATTTCCAGCTCTCTTCAGAAAAATTAGTTATCAATGCATTATGATTATCACAGAGTGTATTAAGCATTTCAACACTAGCGTTCTGTAGATAGAGGATAACCCGTTTTAGATCTTCGACGCTATACTTGCAACGGCTATACTCAAAGCCAGACAATTCAGGATATTCTAATGTAGACAGTACAATCTTTCCGTATGAAAAGTACTCCAATATTTTTGAAGGAAAGTTATTCATATTTTCCTCAAAATCAGGATTACGTAAACTCAAACAAACATCGACCTTATCATAAAGGTGAAGATAATCTTCATAACTCAGATAACCCAAGTAGTGGATATTGGAATATTGCTTAAGTACTTGTTCATTTACGTCTCCAATCCCTGATATATAAAGCTCGCTGTCAGGTAACTGTTTAAACACCTCTAAAGCTAAAGGAAAACCTGTATAATTATCAAGAGAACCAGAAAACAGAAAACTTAGCTTCTTATTTTGCTTATATGTTTTAACAAGCTTAATTCTGCTTAATGGAATAATACCAGCCTTACACATAAAATATGGATGCCTAATACTCGTTCGTTCAGACAAAGAAATCATGCCATATGCTTTGCTGTAGAGCCAAGGTATGTAGTAATTAGGTGAAAACTTATTTTCTTCAGGTGCATAATCTAAAAGTATAGCATACACGCGAGTACGAAACACAAAACGTAACAAAACATACGTCACAATATTCGCCATGCAGATGTTGTAAAACCACACGTTATCTGCCCCACGAACCATCCATGCAGCCTTAATACTATTCCATACAGTACAGAGTTTTTTTATAAAACCGCTACTCGAACTTTTTCCACCTAGATATTTTATACTACTCTCGTCGCAAATACCCTCATCAAAATAGGAAGGGGGTACCAATGATATAGTCTTATCGAAAGCATCATTTTCTATCAGATTAAAACAAAAGTTGTTGGGAGCTTGAGATGCTCTTAACTTTACCACAAGCTGATTAGGAACGATGTTACAGATTAAAATTCTCATTACTTTTTATATAGATCAATAATAGTTGAATAAATTTCATACATTCGCATTGCATTGATTTTAGGATTATGTCTAATCAATCCACATTTCCTCTCCTGGCGATGTAACTCTAAACAATCTTTAGCTTTGAATAATTGTATTACTAGCTGTGCTAGCATTTCATACTCCTCATAGCGATACATAAATCCCGTTTTTCCCTCTTCAATCAATGAAGGAACACCACCTACATACGATGAAATAGCAGGAACACCAAGAACCTGAGCTTCACCTAGAGAGTTAGGTGAGTTTTCAATATATGAAGGTAGTACATAGACATTGCAATCTAAAAAGGCCTGACACATCTCCCTTTCAGACAACGTTCCAAGAAATTGAATATTTTCTTGTACGCCAAGAATTTTTGCCAAATGAAAAAGATATTTTTGATATCCAGTAGTACGTAGTCTTTCTTTGAAACTCTTTGAGCAGAAAAAATCATCTCCTACAATATTCACTTTTACATCAGGGAAAACTAGTTTAATAAGCGGTAAAGCCTTAATGACCTGATGCGCTCCTTTTAAGGCTGATGTGCCATTACTTACGAGAATACTATGCTTATTACATTGCTGATAATTCCATTCATATTCAAAGAAAGTGGGACGTAAGCTTTCATTACAATGAAAGTAATTAATAGATGGATTCAAAGCGATTGCGTGCGACTTATCCCATGTTGTACGTCCTATTATAAATCGCAACTTTCTTACGATTTGCTCTTCCAAATTTCCTCTTTCACGCATCAATTTTGCTTGTGTCCGCAGTGAAGATTGTCCTAACAAGTCACGTAAAGTTACAAAGTGCTTCATCTCTGTTTTTATTCCGCCATCTGTATAATGTTTATAAACATGGGCAAATCCCTGAATTGTGGACACAATAGGTACTTTACCACCTACCCCATCAAGCAATGCTAACCCTACAACGTGTTCTGTCCCATTTACATGGATAATATCAGGCTTAAAATCATCAACCACCGCTGATGTAGCTTGTTGCAAAGTAAATGAATAATCAGTATGACTTTTGCAAGGGACTCTATAAAAAATAATACCATCTATTTCATCCTTCTCTAACGATTTCACTTCACTAGGGATTATTACACCAAGATTTAATTCGGGAAAATCGTGTAATAAAGCATTAGCAGAAGCATTTACCCATCCACCAAACACATTAGTTTTATGTCCAATCCTCTTACTCAAAGCTGGAAATTCATACATACTAGTCCAAAGTACCCTCATCTTATCATACTCTTTAAGAATTTATCATAACGCTTACCATAAGCATCCCAGGTAAATAAAGACATTTTATTGCCTACATAATTGCGAACACCTTCATGCTTACAAGTTACTAATTGTTGAAACACACCTTTGCGCAGTGATTCAGCATTTATTTCTTTCATCACATATATATTATTTTCATCACCCAGCATCTTTTTCAAAGTTGGGCCACCTGTGTTTTGAGAGCACACGATAGGTAATCCACAAGCTGCAGCTTGGCATAGAACCAACCCAAAACCGTCATCATACGAAGGAAAAATAAAAACCTTTGCTTTAGCGTAATAATTCACAAGTATATCCTCTGAAACGGGGTCTATATGTACAAAGTTGTCTGCTTCTGGAAAAGGAACATCACCCACCCCTCCTACATGAAGAACCCTTATAGGAGTATTCTCAAATGCATCAATAACTATTTTGCTCCCTTTTCGTTTATTCCACCCGCCCACAACAATACAATCAAATTCGCCTGTATATTGTGTAGGATAGAAATGCTGTAATGATACTCCATAAGGATTGATAAATAATTTGTTTTTATCAAAACCATTCTCTATAAAACTGTGTTCCACAAAACTGCTAGCAATGGCTACGTAGTCTGCATACGAATACTGCCTTTCATCTATTCGAATATATCTTTGATTTTCATGTACTTGTTCACATAATCTTCCTAACCTATTAAATGTTCTTATATGAGAAGACCCTCTATCCAAAATACAAGTAGCGCCATACTTTTTTTTCGCTTTTAGCATACATCTACTATAGTTAGGACTTTGAGCTATAAAAATATCACATTGAGGTATTATCCAGTAAACGATGAAGTCCAATGCCTCCATATAAAGCTGTCTTGTTAACTCTGACGGTAAATAAGTCTTCAATACATAAAATGGAGCCATAAGCCAAAGAAGAGATTTTCCTTGTGGGAATCCATACTTTACCAAATTCTTGCGAGGAGTACAAGCATAAAAAGTCACATCATGCCCTTGCCTACTCAACTCACGAGCACAATCTAATAAATGTGCTCTCCCTGATGAAGCTACAACTATCTTCATATTGCAAATTATGTTTTATTTATTACCTACCTCCATTAAGATAACGATATACAGTTGGAGACAAGCGTTTAAGTATTTCTGCAAAAAATATACTTGAAAAAAATGTAATAAAACCAACTATAATTAGTGTCACGAACAGACCTGCATCTTTCATATAAGGGATGTGGCGAACCACAGTTGATATTATTCCTACTAAGATTGCATGGAGTGCGAATACAATAAAATTATTCTGACCAATCTTATTAATTACAACTGGCATGGCATTCTTTCTTGAAATATAATATATTATATATATAACGACCAGACCTGCAGAAAGTATAAATAGTTTATAAGAAATGGTTCTTAGAATTGAATATTCTAGAACGCCTAGTTTGATCATCCAATTAATTGCCGTGCAAATTAGACCAATGATTATCAATATGAGTACCGTCTTAATAGAAATAAAATGCCTAATTTGCTCCATCCGCTTTGCTGATACTGTACGTAACCAAATCCCTATTGAAAAGAAACAAATAGATACAGAACTAAAGCCTGGAATGAATGGATAAATATCAGAGAACCACCATAATAGTAAAAATAAGATAGACACCAATGAAAACCTTCTCAATGCATAATATATTATAGGAGAAATGATAACGCAGCCTATTAAATCTCTTATATACCATAGAGGACCATCTATAGGACTCGATAATTCTGTAAAGCCGTTATTTATAACCTGATTCCAGACAATGAAAATTCTCCAAATACTTCTCCAGTGCAATTCTGGTAAAGTGGGAAAACGAACTATAAAACAGAGTAAATTCCAAATAATATAGGGCAGAATTAAAGAATTAAATCTCTTTTTAATTTTCGAAATATATTCATTGTAAGAAATTGCGTTTTCATCTCCACTATAAATAAGAAATCCTGAAATAAGAAAAAAGCAAGGAACACAAATGCTAGGTCCATACAAACCAAAAAACCAAGTAAAGAATGAATCAATATTAAGACTATTAAAATTGGGAGTAGAATGTATAAATACAACCCCAGCCAATAATGGCGTCCTAAGATCTGTAATCAATTTTGAAATACCATAATCAATCTTCATGATTCGTCTTTTTTAACTGTACTACTCGCCGATAACGATGAAGAAATTTCAGATTAGTATATTTAACAAATGATGGCATCAAAATTATGTTACCAAATGTAGGATGATAAAGAAAACTCTTATAACAATTACCTTTTATCATGAACCATAAAATAAGAGTACCCAAACTTAGTGTAGGCATTAAACTGGCCATACTTAATAATATTCCTGCAATATAAACAATGGAATACACTCCAAATATATTTTTAGAATCTCTAAAGCATCTGACAATAGTCTTTATTAACAAAAACACATAAGGAACAAGCAATAAAAGCCCTCCCTTAAGAATTACATTCAAATAGGCATTTTCAATCAAAGTGCGTATTGGATTCTCAAAATCTAATTCATCAGTAGCTATATAAGTTCCTGTTAATCCTCGTCCAAAAATCAATTCATTTGTAGAAAATTGAGCTAAAAAGACTTCGTTCAAACTAGAACGATTATCTACAAGCATGCGTTCAGACATAATTGGAAAATAACTTAATACCCAATTAAAAAATATTTCCCCAAATACAACATAAAGCATTAACAATGGAATTACATAAAACAAAGATTTGAGCTTTACATACTTTGCAAACATATAGGTCAAAGGAAAGAATAGCAATAACAAAACAGCCGTCCTCCTTCCTGCAATCATAGGCGCATAAAGCGATATTAGATAAGTTATTAATATTACAAAAGTGTATTTTCTCTTAAGTTTGAACACATAACAGATGAATGCCATCATAGGAAACATCAGTGAAAAAGGGACAACTGCATTAAATATATCAGCAATGTTATCCCAATTAATAACAATAAATAATAGAGCAATACATGTCTGTATGAACGCCCATTTAAAAATAAGAGCTAAATTTTTTTCACAGAATGGAAGCAACACAAATAGAGGAGTAAAGAACCACCATATTCGGTTAGTCAACAGAAAATCGGCAAATGTGATGCCTACTGCATTTGTAATTCCCCATATAGCTACCCACAAGGCATAAACTAAATATATAGTGTAAGCCCACTTCTCAACACCCTTAAAAGGAAATTGTTTTTTTATATGGATAAAATAATATATCACCATTATTAGACCGACCAATGCGACAGGCTTAGCTACTATTTTAGGTATAAATCCAGAATCACCGAAAAGATTAGCCGAAGTAAATAATACAACTCCAAAAAGTATTTTTTCAAACTGACTCATTACTCAAAGATTTTAATCCATTTGTCTATTATCACATCTTCACTAAACGATCTTATACTTTCTCTTCCCTTATGTGCCAGCATCCTTAATTTATCAGGAGTTTCAATTAGTTTATTTATTGCATTGCCAAAAGCGTCTAAGTCATTATTGGGTATTATTAACCCATTCTCATTATTTGTGACAATATCATGCAAAGAAGAATAGCTATCCATCACTATAGGCACACACCCTTGAGCTTGGGCTTCTGTAAGTGTCAGCCCCCATCCTTCATAATCGGAACACATCAAAAAAATGGATGCCTCTGAATAATACTCAAGTGGTGGTTGCTTACCAAAGAAGGTTACATTTTTCAAATTTAACTGCCTGCACTGTTCCTTTAAAGAATTGAGCATAGGCCCATCACCTAGAATATTAAAATGCCAATCCGGATGTTTCTCCTCAACCCTAACCCATGCTTTTAACATGTAATTTACTCGTTTTTCTTTGTGTAATCGACATACCGTCAATACCACTTTTTTTTTGCCATCTTGACTATAAGATGCAGCAATAGGCATTGTCAAAACATTACTTATCGCACAAAGTTTATTACATTCAATAACTTTCGTGAGTTGTTTAAACTCATTAAAGAATGAGCGCGACAATAACACAAAGCGGTCTGCATTATCATAATTGATTCTAAACTCGCGCATAGTTCCTTTTCTCACACTCCGTCTCCATAAAGGAAGAAAAAGCAGCCTTAAGAACCATATTATTGACTTTTGTTTTCGTAAACACTTATATACCACCGAAAATGAATACATGCGATCAAACATATGAAGAGTATTATGAAAACACACAACATATTTTCCACTCCATTTGCTATGCTGCAATAATCTTGTCAACCCTGCACAAGCACCATCCTGATTCACAATTACATCTATATGATTACGAACAAGATAGTCATCTAACGACATTATTTGTCGCCCATCGATTGATAAATTCCGGTAACAATCCTCACAAAGTAAATAATAACACTCTACACCTCTTTTTTCAAGCCCTTTAATAATAGATGTCGTAACACGTTCCACACCGCCATTATCTCCCTCAAGGGGATATACAAAAGAAAAAAGTACCTTCATTTCTCACAAACCTCATTGATTAATACAGACCATATACTACAAATACGTTCGGAGGAGAATCTTTTAACTCGTTGTAAAGCAGCCTCCGCCTTCGACCTCCGCAACTGCTCATTACTCATCATTTCGAGAATACGATGTTTAAATGCCTCTATATCATTATTTTTCACGAGATTATCTAAATCGCCCTTTAGGATATCTGCAAATGAAGGACTACTATTCATTGTTATAGGCACAACACCTCGCTCTAGGGATTCTGTTAACGTAAGCCCCCATCCTTCGGCAGAAGATGTCATCAAGAAGATTGAGGCCTTTTTGTAATACTCATCAGGATTCTGTTTGCCTAGCATCTCCACACGCTGCAAATTATTTTTTTTAATATAGCGTCTATAGTAGTCTACATCATTACCATCGCCAATTATTTGCAATTTCCAGCCTGCAGTTTGTGGAAGATTCTGTATCTGCTTCCAGCACTTCAGGCTAATTGATATACGCTTTTGAGGCTCATCAAGCCTAGACACAATCAATGCAATAGGCTCCTTCTGTTGTAGTTCCTCCAGTGTACTTATATCATCAAAGGTAAGTACATTGGGAATTGCACTGATCTTAGACACATCCGATAGTTCAGTTATTTTCTTAAAAGATGGAATGTGCATGGCAGACAATAAAATATATCTATCTGATAAACGATATAGGAGCTGGTAAGCCTTTTTATGATAAAGGAAAGTCCTATAATTCTCTCGTGGCAAGAGAATTATTCTAATCATTCGTTTTAGCTTCCTATAGAAAGGTAGTTGATGCCAATCCAAAAGTAGATTATGAGCTGTATTTCGAGGAAACACAGGATCAAAATGCATTATTGTGATGATCCTTCCTCCCTCGTTACGCCATTGTTTACCTCCCTTATTTAAAAACTCGACTAGTAACCAACTTGAAAAGCCAATCTGATTCACAACAATATCTATCTGTTTCTCTACTAAAAAGGAATACAAATCAACAACTTCCGTATCTTGATTAAAAAAGATTTTTCGTGTGTCTTGATCAATCATCAAAAATCCAATCGTAGTGTGATTAAACTGCTTCAGTCCTTTAGAAATTAAACACGTAGCTCTTTCAGTCCCTCCTCTTTCTGGAGTAATAGGCTGATCATACATCCATAATATATTCATCTGGGTATTTTATTTTAAATGGACAAGAATTTATTAAGCACCTCAAATCAATAGAGCCTTTATTCCAAGAGTGTATCGCCTTCCCAACTTCATTGGCATCTACATGAGATGTCAAGTCAACGGGTGCTAATCGATCTCTATTTATTGAAAGAAAAAAATCATGAAACTTGAACTCCCCTCCCATCACATTATCAGAAAGTTTCACCCAGACATTGGGTATACCATAACTTTCTGCCATGATTAATCCATGGAGTGAACTCGACAAAATAACATTACAAGACAAAAGCTTATCTACAAAACCAAGCCAATGATCGTAGTGAGCAATATCTATAAAACAGACATCAGGAAAAGCTTCTAAAATACGCTTCTTATTTTCATCTGTTTGGTCTTTATAATGTAAGACAATGCCCATTCGATGTTTTTTCTCAATCTTTGGGCGATAGTAAAGTGAAAGCAATAAAGCAGGATCACCATATACCTCAGGACATGCTATTCCCCTTTTTAATAAATATTTTCTTGTCAAAGGACCGCGAACAGCATATACTCTGATAGGCTTATAAGGTAATTCCAAATCATCAGAAATCACTCCAGCTCCCCAAACTACTGACTGTTCATTACATAATAAGTTAACGGTACTTCCTATTACCAAATAATTAGTCTTTTTAAAGAAGTAAGAGTACGACGAATGTTGATGTATGCATATACGTTTGCGACTTATTTCTTTTAAAAAGAAGTAATTAATATCATCCCCCCAATTAGTTTGTTTTACACAATTGCCTTGATAGAACACATACGCATTAATCACTAAAGGAGAAGTTAGACAGTCACGTAGAAATAAGTAAAGCTTTAGAAAAATATTCATTCAGTTTCTCTTTAATTTGGATTTTATTTTTAACAAGTAAACCATAAGGGCACCTCTTTCATGCCTAGTCAGCCCCATTATGAGCACGATAACACCCGTTATTCCTACTTGAAGAAAGATAAGCACAATAGTAGTAAGGATACTATCCCTATAATACCCCCAAACAAAACTAAGAAGTATAGCCAATGCAAATGACATTATCGCAACCACTAGAGCAGGCCTTACTACAGACTTTACATATTCGCAAACACAAATTACTTGAATGCCCGACAAAAAACAAACTCGATAAATAGTAATTGAAAGTCTTATTAATATTCCCACAGAATAAGCTAATAATGGGCTTCCGCCAAGTCTCAAGATAAGATATACTAGAGGCAGATTAAAAAAGATAATACTACTAATCACCAACTGGTACTTCTTTATTCGCCCTGCTGCTTGAACTGTAACCCATAAGGGGCCACTTATAGCATCTAAAATGGAACAAAACAAAATGATGATTAAGAAAGTAGCACTATATGGAGGAACACTATTTCCCAACCAGACATGGAGGACAAAATCAGAATTCAATATCAGAGGCAAGGCAAACAACAGTATCAAGTAAAACGAGTAGCGACTGCTCTTATATAAGAGTGAACGCAACTGCCCGTATTCGCCAGAAGAATAATACTGGACTAAAGAAGGATTAAAAGCTAATTGCATATTACTTACAAATTGATAAATAATACCGTTCAACTGATTAGCAATACCTATACCTGCATTTATAATAACACCACAAAAATGATTCATGCAAATATTTACACCTTGAGCAGCAGTTATATTAGCTATACTTCCAAACAATGTCCATCCGGTAAAAGATAACATTTTGCGGTATACCTCATGGTGGATTTTAGGGCGAAGAGAGATGTTTCGAATAGCTGTTTTACAATATATAATAAAGCATATCGTAATCAATGTTACAATAAACAATATGATAAGTGCATATAATATTAGCTTATCAAATGTAACATAAAGCAGACAAATGATAGTGACTAGTTTAAGTAGAGTTTCAACAATACTCAAGTATGCATAGAATGACATTTTCTCATATGCGATAATCAATGCATTAAAAGGAATGCGAATAATTCCCACAAGCGTGCATAAAATAGAAAGCTGGAAAACAATATTCGCAGCATTACATCTTCCAGCAGGAAGAGTAAGTTGATAATTGACAACATATAATCCAACTGTCTCACTGAGCAAGAATATTACTACAACAAGAATAAGATGGATATAAATAGCAGTTTGAAATATATTTTTGACCCCATACTCATTATTTTGTCCCATCTCATAATTAAGAAAGCGTTGAGTTGCAGCCTGAAGAGAATCGTTAAAAAAAGAAAACAGCACGACAACACCGCCAACGATATTATAGATACCATAATCTTCAATACCCAGCGCTTGCAAAACAACCCTAGAGGAATAAATTCCTAAAAACAGGTTAATTAAAATCCTTAAATACAGGTATATTGTATTTTTTACAATTTTTTGATTCGAATCCATCCTATCATTTTTTCATTTTCTCCCCCATAGCCCAACCCAAATTTACTTTGCGAAGTAGCTCACTAATGCCAATCGACAAAACCATTACAAGCACAAAAGTTACGACACATAACAGATAGGGATTAATAGACCAATGCTGTGCGAAGTAAAATATAGCATATATAAGAATAGGGTGAATGAGATAGATACCAAAATTATTTTTAGATATTAATTTATACAAATTATTTTGGAGTAAAACGGAGGGAGTAATTTTTGAAACATATAAAAAAACAAGAATTCCAGCTAAAGCCATTACCCACTCCTTAAAAAAAGACACTTGCATAATCTCCGGATTCTCATTTAATAAAAAGCCTAGGAGTAATGATATAGGGATCAAAAAAAGAAGATATTTCAATATATTTTTCCGATAGATATAAAAACAATATCCCAAACAGAACCAAAGAAAATATATCTTTGTACTGTGTAATTGAAAATAGAGCATCCATTTAAAATCTGGTAAGCAATAAAGAACAGCTGCTATTATCAAGATAGAAAATTTGGGTAATTTGAAGTAATCTAACAACAAGTTTAGGGGTTGAAATAGGATAAAGCAGATAAACAGCATCAATAAATACCAAAGATGAGCACAATCTGTAGACAAGGCAATACCATGGAAAAGATATCCTAACACATTGGGCCGATAGCCCATCAAACATAAATAAGGAGCTACCCACAACAAAGCCCAAAAAACATAAGGAACTATTAACCGAACAACCTTCTTCCAAACAAGCCCTTTGTAATTTAACAATTGATGGTAATACCCCTTCTCTTCGTACTGAAAGGAAAAAATACAACCAGATATAAAAACAAACATTGGCATATGAAATGTATAAATTAGATCGGTTATACCAGATAGAATCGATGAGGAAATTATAGGACGACACAATCCCTTATCAGTATACATTCTAGTGATGTGTCCAAGCACTACTAGAACTATCCCATAAACCTTCATCACATCTAATACTTGAAGATTAGGGTTCTTATTACTCATGGTTAATTCTTTTTTATTCAAAAGATATCCAATTTATTTTTCTTTTGTTTCACGGCCACCAAAACAGGCTTCGCCTTGGCGTCTACGTGTAGTATAAAAATATCTGTCAGACTGCAACGCATTTATCAGTCTAAGTACTTGCTGAGGATATTGATGAGCCGCAATAAGAAATGCATGTCCTAACCGACAACCTGTATTGTGGCAAGGAGCTTCTATAGATGATTCATATTCAAAATTTAAGTAATATAAAATCCATTACTAATTCTTCCTCCTTGTCTGCTTATATACCTCATAATCTCCTCCAAGTAGCGACTCCACAATCAAGTTAGAGTGAACACAATGTCGCTTTTTGAACTCTAGGGCTGGATTGCCACCAACCACGGTCATAGACTCAACACACTTTACGACGACGCTGCCGCTGCTAATAACAGCCCCATAACCAATCTTGCGACAACTGGGTAGAATTAGAATATTTGTAGGTATCCAAGTATAATCTTCTATTATAATCCCATAATTTTTAAGTTCCCAATCTGGTGAATCAATATTATGAGAAGTTGTAATAATTTCTGTTCCATATCCTATAATTACATGATTACCAATAATTACCGGAGAGCGGAGATCTATCTTATCTGTCTGAATAGACACATGATTGCCTACTATTAAGTTTTTGTTAGCTCGTTTGGCTAATGAAAGAGACATAATAACCCCTTCGCCAATAGTAGCGCCATTTTCACGCGCTATTTTGCGAGCCTTCACATATTTCCAGTTTTGTTTCCAACGAATTATCAAGCCTAAGTAGTAGCGCAATATATTCCGCTCTTGAATGGAATGTTCATAAAGAGTTCTTTCTTTTTCTTTCATATCATTTTTACTTATTCTTCTTTTATGTTATGCTCTCCATAGCCATAGCCATAACCGTAACGTTTCCCATAACCATAATACTTACCATATTTACCATAACCATAATAATAACCATACTTCTTCTTCTGTAAATCAAGTCCATTGATTACAGTACAAAGATTAGGCAACTTATTACTATCAGCCAATTCATTAA
>OGYN01002212.1_pt1 | contig 14629 bp, 10 predicted proteins | sample 1576551 | NCBI WGS metagenome assembly OGYN01 (sample SAMEA3541589, study PRJEB24748) | human gut metagenome | biome: human gut; feature: human-associated habitat; material: faeces | place: China | collected 2012 | reverse complement strand
TGCTTTCCGCCATGCGGCGGCTGGCACGGCCCGTGGGGGCCATGAGGGCGAACTTCCTTTTCGGGTGCAGGTTCTTGAACACCTCGATGATGGCCTTTAACACCGTGGTTTTTCCGGTGCCGGGCGAGCCAGTGATGATTGTCAGCCCGTGCCGGAACGCTGTGCGTACCGCCTGTTCCTGCTTTTGGGAAAGCGTAATGCCCAGACTTTCGCGCACCGCTTTCAGCGCAGACTCGATATTCTCAGCCACACTGATATTGGCAAGCCGCTCGGCAATCATGCGGGCGGTATCATCCTCCTGTCCGAACACACGCGGGCTGTACAGGTACTGCTTATAGGCGACCACTGCGCCGTGCAGAATCATCTGCTGCAAGGTTTCCTGCACCTCCTCGGCGCGGACGCGCTGTTCCGGGATGGGAATGGGCGCGTTGAGCAGCAGAAGCGTTTCCTTTACCAAATCTTCCGATGGCAGAAACAAATGTCCCGATTTGCCGCGGGCATCCTCCAGCGTGTACAGCACCGCACCCTTGATGCGCTCGGCGCTGTGCAGGCGGTTATCCGTCTTACGGACGATGCCATCCACACGCTTGAATCCGAAGCCGGAAATTTGGCACAGGTCATACGGACATTTTTTGAGGATGTCCACACACGCCGGACCAAAGTTCTGATAAATTTTCAGCGCCGTGGCGGGCGTAATTTTGAACGCTCCCAAAAGGCTCATAAGGTTGCGCAGGACACGGCTCTCGGCGTAGGATTCCTCAATGTCCTTGAGCTTGCCCTCGGTGATGCCGCGGATTTGCAGCAGCTTCTCAGGCTCGTTGTCAAGGATATTCAGGGTGTCCGGTCCGAACGTGGCAACAATGTCCTCTGCTGTCTTGGGACCAATGCCCTTGATAAGCCCGGAACCCAAGTATGCCAGCAGACCGTCCGCTGTCTGCGGAACGATTTCCTGCCACTGTTCAACTTGCAGCTGATAGCCGTACTTGCTCTCGACCCATTCGCCATCCAGTTCCAGCTCTACCGCCTTGGTGCGAGGCAGTTCATACCCCACCGCCGTAAAGCGCAGCATACGGTCGTCATAGTAGCGGCCGCTGCAAGCCTGCGGCGGGATGCGCGGATCACTGGTTTTGACAACGATGATGGAGAATTTGTTTGCTTCATTGTAAAAAATCGTGGATTCGTAGGTGACACGGCAGCCGGTAATGCCGCTGTGTTCCTGTTCACTGTCGTGCATGGGCACGCTCCCTTCTTTGTCAGGCGGCTTCATCCGCCGCTTTTGCCTTGATGCTGAACCGCCGCGATTCCGACACCGTGACGTACTCGTCATAAATATCCGGGTGCAGCAGTTTCATCTTTTGGAGATTGTCTTTCGTGATGCCTGTCCGGCTGACGGGATTGTAGCTGATGGTGTACTGTGTACCGCCGTACTCCCCCATTGCCATGCAGCTGCCGTTGAGTTTGGCAACCATTTGGCCTTTCAGACGCTGCATTTCTGTGTCCAGCGTTTTGACCCGCGCTTCCACCTGCTGCTTTTGCTCCTGTAAACGGAGATACCGCAGCATGGTGGCGGACAGGTCGCTGTCCAACTGGATGGCAGGAATCGTCTTATCCGCAGCACCTAAGCGGCGGCGCAGACTTTCGAGAATCAGGCTGCCGTCCTCGGTGTAGGGCGGCGGGATGCGGGTCAGGATGTGGTCGTGCCAGAACTCACGTTCCAGATAAATCATCTCCTGCTCGTATTCCCGGTCACGGTACAGGTGACGGATGATGACCTCGTCCTCATTGTTACCATACAGGCAGCAATAGAAGATTTCGTCGATGTCCATGACCGCCATGTAGTGCCGTCCCTGTGTCTCGTAGTAGACGGGAACACATTCCTCGTCGTCCTTCCACCAGTGGTCTTTCGCGTTGTAGTTGGTCGTTTTGATTTCCAGCAGCGCAATTTTTCCGTTTGGCAGGCGAACAAAGTAGTCCACATCTGCCAGCATAAAGGGATATTGCGGGTGCTGGAACATCTTCTTGATTTGGAAAACTTCCAACCTGGTTTTCTTGGTGAATATCTGGGCGACCAACGGTTCCAGCAGATGCCCCATTTCCAGCGCTACCCAGTTGCCTGTATCATCGACAGCCGAAGCGATGTTCAGCTTATCATCATACAGGTCGCGGGCGGTGCGGAACGGAGAAATACCGAGGATCGCGGCGACATCGCTGCCGCCTATCCCCTGCCTGCGGTATGCCAGCCATTCCTGCTCGGTGAGATTTTCGGTGCTGACCAGCACCTTGGGTTTCTGCCGTATGTGCTCCGGCATCCTCAGCCCCTCCTCTCGCGCTGGCGATAAGGGCGTTTGGGGCGGGCGCGCAAATGGTACAGCCGATACTGCAAATTGCGCGGGATGGGTCGTGCCTTGCGCGGGCGCGTGATGCGCCGCGTGATTGCCTTGGGTCTTGCCTGTTCATTCATTTGGATTTCCACCTTTCCTATATAAAATGTATTTCTCAAAGCCGATTGGCCTTGAAACAAAATAAAAAAGCGAGAATGACCGCAGGCAATGCCTGATGTTCACGGCAAACCGTGAACCACGATCCTTCTCGCTATGGTTGGGTGTTTTCCACCCCGTATAAAAAGAAAAGTGCCGGCAGCGCCCACCCAAAACAGGCAGGACAAGGCTGCTGGCACGAATTACAAACTTAAACAACGTGTGCACAAGGCACAAAAATCATTTACAGGTGGAGTATAGCATATTTATCGTTTTCTGTCAATGGACTTCCCTTGTGGGTAGGAAACGTATTCCGACTCTCGTACCTGTTGTCAAGAGGGTATTTTTCGCTGTTTTATAAACATAAAAGCCGCAAGAAATCTTTCTTGCAGCTCTTTTTATCGTATAACCGTTTGCTTTCTGTTCAATGCCTCGTTATTTAACAGCAGGCCAAGCACGGCAAACCTATAGGTCACGATTTCTCCACAATCCATGGATTTACGAATATCCTGTATGCGGACAACAGCTTTCAGAATTTCGAGTTGCTCCTCGGTCAGGTAAAATGTGACCTGCTTATTGATTGGCTTTCCTCCTCGCTTCCCTGTTTGCTCCGGCAGGTATTCTATTACATCTCTGCTCGCTGGCAGTACATAATAGTCTTGTTTTTTTCCTTCTGGAATTGCCATATCTTCTTCCGAGCCAGATACAACACAATGCCCCTTCCCTACCCTTGCAACTTTTTTGATTTCGCTGATAAGTAGTCGGTTTGCGATGGTTCCTACCCGAAGTCCTTCATACGCTGCTTCCAATTCAAAGCACTCGTATATCTCTGGCCGGAAGCGAATCAAAACCCGTTCCTTTTTCTCCATTGCCGCCACCGACCTTACTCAATCGCCTCTATAATATTTTTTAGCTTCGTAGAGATTTCGATAATCTCATTCAATGCGGCAACATCTGCGTCTCTGGATTCTTTAGATACGCCTTTCAGCGCTTTTACGAAAGCCTTGCTGCTGTATGTCTTGTTCAGCTTTTTGACCATTTGCGGCACATTTTTCTGAATTACACTGCTCTTGGTCTCGGTCACCTCATGTTCTTTGCGAACACGATCCTTGGCCGCCTCTTTCTTGCCCTCATAATTGATTGCAGATATTTCTTCGGGTTTACTGCTTGCTTTTACTCTGCCATATTCGTCCGCTTTTGCGCTCAAGTCGGCAAGCCCATCATCAAAGTAACCGATGGCCTTTTCATAAGCAGCTTCATATTCTTTTGTTGTTCCCTGCCGCTGTGCATCATAAAGAAGCTCTCTGAATGCATCATGCAGAGTATCTCTAAGAACCTCTACATAGTTTTTCCCGGCGCTTTCTGCATCATCACTGTGGCAATCCACTGCTTGCAGCTTCTCAAATCGATTTGCAATTTCATCCTGCTTATCCGCTTCAAAACGGAGATAAGTCTCGCACTCGCTTCTCGTTAAAAATTTATCATTCAGTAGAGTCTTTAACTTACCCTTCAGTTTTTCTTCTATACGTGCATCACGCTCAATCGTGCGCGGATTTACCGTACTTACACTCTTTGTCGCGTTCAACGCTTCTTCCCTGCTCATATTGTAAGGCTCTCTTTGTAAGCAGGTAATAAACTCCGCTATTGCCTGGCGTCGAATAGCTTCGTCACTAAAACCGCCACGAACCTGCAAGTTTGCACTGTACAGCAGCACCTTTTTCTCATTTTCGGTCAAAGGTGTTGTCACAACATTGCAGTTTACAATATTCCATGTTGCATCGCCTTTTTCCTGCAAATAGTTCAGCGCACGAAAGCGACGCTCGCCGGAAAGAAGAACGTATACCGCACTTCCTTCTTCCTGCTCAGGAAATACAACAAGGTTATGCATCAGGCCGTTGCGTTTAATGTCCTCTGCTAAAATGCGAATATCTTCGTCATCATCCATTGCGCGGAAGATTTGATTGTCAGGATTTGTTCGGATATTCACCAGCGCAATATCCTTGTTATCGTATTCAACCTTTCTGTTTTTTGCAAAAAGGCTATTATAAATATTGCCTGCCTCATTGTTGTTGACTTCTGCAAGCATATCTTTTCCGGGAAGACTGGGAGCCGTTATGTTTCCCTTTGTTCTTTTCTTCATTGCCATTTTAGTTCACCCCAATCTTTTCCAATCGAGACTTTAACTCTTCATAGGCCTTATTGTAGGCCACCGCCACAGGCTGCGTTTTCGCCATAAAACACACAGGAAGATGTTTCGTAACAGACATATTCACACTCAGACCACTGGGAATTTCCGTTTTATAAAGAGACGCGCCAAGAACCTGCTTGCATTGGTCGCGGATAATTTTTGTGGAAGCTGCCTTTTTTACAACCATGGTAAGAATAACGCCGATGCCTTTCAAGTGGCTGCCCGGTGTATTTCTAAGTTCATTGCAGAGCGCATAGGTACGGAATGCCGATTCCTGAGAATTAGCTTCGCAAAGCGAAGGAATCAGTACATAATCCGCTGCGTTAATTGCATTTGTCAGCAAAAGCGAATCGCGAGTAGGCTGTGTGTCAATAATTATGTAATCATAATCTTCTCTGACTTGGTTCAGAAAGTAATAAAGGAACTCGCCCATATTGGACAGGCACTTGGGGTCTCCCGGTTTGAAATACGTCTGTGCGTCCTCAAAGATTCCCGGAATTCGCTGATTGATGCGCGGTGTCTGCGCACTACACGGAATCATATCAACGTTCTCATATTCGGTTTCAACAATATAGTCTCTTGTCCTAGTGTATCGAAATCCGTCAAACATATCAAAGAGCGCTTTGCCATTATAAACTCCGCTTGTAATGCCATTTCCGCCGCTCAGCGCACTTGTAAGATTTCCCTGTGGATCTGTATCTATGCAGAGAACCTTTTTGCCCTCATCACCCATCAGATAGGCGAGGTTCGAAGCTGTGACTGTTTTGCCCGCCCCACCTTTTTCGATGGCGATCGTAATAATCTGTGCCGCCATTACTATTTCCTCATTTCGTCAGTTGTGTATTGGAAAGACTCGCGTACCTGTTGTTAAATGCAGCGTCCTGCTTCAACAGGTTGTTTTGCGACTTGCGTACCTGTTGCTATTCGCATTTTGTTCTGTCACCCAACTTCGGAGCAAACAGTTGATAAACTAATTATATCACATACATCTACTATGTCAACACGAATTATAGGACAATGCCCGCGCTTCTTTTTTCTAAATAAGTTTGCTAAGACTTAAGTACCTGTTGCTGTTTTCATTTGCGTTTTCTTTTGCCGCTCCGTTAAGCAGAAAAGCGGTCTGCCATTTTAGCAGACCGCTTTTCTCATAGTTCTTATTTAATCTTCAAACATGGCTGCCCAATCCACCTTGAATAGATTTGATCTATCGCCATCCAGCATAGCAGCACGACGTTTACCATCACTTATGATGGTCGCAGAGTTTTCTATTATGTCGTTGTAAACCACTGTGCGATAGTATTGTGCGGATTTTCTTTCTTGGGCCTTTTCGAGCATTGCCTTATATTTAACGCTCATTCCCAATGCCCATGTTTTCAAACCGTCGTTATCCTTGATAATTCGGTTCAGTGCTTCAAACGTTTCCTCTGCTTGATCTTTCTTCTTTATATTAGTCAAAATCTTTGCCGCGTATGTGAATACATCAATAAATATATTTCTCTCGTCCGGTGTCAATTTTTCCTCATACGTCTGATATTGGGCTTTTGCCTCCAACTCGTTTCGCGCCAAACGATAAGTCGTAGTTAGTATGGACTCGGCCAACGGCTGATTGTACTGCTCCAGCGTTTCCTTGTTGACAGTGCTGCGGCGCTTTCGTGGTTTTCTTCCGATTTCAGTATCAGCGCCTTTGTGTTCTTGATGGAAGGCCCTGACGTTTTTCATCTCTTCTCGATTTTTATACTTGATGAAAATATAGAGAAATTCGTATTTTCGGACTCCCCGCCGACGAACGGGCTCATAGTCAAACCAGAGATCCGTCATCTCATTGATTTCTTTTTTGACCATTACCAGAACATTCTTCTCAAAATCGGAGAAAACTTTATACTTTTCGGTAAGTGGTTTATCGCGGCTGAATTTGGCCGCAGAACTGTCTTTACTTTTGCTTTTGCTTCTGTTGATTTCATCACGCGTTGGCATAGAAAGCATCCCCTTGAATTCTTCTATGTCAAAACGCTTATACTTAAATCCTTTCAACGCATCGCGCTTATTGGGAAACTTTTGCAGCACTTCTTCTGTAACGGGTTCAAAAATCAATCCATTATTGTAAGAATAGTCTCTATTATTTCCGTTGTCATAAGACAAAATTATCTCATAGACACGCATCGAGTAGGTGCTTTGCATCATGAGCAAATACTCAATGCTGTAAGAAGTATAGTTGCTGGTGAGCTGTGCGATATCTTTCCAAATGTCCGGGTTAAAGCGCATACTTATCGTTTTTTTCTTCATGTCAACGATAGAACCACGGTTGACCCATGACATAGTCTTGTACTGATCGTTGCCAAGGGGTACCCAGAACATCCTATTTTCTAGGCTTTCAATGGTTTTGCGCAGATAGTTTGCGTAACCACTGTCCATTGCATTTACGCCCGTAAGTTTTGCAAAATCATCGAACGAAATCGTATAGTATTTCGATGCGTCCAAATCATGTCGCTGATCTATCTTTGACAGCAACATAAAAAGGATTTTTTGCTCATTGCGGGGTAGGGAATACTTTGTGCGCTGAATCAGATCGTTACTTTTTGTAATAAAAGAGCCGAAAGCATAGGTATCCCTCTTTTTTAGACCTGTTGGCTGCTTTCCGTCATTCGGCTTTTCATCCGATATAACTTCACCAACAATTGTATCTACGGCTTCGCTAATTTGATTGCTTTCATCTATTTTCTTCATAGAATACTATAAGACAAAAGATTGAGAATCCACTTTGTCTATACCTTTCTTTATGAACCAATCGTCAATTATGAGGAACTGTCGGTATGGAGAATTTGTGAGGGCATTCGCAAATTTAGATAAAGGTACACCTACACATTATATTCACTATCATACATTATCTAAAAAAAATTGTCAAACGCTTTTAACAACAGGTGATTTTATTTTTCGTTTTTCTTAAAGACTTATATAATTACTTTTTACTCTTTTATATTTTATTATTATATAGAAGAAGCGGAGGTTCTTTCTATTTACAACGGAGATTCTTTCCGAGATAACGGAGGTTCTTTCATTTGAAAGCGGAGATTCCTTTTCCGTCAAACGGAGATAATTTCATGCCAGCTGAGATGAAAGAATCTCCGTTTTGAGCGAAAAAAGCTCTTTTTTCATGTTATAGGCTTGGTTATAAGAATATTTACGGGTATAAAATCGAGGATTTGCAGAAGTAGTCCTTTTTGAACAGCAAAAGAGAGTGGGAAAATGAAAATTTTCGCGGTAAAAAACTCTGCTTTATTGTTGCGAAAGATGCGCAGGAAAAATGGTGCAGTAAAAACCTCGGAATTGAGGAGTTCAGTTGCAAAGGAAGATAAAGAGAAAAACGCGCGGTAACAATCTCCGTTTTGTGGTGTAGGCAAATATAAAGGAGAAGTAACAGATGGGGCTTGGGCAGAAACTTAAGATAGATATAGATCAACGCTTACACCGAGATGGCGGAGTGCAGGGGAATAGGGATAAACTAATTTTTTTCGCGGTAAAAAACTCGTGATAAAAGGAAGCCTTTTTACGCGAATGCTCACAAAGAAAAGTGTATGTATGAAGTAAGAAACTTTTTTCGCGGTAATAATCTCTGCTTTGGTGTCGGATATGATGGATCATAAAAAGTAAAATTGTAGAAGCAATTCTGTTTGAATGCTTGGGAAAAAATAGTACTTACTGAAATCAGAAGAGGGGAGAGGGATAAGAAAACATAGGACAAGCAGGGTAATTACGTCATAAAAGAATACAATTCGTATATACAACACGTAAAACAACAAGATGTAAACCAAAATAGAGGTAATTTATATAAACGGAGAAATTTACCGAGAGAAAAAATCGGAGGAAGTACAAATAATAATAACGATAGAACGACTAAAACGCGCAACTTTACCGCAGAGTGGATGCACAAAAAAGAGATACTTAACGCGAAAAAAATCGAAATGCATAGGTCGGTTTGGACGGCCGTAATTCGAATAGGAATAAAAACAAAACGTACATTTCATAATAAATATACGTTTTGTAGCTTTTTTTGGCTTTCTATAAATAGATTGAGGAAAGGCCCAGGAAAGGCCAGTGAGTCATCTTGGAGGTATGGTGAGAGAGCGAGCAGAACTTTTTTTCGCGGTAAAAACCTCGGCATGATTTCGGTGGTTGTTAGGTTAAAATAGAGAGGTATGAAAAAAATATGTAAAAAGTGTGCGGTAACAATCTCCGTTATCAGCAGTCGCATAAATAATGATGTGAGATATGGGAGAGATAGAGGCCTAATTAAAACTATGACAACAGAGATTACAGCAACAGCGACAAATGAAAAACGTATCATAGCAACAAGTACCGAAGTCGGCGTGCAAGTGAATAGAGGAGAAAAGACAAAAAATCTAAAATACGCGAAAAGCGCAAAATATCCGCTTGAATTAGTTAAGGTAATCCTTTGGATTTACATAGATACCGTTGATGATGACACAGATATGAAGATGGTTTCCGGTCACATCGCCGGTAGCACCAACCTTGGCAATGGTGTCGTACTTGTTCACCGTATCACCAACCTGCGCCAAAAGCTGGCTGCAATGGGCGTAAAGAGTGCAATACCCGCCACCGTGGTTGATGACCAGATAGTTGCCGTAGCTGACATGGTATCCTGCTTTAATGACCGTGCCGGCCTCCACTGCAAGAATCGGCGTACCGTAGGGATAGGCAATATCCAAACCATTGTGGTTGGTGGTATCCTTGCCGGGAATACCGACATCCTCACGTTTGCCAAAGAAAGAAGTGATGTGCTGCTCCCAGTTTGGGTCATTGAACGGATTGCCGAACCCGCCGCTGGGAGCAGGAGAGTTATCATCAATAAGAGAATCATTGATCTGCCCCAGAATCGAGATGCCCTCACGTTCTTCGATTTCATGGAGATAGATGGTCAGGTTATACGCATAGGCATCGGCATAGCTTTTCTGCTTGTCGTCAAGCTGCCAGACCGTGTCGGCAAAGTAGCCATCGCCCACATAGGAAAGTGTGAAAACGGTGTAGGTATGATCTTCCTGTATCGTTATGGTCTGCCCGCGCACCTCTTTCTGCACAGGTTCGATACGGACTTTCTCGGAAGTGGTGTAAGTATAATATTCTGTCTGGTGCGCTTTTACCTGTTCAGAAAGGTCAGCCAGACTGATTTTGGTATAGTCGTCCTCTCCTTGGTAAGCAGAGTACATAGAAATGAGTTGAAAGGCATTGTAGGAGACATGACCACCCACGGAATCATCAATGTCGCTGTAGGTGAGGCTTGCACGCTCGGATTCTATTTCGGCAAGGGAATCCTCGTAGGCTTTCTTCAAAATATCCGATACGGCATTGTGAAGCTGAATTACATTGGCTGCAATTTCTAAATCATTGTTGATTGCAGTGCTGGGCTGTGTCAGCGTACCGAAAATTGCACCGGGCAGCATAATCAGAACCAGAACCGGCAGCAACAGGACTGCAATGACAACGACCAGTACTTCCTTGCGATACTGCACCGTAGCTTCGGCAGCAGCCCCGGCAGAACCGCCATGTATGCCCGCCTGTGCGATTTTGGCAAGTTTCGGCGCATTGTGAAATGCTGTTGAAGCAGCTTGCCGTGAATTTTGATTATTGTTTTCAATCATTTAGTGTCTCCGCGCCGGAGCCTTTGGCATGGCGGCCACTTTACGCTCATCATACTGCATGCGTCCGCGTTCGTCCTGAACGGTGGGCGTTTTTTCTACGCGAGTCGTAGCATAGACCTTGTACCACTTTTCGCCGTCGCGGGATGTCTGCTCAGTAAAGTGCCCCTCCGGCTTTTCGTACTGGCGGGCATTGTACATGGCAAACTGAATCTGACCGCGGCCGGGGATAATCTCACGCCCTTGAATCTTGCCGCCGCCGATTTCCACATCTTTGACGCTGTTGCCCATCTGCCCCAGCAGCACGCGGTTCATAGCTGCCTGTTGGATAGAAGACGAAGTGGGAATGGGGGTCTGTTCCACAACAGAGGAGCCGCCACCGGTGCGCATGGCAATTTCACTATCCCTTGTCGGAGAAACATCAATTGTGCTATCGCCCTCCAGCGCCAGCGGCGTGGCGTGGATAGGAGAGTCAATCACAGCATCGTTTTCAGCGGTTGCCATTGCAGTGGGAATATTTTCGCCAGTGGCGGGAATAGGCATGGCCTCCGCATCGCTGGTGCTGGCAAAATAGCCATTGAGCGCTTCTACAGCGCTGTCGCCTGTAATACTGCCGCCTGTCTGCCCAGTGGCGATAGAACCGATGACCTTGCTGGCGAAGCCGCCATCTTTGCCAAGGCTGTTATGGTACATGGACCCGCCCAGAGATGCACCGATGCCACCGGATTGCCCACTGATGGAACTTGCGGTACTTTGCTGCACATGACGGCTCACCACGCCGGAAAGCCCACCTGCAAAGGTATTGCTGGGTGTGGTTTTCGTATTAGTAGTGGCAGCGGCGGCTTTTGCAGCACCCAGTCCTATAAAGGCTTTGCCGATTTCAAAACCACGGAAAGCCAGCAGAGCTTCGGACAGCATTGAGCCGGGAGAACGTGAAACGCCGATGCCCAGCGAGTGCAGGATGCCGTCCAGCTTGGTGCTGACCTTGAGAAAAGCAATCGCGCACAGCAACCACAGAAACAGATTGCCAGATACAGCATCCTTGCCCTGCGCATCCACGGCCGCAGCAGCTTCATCCTCGGTCAAAGCAAGAGCGGCTGGGCAGTACAGAAGTACAAGGTTGATAGCGGTGAATAGGGTAAACAGAGTTTTTTTCATGCAAAAATCTCCTATAAGGAAAGCGGATTAGCGAGAAATTCACCGACCATATTGACGAACAGTTTCAAGCACCATTCGTTCATAATCAGCAGCAGAAGCTGCCCACTGAACATTCGGCACCAGCTTTTGAAAATATTGTTTGTGCCGCGAGCCGCGCCCATGGCAAAGGCAAGTGGCGCGGTGAAAACCAGAATTCCCAGCACGATATATCTCTCGGAGGCCTCCAAAAGCAGCTTTAAGTAGTTCCATGCCAGAACCACAACGAGAATCAGTGCAATTAGCGCCACTGAGCCATTGGCAATTACGCCAATGATGACGAGTAGTACAGAATTGAAGTCTCCGAACTGCACGCCGGGGAGACTGCTATCCAGAATCCAGTTGTAGGGTGTGCCGCCGATCTGTAAGGCAAGGTTGACGATGTCATCGCAATACCAAATCAGCAGCAGGAAAATTACAGAACGCACCACCAAATTGATGGGATTCTCGGTATCAATGTCAAACCCGGCACCATAGCAGCGGTAAAGCTGCCACACAAGGTTCAGCAACACCAACCCGATGGCGGTCCAGATGAAAATCTCATACATGGCTGAAGCAGCAGGAAAGTACCGCTTGAACGTATCCATATTGCAGCCCAGCGCACCGAGTACCGATGTGGATGCCAGATCCAGCAGATTCATTACCTGCGTTGCCAGCCAATCCACAATGCCGTCTAAAATGCCCAAAAGCCGTCACCTCCTTTTGTGAGCAGGGGAGTGGTTACGGATTCCAAGTACCACCCTGGAAGAACGGCGTGACGTAGGCCATGATGAAGCCGAGGCCGTTCAGAATCGCCCAAGTGATGGCAATGCGCTTGAGCCATGCACGAGAGTCGTCCACGGTCTTGCCGTTCTTGGAAAAATTCATCAGCAGCAGGGCAACGGCGGCGCAGACTACGGCTGTGACGGTGGAGATAGAGATAATCTGCGAGTAGACATCCTGCATGATTTCGCTGGCTTTCGTCCAGACGGTGGTGCCGGTTGTGGCGGTAGAGGAATTATCCTCGCCGGTTGCAAAAGCGGGCATTGCGGTCAGTACGCTGCACATGGCAGCACAAAGGGCTGCTTTTATGCGCTTATGAGAAAAAGAATGTGTGTTTTTCTTGAACATTGAAACCTCCTGTGTGCAAAAGTACTATATAAATCGCCAAAAGTAGGCCATTACCATGATAACAAATTGGCTGTGCAGGAAAAAAGGCCTTCGCTCTGCTGATTTTGTGCGGATGCTATGCAGGATCAATCGAGTGTCAGCAGTTTGGTGATTTTCTCGCAATCCTGAGAGGTATATCCCCACAATATCGAGCTGAGAATCTCAATAGCTTCATCCCGATGGACATAGTAGGTGCGCAGAGAAATGGAGATTCCCTTGGTTTCGAGCGAATGCAAAATTGCACCCGCATTCTTGCACTGCTGCGGGGAGAGATAGGCGTAGTATAAAATCCAGTAATAGAACTCGCCCTTTTTATGCTTGCAGCGCATCAGGTCAATTGCGGTGTCGGTAAGTTGCATCATCTTTTTACTGCGCACCAAGGCATAGGTATAGTTTTCTGGCGGGTTGCCTCCATCCTTGACCTCACTAGCAACAAGTGGGGAATCGGTGAATAGCTCATACGTGGTCTTGAACTCCTTCTGTAAGTTGAGATCAGAAACTTCCAGAATCCACGAAATATCACGGTATTTGTTCAAGAAAGTCCGTGTGTTGTGGTAGTGCGTAGATACATCAGATTTCCGTATTTTAAATAACATAAAAACTCCATGTTTTTCGAAAGAATGATTCAATTACTAATTAAAGAGAAAGAACAATTTTTACACATGACTTGAAGAGAAAAACTCCGTATTGAAATCACACTTTATGATTTCAATACGGAGTTTTATTTTGAGATTAAGAGTCTTTGTTTACAGAGGAAACAAAGTAAGGATTAAACTATCATTAGAGCGCACCAATTGCATGTTTGACCACAGATAGAGCAAAAAGCGACAACTCAACTAACCGTGCGGTTGCAATAGCAAAAATGAGCTTATCTGACAAACTAATAAAAATGATTGAATGCTTCTTATTTATATAAGATAGGCGTTGGATATATTACGCTACTAGAAAGGTAGGAAGTTATAAAGAAAAAGCAAGAAGCTACTTTTGAAAGCGGCACAAAAGGGTTCCCCTAATATCGTTCCATGAGTTCCATCTTAACCTTTACCCCTCCGTATATTCGCTTGGTGTCTTCCCATAAAATTCTTTGAACTTCCGCGAGAAGAAGTAGGGGTCATCAAAACCTACGGCGGCAGCTACTTCCTTGATATAGACCTGCTTATTACTGCGAATCATCTCACCGGCGCGTTTCATGCGCACCTCGTTGATGTACTGGAACAGGCCGATGCCGGTCTCTTTGGAGAACAGGCGGCTCAGATATTCCCGGTTCAGCCCTACATAGTCGGCGATGCTGTCCAGCGTCAGCTTGTCCATATAATGCGCGTTTACATAGATGATGACGGCCTGCACCTCTTTTTTGAATTTGCTCAAGGCAATTTTGCTAAGTCCCATGCGCTCCTGCAAAATCAAGCAGAGCAGTTGTTCAAGAGCCTCCGCTGTGGGGGCTTTTTCTATTTCTTTAAAGGTTTGCTCCAGTGTCTCCTGCGGAATCATATTCTCGCCGGGACGCTCCAGCAACAGATGGCAGGCTTCACGGACGCGCTGCGGCGGCATACAGAGTGCCGCACAATTCTGGAAGAAAGTATGAACAGCAATCTGCATCTGCAACTCATCGGCATTTTGTGCTGCGACCGCGGTGGCCTTGGACAGTTCTGCCTGAGAGACATGGAAGGGTTGGGCGGTAACTGTGTGTGCCGTTGCCTTTATGGGAGCACTGCACCCCACATAAAAGGCGAGCGCCTTAGAATCCTCACACAGCTGGTAGCCCTGGCGGAGTTCAGCCAGTGAAATGGGCTTGTCGTGGTAGATGATGACCGGGGCATCCAGAAAATATGTCGTGACCTGCCGTTGCAAGCGGGCAAGTTTCTTCTCCAGAGTACGCCCGGAGGCTACAAGGCTTTCATTGCTGATCAGCCCACAGATTTCATCCTCATGGGTGTGCAGAAATACTTTGCCGCTGATTTCATCGAAAA
>OGYN01002202.1_pt1 | contig 14682 bp, 13 predicted proteins | sample 1576551 | NCBI WGS metagenome assembly OGYN01 (sample SAMEA3541589, study PRJEB24748) | human gut metagenome | biome: human gut; feature: human-associated habitat; material: faeces | place: China | collected 2012 | reverse complement strand
TCGACCATCAGTTGATAGCGATTTGCTGTTGAGATGCGGATATTCGGTTTTGCGTAGATCTCATACCAGCTCCGCAGCCATGTGGCCACGGTGTACTCGTCGGCGCGGCTGACATCGACATCCTTGGTGGCTTCCATCGCGGCGGTCAGCTTCGCCTTGCACTCCGCCTGCGTCTTGCCCAGAACGTTTTTGATGATGCGCTTGCCGGTCGTTGGGTTGTATCCTGCGGTGTAGCGACCCTCCCAGCGACCATCTGACCGCTTGCGGATAGCCTGTATCTGTGTTGTGCCGGAGTCCGCCAGCTGCCCATCGCAGAAGCGGTCGAACTGCGCCCGCATTTCCTCGCATTTATCCATGAGTTTGCCCTCCTTGTCGTTTCTGCTGTCGAGTATACCGCAGAGGGTGGACAGCCCGTGTCACTCTGCTGATATTGATAAAAGTTCCGCTGGTGCGACTGCACCGGCGGAATTTTTTGTTGGTGGCGGCGAGCAAAAACGACTGACCTCCTGCGGACGCTTGCGCATCTTCCCGGCGGCTGGTACAATGGGGGTAGAAAGCGAGGTGTATGGGCATGAAGCTCTATTTCAAGCAGCGGATGTTTTCATGGTTCGACAGCTACGATATTTACCACATGGACGGGAACGGCGCGGTGGCTTTCACAGTGGAGGGCAAGCTGTCGTGGGGACACTGTCTGCATATCCTCGACCCTATGGGGCAGCACATCGCCACAGTACAGCAGCAGGTGTTCACCTTCCTTCCCAAGTTTGACCTGTACATTGGGGAGCAGTGCGTGGGCACCATCCGCAAAGAGTTCACGTTCCTGCGACCGTCGTTCACGCTGGACTTCAACGGCTGGCGGGTGGAGGGCAGCTTCATGGAGTGGGACTACGCCATCGTGGACGCAGTGGGACAGCAGGTGGCCTCGGTGTCCAAAGAGCTGTTCCACTGGACAGATACCTACGTCATCGACGTGGCAGACGAGGAAAACTCCCTGTACGCGCTGATGGTGGTGCTTGCCATCGATGCAGAGAAATGCTCACGGAACTGAGGGGAGGCCGTCTATGCTCTTCTATTGTTTCCAGCATCGCAAGATGTGGGCATCGTAAGCACTTGTGAAATCCCCATGTTTGTGGTATACTGCATGGCAGGGAACATTCAAATTCATCGAAGGAGGTGCGAAGCAAATGTCTGACAGGGTCTATACACAGGACGAAGTTTTTACCGCCGTGCGTCGGCTGCTGAAAAAATATCATGCCGAGCGTGCAATCTTGTTCGGCTCTTATGCGCGGCAGGAAGCGGATGCCGCTTCCGACATTGACCTCATCGTGGTTGGCGGAAGCAGATTCGACCCTACCGACGTTTTCTGCATAGCAGAGGAACTGCATCGCACCTTGGGAAAGCCCGTGGACGTGTACGAACTGCGGGAGCTCAATGCCAACTCTGCTTTTTATAACGCGGTGATGGCGGAGGGGGTGCAGATCGCATGAAGTACAGCGACCAGCAGAGAATCGCAAAAATGCGAGAGACTACGGAAAAGCTCCTGCGTTATGTGGCAGAAGAAAACATCACGCCGGATAGGATCTTCGCGGAGGAGACCATTCAATGGACTGTCACAACGCCCCTTTATAACATCGGCGAGCACGCCGCTAACTTGACGGAGGACTTTAAGTCGCAGCATCCCGACATTCCGTGGGTGAAAATTGCGGGCTTGCGGCACAGGTTGGTGCATCATTACGAGGATACCAACTGGACCGTCATATGTGCGATCATCTACGATGTTCTGCCGCCGTTTCTTGATGCGCTGAAAACGCTTTGACCCACATTTTGACCCATACCGAAAACCTGCAGAGCCACCTGGCGGGAGCATTGTTCTCCGTCTGGTGGCTCTGTGTCTTCGCCGTGATACCCTTTTATTGTTTCCAGCAGCGCAAAATATGCGCCGATTTGCGTTGCCGCTTGGTGTCTTCCGGGTTAATAGAACTTCATTGTAAATCATCCCGAAATGTGTTATCTTCTTCACGGAAATATTCACGCGAAGGGGATTTTTTTATGCGCGAGATTCAATGCTGGTGCCGTACTAATGCTATGCTGGCCATTTCACTGCTGGCTGCGGCTGCAACGGCGTTCTTTGTCCCTCCCGACAGGGACTACTTAGGCTATTACGACCTCAAAACGCTTTCCTGTCTGTTTAGTGTTTTGGCGGTGGTAGGGGCTCTGCGAGACCTGCAGATCTTTTCCGCTCTTTCGCAGCGGATGGTGCACACCTTTTCCACGGTTCGGGGCGCATGTACAGCACTGGTGGTCATCACCATGTTCGGGTCTATGCTTCTGACCAATGATACCGCCTTGCTGACATTTCTGCCGCTTGGCTGGTTTGTCCTTTCCTCTACCGGTCAGGAAAAGCACGCCGCGCTCTTGTTCATTCTGCAAAACTGCGCCGCCAATCTCTGCGGAATGATCACGCCCTTCGGAAATCCGCAGAATCTTTATCTTTTCAGCTATTACGATCTTTCCGCAAGGATGTTCTTTTCGGCAATGCTGCCGCCCTTCATTCTGTCTACCGTTCTCATTCTCTTGTGTTGCCTGGCATTTCCCAAGGACCGGCTTTCCGTGCCGGAGGTGCAGGTCACAGTAGACTCCCGCCAGGCTGCCGTCTATGGCGGACTGTTCTGTTTAGCCGTTGCCATGGTGCTGCGGCTGGCACCCTATGTTCTTGGCCTGACTGTCATTGTTCTGGTACTTTGGTTTCTGGATCGGCACGCATTGAAGACCGTAGACTGGGGACTGCTGGCCACCTTCGCCGCTTTCTTCACCTTTTCCGGCAATCTTGCCCGGATGGAATCGGTCCGGGTGCTGTTCGCCCGCCTTTTGTCCCACGGAACGATGCCGATCTCCGCGCTCACCTGTCAGATCATCAGCAATGTCCCTGCCGCCATTCTGCTCAGTCGCTTCACACAGGATGCCCGCGCTCTTCTGGTTGGCGTCAATGTGGGCGGTGCAGGGACGCTGGTGGCTTCTCTTGCAAGCCTCATTACATTTCGGGAATATACGCGCCGTGTTCCCAATGGCGGAAAGAGCTTTCTTCTCCTGTTTTCCGGGATCAGCTTTGCATTTCTGGCGATTCTTTTGACTGTCATGTCCATTCTGATGTAACCTACGAGAGGGACAGGGCGCAGCGGCTCGAACTGTCTCTGTCAGAAGTCCGCCCTTCCTTTGCGTCATAAACGCTTGACCCACACCGTGACCCACACGCGGAACTGCGCGGAAAGGGTGAAAGAGGAGCGGACGGATATTCCGTCCGCTCCTCTCTTTTAGATCAGCTTACATCACCTGCGCCATGAAGCTGCCCATGGTTTGCGCGGCCTCGCCCGCGCAAAGGGATATATCCAATACAGGCAGTTTAACGAAAAACACGGTCGCAGCATACCGAGGAATAGCTCGGGTCAGAATGACGGCTATACTTCCGTTGCGCCGCCGCCTCATTACTTATCGCCCTTCAATGCAGCATCAAGAAAGCCCTGAAACAGCGGGTGGGGGCGGTTGGGGCGGCTCTTGAACTCCGGGTGATACTGCACGCCCACGTAGAAGGGGCTGTCGCGCAGCTCCACGGCCTCCACCAGCCTTCCATCGGGGGACAGTCCGCTTATGGTCAGACCCGCCGCCTGCATAGGCTCCCGATAGTCGTTGTTGAACTCATAGCGGTGACGATGACGCTCCCGGATCTCCTTGCTCCCGTAGCATCGCGCCATGGTCGTTCCATCGGCGATCACGCAGGGATAGCTGCCCAGTCGGAGAGTGCCTCCCTTGTCGATATTCTCGCCCTGGCCGGGCATGAAATCGATGACCTTATGGCGGCATTCCGGGGCAAATTCACCTGAGTCGGCATCGGCAATGCCCAGCACATGGCGGGCAAATTCGATGACGGCGATCTGCATACCAAGGCAGATGCCCAGATAGGGGACGTGATGCTCCCGGGCGTACCGGGCCGCCAGGATCATCCCCTCGATGCCGCGGCTCCCGAAGCCGCCCGGGACAAGGATCCCGTCAAGGTGGGAGAGGAGCTCCTCCTGCGTCTCCTCCGTGATGGTTTCCGAGTCGATCCATCGGATATCCACCTTTGCGCCAAGGGCAAAGCCGGCGTGGTGCAGCGCCTCCGCAACGGAGAGATAGGCGTCGTGAAGCTGCACATACTTTCCCACAAGGCCGATGGTCACCGATCTGCTGCGGCTCTTGATGGCGGCGACCATGTCCCGCCACTGGCGCAGGTCCGGTTCAGGCGTGGACAACCGCAGCTCACGGCACACCACCGCAGACAGGTTTGCCTGCTCCAGATAGAGGGGCGCCTCATAGAGAACGGGCAGGGTCAGATTTTCAATGACGCAGTCCGGCTTCACGTTGCAGAAATTTGAGATTTTACGAAAGATACCCGGGTCGGTAATGGGCTCATCACAGCGCAGAACGATGATGTCCGGCGTGATACCCAAGCCCTGCAGCTCCTTCACAGAGTGCTGGGTCGGCTTGGATTTATGCTCGCCGGACGCCTTTAGATAGGGTACCAGCGTGACATGGATATACAGGGCATTCCCGGGGCCTACCTCACGGCCCACCTGCCGGATGGCCTCGATAAAGGGCTGGCTCTCAATATCCCCGATGGTCCCGCCGATCTCGGTGATCACGACATCAGCCTCCGCCTTGCTGCCCACATTGTAGATAAACCGCTTGATCTCATCTGTGATGTGGGGGATGGTCTGCACGGTAGAGCCCAGATACGCGCCCCGGCGCTCCTTGGCGATAACATTGGCGTAGACCTTTCCGGTGGTCAGGTTGGAGTATTGATTCAGATCCTCGTCGATGAACCGCTCGTAATGTCCCAGATCCAGATCCGTCTCCGCCCCGTCCTCGGTCACATAGACCTCGCCATGCTGGTAGGGGCTCATGGTGCCGGGGTCTACATTGATGTAAGGATCCAGCTTCTGCGCCGCCACCTTCAGTCCCCGCGCCTTCAGCAGCCGCCCCAAGGAAGCCGCCGTGATGCCCTTTCCCAGTCCGGAAACAACGCCGCCCGTCACAAAAATATACTTTGTCATGTGTCGCCCTCCCATGCAAAATTCAAAAAAAGAAAAGACGCCCATCAGGGGGCAAAAGTCCCCTGATGAACGTCCTTGTTCAACAGTTGGTATTTTACTGCGGCCTGCGGCGCTTTGTCAAGCGGTGTTTTTATGATTCAGAGCATCCCTGTATGCGGAAGGCTTGTGCTATTTATACGTCTTGATTACGGATTCCGCCGCCTCCCGCTTGGATATGCGCTGATCCATGGACTGCTTTTCGATATAGCGGTGGGCCTCCGGCTCTGTCATGCCAAGGCACTCGATCAACAGCCATTTGGCCCGGTTGACCAGCCGGATCTCCTCGATCCGCTCCTCCACCGTGGCCTGCTTTGCCTCCATCTGCCGCATCCGTTCGCGGGTGGCGCAGAGGATCCGCAGGTTTTGCGCCACCATCTGCATACCGGTGGGCTTGGACAGGGTCAGCACGCCGTACCCGACAACTCTTGCGTAGATATCGTCGAACTGATCGTTCCGCACCAGCAGCAGAACTCCGGCGCCGCTTCCGGTGCAGATGTCCACTGCCAGCCGCATCCCGAAGTCATCCGGCAGCGGCGCGTTGATCAGCACAATATCAAATGCCGCTTCCGCGATCCTGCGGCGCGCCTCTCCGACACTGTGTACCGTCGTCACCGGCCAGTAATCCGTCACGGGGAGCAGCGGCATGATCTTCGTGGTAAAGCTGTCCGAGGCGGTGACGATCAGAACACTGTATGTCCGTTCCTGAAAGACCATGTTCTCCCCTCCTTTCACCTGCTTCCGGCAGGTCACTCACTGATGGCAATAGGCGGAGATCACGGCTTCCGGGAGATGCTTGCGGATAAATGCGCTTGCCTCTGCCAGCGCGGCAGCCTCTGCCAGTGAGCCGGGCAGCTTTTTCAGTCCATCCAGCACCTCCGCAGGCGCGGTATAGACATTGAAGTCCGACGCCGGGCAGAGCTGCAGGTCATGTGCAAGCCCATGCAGTCCGGCGTAGATCATGAGCGCATAGGCGATGTACGGATTGGTCATCGGATCGGCAGAGCGCAGCTCGGCCCGGCGGTATTCGCCCACCGCCGCCGGAATGCGGATCAGCTGGGAGCGGTTTTCCGCAGACCATGTCACATAGAGGGGCGCTTTGTCGTGGCCAAGGCGATAGTAAGACTCCTCGCAGGGATTCATAAACAGCGTCATATCCCGGATATTCTCCAGGATCCCCGCAATGACACCGGGCAGCGGCTGGGCATTCTCGTCACATCTGGCCGAGACGTTGATGTGCATCCCGTTTCCGTCCCAGTCTGCCAAGGGCTTGGGGGAAAAGCTGGCGCAAAGCCCGTTCTGCGCCGCCACGGTGCGGACCACCGCGTGGAAGGTAACGGCGTTGTCGGCAGCCGTGAGGGGGTCTGAATACCGGAAATCGATCTCATTCTGGCCCGGGCCGCTCTCATGGTGGGAGCTCTCCGGCCGGATCCCCATCCGCTCCAGCATCAGGCAGATCTCCCGGCGGATCGTCTCCCCTCTGTCGTCCGGCGCGATGTCCATATAGCCCGCATGGTCGTAGGGGATGCTGGTAGGCTCGCCATATTCATCGAGACGAAACAGGTAGAACTCCATCTCCGCGCCAAACGCAAACTGAACGCCCCGGGCGCCGGCATCTGCCACCGCCCGCTTCAGGATGCTCCGGGTATCCCGCTCAAAGGGTCTGCCGTCCGGATAGGAGATGTCGCAGAACATCCGCACCACCTTGCCCTGCTCCGGCCGCCACGGAAGCTGGATCAGGGTGGAGGGATCCGGGTGAAGCAGCAGATCGGAGCGGATCTCGCCGCCGAAGCCCTCCACCGCCGAGGCATCAAAGGCGATCCCGTAGGTGAAGGCGCGCTTGAGCTCACTTGGCATGATGGCCACGTTGTGCTGCTTTCCATAGACGTTGCAGAAGGCCAAGCGGATAAACTTGACATCCTCCTCCTGCACGAATTGTATCACTTCTTCCGGCGTGTACTTCATGTTCTCACCTGCTTTTCTTAATTCAAAACATACATCTGGCGATAGGGGTTCTTTGTATCCGGGGTGATCACGGTAAAGGGTGCGTCCATGATGGCGTCCCGGTCTCCTCCGAAAAACGCACAGTAGTTCTGCACATAGTTGCTGATCTCGGTCAGGTCATCCGCCCCGGCAGGCCGCGCTTTGACCTGCCCGGGAAGCCGCAGGCCGCTGCCGTCTGAGCGCAGATAGAGCTTTCCTCCGTGCATACCGGTACAGGGGAAATTACTCACGATGGGACGGCCCGTTTGGGACAGCCCCAAAACAAGGATGATCCCGCCCGCCTGATATTCCCCTAAAAAGCTCCCCGCCGTACCGCCGATGACCAGTGCCGGTACTTTATCGCCGTACGCCTTCATGTGGATGCCCGCACGGTAGCCGGCATCCCCCTGTACATAGATCTCGCCGCCCCGCATGGCGTATCCCGCCGCATCGCCGATGCTGCCGTGGACGATGATCCGTCCGCCGTTCATCGTATCGCCAACGGCGTCCTGCGCGTTGCCGCGCACCTCGATGCAGGCGCCGTCCAGATAGGCGCCCAGCGCGTTCCCCGGCGTCCCCGCGATCTCCAGAAGCCCCTGCTCCGCCCCGGCGCCGATGAATCTCTGCCCAAGGCAGCCGGTGATCAGCAGCGTCCCGGAGCTGTGTTGGATCCGCTCATTCAACTGGCGGTGATCCAGTTGTGACGCATCGATATGAAACATGATACCACGCCTCCCGTCGATTTTCTATCTAAAATTACTCTCCGGCATGAGAAATTCCGAGGATATGCAATTCTCTGTCCGTCAAGCCGATGCCGCGGAGCATCAAGCGATTTCCCCGCAGCGCCTCCACGGAGTTGATGCCCATGCCGCCCATCATCTCCTTGATCTCATGCCGCCATGCGGTCATCAGATTGACAAGCCGCCGGCTCCCCTCGTCAATATCCAGCCGCTTGACCAGCTCCGGTCTCTGGGTGGTGATCCCCCAGTTACAAAGCCCGGTCTGGCAGCTTCTGCACAGATGGCATCCCAGCGCCAGCAGGGCGGCCGTGCCGATGTAGCAGGCGTCCGCTCCCAGCGCGATGGCCTTGACCACGTCAGCGGAGGAACGGATGCTGCCGCCGGCGATTAGGGACACATGATTGCGTATCCCCTCCTCCCGCAGCCGCTGATCCACCGCGGCCAGCGCCAGCTCAATGGGTATTCCCACATTATCCCGGATGCGGGTAGGGGCTGCGCCGGTGCCGCCCCGGAAGCCGTCGATGGCGATGATATCCGCGCCGCTGCGGGCGATCCCGCTGGCGATGGCCGCAATGTTGTGGACGGCCGCCACCTTGACGATAACCGGCTTTTGGTAGGCAGTCGTCTCCTTCAGGGAATAGACCAGCTGCCGCAGATCCTCAATGGAGTAAATGTCGTGGTGGGGTGCGGGAGAGATGGCGTCGGTCCCCTCCGGCACCATTCTGGTGCGGGAGATGTCGCCGACGATCTTAGTCCCCGGCAGGTGTCCGCCAATACCGGGCTTTGCACCCTGCCCCATTTTGATCTCAATGGCCGCGCCGGCATTCAGATACCGCTTATGTACGCCGAACCGTCCGGAGGCGACCTGTACGATGGTGTTTTCACCGTAGTCATAAAAATCCTCGTGGAGCCCGCCCTCGCCGGTATTGTAGCAGATGCCAAGCTCCCGCGCTGCTCTGGCAAGGCAGGCGTGGGCGTTGTAGCTGATAGAGCCATAGCTCATGGCGGAGAACAAAACAGGCATGGACAGCTGGAGCTGCGGCGGCAGATCGCAGTTCAGCCGTCCGTCCGGTTCTCTTCGCATACGCTCCGGCTTCCTGCCCAGAAACACCCTTGTCTCCATAGGCTCCCGCAGGGGGTCAATGGGCGGATTCGTCACCTGCGAGGCGTTGATCAATATCTTGTCCCAATAGACAGGAAAGTGCTTTGGATTTCCCATAGAGGACAGCAGCACGCCGCCGCTCCCGGCCTGCCGGTAGAGCTCCTTGACGGTCTCCTCGTCCCAGTTGTCGTTTTCCCGGAGCGCACAGCTGCTCCTTTGTATCTTCAGCGCATGGGTAGGGCAAAAGCAGACGCATCGCTGGCAGTTGACGCATTTGCTCTCGTCACTGACCATGGTCTTTCTTTCCGCATCGAACCGGTGGACACCGTTGGCGCACTGCCTCTCGCAGATACGGCAGTTGGTACACCGCTCCGCGCGGCGAATGACCTCAAATTGCGGATAGATATAGTCGATCCCCATCAGTACCGTCCCTCCTTCACCCGCACGATCACCGGCTCGCCGCCGGCGGGGGCAAACAGATTTTCCGCGTCCGGCTCCATGGCACGGATCGCAGCCTCCTCGCTGGCAATCAGGACCTTGTCATCCTTCTCCGCCACCACCAGACTGCGCAGCTTCAGCCGGTCATTCAGCGCCATCAAGCCACCCGCAAAGCCCAGGATAATGGAAAAGGGGCCCGTGATCAGAAGACTGGAGAACACGGTGCGGAGATAGCGAAGCTTTGTCTGCTCCGCCTCGCCCTTCGTCACGATGGTGGACCAGAAGGGGGCCGCGATCACCGCGGACAGCTCCTCCAGAGAGAGCCCCTGCCTGCGCAGGAGGTAATCCGCAATGTAGGTGATGACCTCTGTATCCGTCTGCAAGGTACACCGATAGCCGAACATCTCCATGAAACGGCGGTTGGCGTCGTAGGAGGATATCTCCCCGTTGTGGACGATAGAGCGATCCAACAGCGCGAATGGGTGTGCGCCGCCCCACCAGCCCGGCGTATTGGTGGGATACCGCCCGTGCGCCGTCCAGCTATAAGCCGCATACTCCTCCAGACGGTAGAAGCGTCCCACATCCTCCGGGAAACCCACCGCCTTGAACACCCCCATATTCTTTCCACTGGAAAAAACATATACGCCCTTCATCTGCGTGTTGATCGTCATGACCGTGCGGGCCACGCACTCCTCCTCGTCTATCTGCATGGAGGCCAGCACGCTGCGCAGCGGCGTCACGAAAAAGCGCCAAATCAGCGGCTCGTCCGTAATGGCAGGCGTCTTCCGGGTGGGGATCCGCTCCTCGCGGACGATCTCCATTGTCTCCCGCAGAAAGGCTTCACAGTTTTTTCTGGCGGTGCGGTCGTCCAGAAACATATGCAGGGCAAAAAAGTCCCGGTACTCAGGATAGATCCCATAGGCCGCGAAGCCGCCTCCCAATCCGTTGGAGCGGTCGTGCATGGGTTTCATGCTTTCGATGATCGTTTCGCCGGTCATAAGCTGACCTACTCTGGAGATCACGGCGGCGATCGCACAGCCGGATGGGATCCGGATCTGTCCTTCGATTTTGTTCATATCTCCACACCCCCTAAAAAAGAAAAAGAACGGGGCCTGTTTGCGGAAAAAGCGTACTTACTCCGCAGAACATCCTCGTTCTTTGTCTAAAATACGAGAAAAACCGCCGTTTTACAAGGTTATAATTTACCAAAAATTGCATCCCGGCAAAAAGGGATTTTCAACAAATCGACAGTTGACTTTCCGGGCGGCGGGATGTATATTTTGCGATATTGAGAGACATTGGCGTCTCGGAGGCAGAGCCTTCCGTGACGCCGGTGTCTCTTTTTATTTTTCTGAAAGGGTGACCTACTATGACGACTGTACCGGAAATATTTGGAAGTAAAGTCTTTGACAGCCGCGTGATGAAGGCCCGTCTGTCCGGAGAGGTGTACCACTCTCTGAAGCATACCATCCAAAAAGGAACCAAGCTGGATCCGTCTGTGGCCAACGCGGTGGCCGCCGCCATGAAGGACTGGGCAGTCGAGAACGGCGCGACCCACTTCACCCACTGGTTCCAGCCCCTGACCGGGATCACGGCGGAAAAGCACGACAGCTTTATCACCCCGGCGCCGGACGGCAGAGTGATCATGGAATTCTCCGGCAAGGAGCTGATCCGCGGGGAGCCGGACGCCTCCTCCTTCCCCTCCGGCGGTCTGCGCGCCACCTTTGAGGCCCGGGGCTACACGGCATGGGATCCCACCAGCTACGCCTTCATCAAGGGCAAGACCCTCTGTATCCCCACAGCCTTCTGCTCCTACGGCGGAGAGGCGCTGGATAAGAAAACGCCCCTTCTGCGCAGCATGGAGGCGCTGAACCGGCAGGCACTCCGGGTGCTGAAGCTGTTCGGCAACGAGGCGGTCAAGCACGTGACGCCCTCTGTCGGCCCGGAGCAGGAGTACTTCCTGATCGACAAGGCGCTGTATGAACAGCGCAGGGATCTGGTCTACACCGGCAGAACGCTGTTCGGCGCCAAGCCCCCCAAGGGACAGGAGCTGGACGACCACTATTTCGGCTCCATCAAGCCCCGGGTAGCCGCCTTTATGGAGGAGCTGAACACCGAGCTGTGGAAGCTGGGCATCCTGGCCAAAACAGAGCACAACGAGGTAGCGCCTGCCCAGCACGAGCTTGCCCCCATCTATACCACCACCAACCGCGCCACCGACCAGAACCAGCTGACCATGGAGATCATGCAGCGGGTGGCCGCCAAGCACGGCATGGTGTGCCTGCTCCACGAAAAGCCCTTTGCCGGGGTCAATGGCAGCGGCAAGCACAACAACTGGTCCCTCTCCACCGATACCGGCGTCAACCTGCTCTCTCCCGGCGAAACGCCCCACGAAAACGCCCAGTTCCTGCTGTTTCTGGCAGCAGTCATTCAGGCGGTGGGCGACTATCAGGGGCTGCTGAGAGCCTCCGTTGCAACAGCCGGAAATGATCATCGGTTAGGGGCCAACGAGGCGCCTCCCGCCGTGATCTCCATATTCCTGGGCGATGAGCTGACCGCCGTGCTGGATGCCATCGAGACGGATTCCTCCTATGTCGGCGCGGAAAAGAAAAAGATGAAGCTGGGCGTTGATGTGCTCCCCCGCTTTATCCGGGACACCACAGACCGCAACCGCACCTCCCCCTTTGCCTTTACCGGCAACAAATTTGAATTTCGGATGCTGGGCTCCTCCAACTCCATCGCCTGTGCCAACATCATGCTCAACGCCGCGGTAGCCCAGTCGCTGAAGCTCTATGCGGACGAGCTGGAGCAGGCGGAGGACTTCAACGCCGCCCTGCACGAGCTGATCAAGCGCACCATCAAGGCACACAAGCGGATCATCTTCAACGGAAACGGCTACGACGACACATGGATCCGGGAGGCCACAGAGAAGCGGGGCTTGCTCAACCTGCGTACCACGCCGGACGCGATCCCGGAGCTGCTGAAGGCAAAGAACATCGAGATGCTGACGGCCCAGAAGGTCTACACCGAGGCGGAGCTGCGCTCCCGGTACGAGATCATGCTGGAAAACTACTGCAAAACGGTGTGCATCGAGGCGCAGACCATGAGCGATATGGCCCGCAAGCAGATCCTGCCCGCTGTGGTACACTACGCCGCAGACGTGGCCCGGGATGCCGCCGGCAAGAAGGCGCTGGATACCGAGATCAGCTGCGGTTACGAGGCGAAGCTCGTCAAAAAGCTGACGGCAGTGACCGAAAGTATCGACACGCGTGCCGACGCGCTGGACGGCGCGATCGCCAAATACAAGACCCTCTGCGATGTGACCGAGGGGGCAAATTTCATACGGGACGAGATGCTCTCCCGCATGACAGCGCTGCGGATGGCCGCAGACGAGGCGGAGATGCTGACCGCAGAGAGCGCATGGCCGTTCCCCACCTACGGCGATCTGCTGTTCAGCGTCAAGTGACCGCGGCATCAGGCAGGCGGCGCCGCGATGGCGGCGATTTCCCCGCTGCGTAGGGATACAGTTTAGGAGGTCAATGCAATGTGTTCTATTCGGCTATAAATACACCGATTTTGCCCCAACGGCGGCGGAGCTTCAGAAAGAGGCGGTCAAGCGCATCCGGGAGCTGCATATGTACGATGTGCTTCGGGCTGACCGCTGCATCTCCGTCAACTCTCTGGAGGCACGGGTACCCTTCGGCGATCTGGATTTTGTGGAATATGTGATGCGCATTGACCCGGAGCTGAAGCTGAACAGGTACGGAAAAGGAAAATACTTGCTTCGCCATGCCTTTGAGGGAGATTATCTGCCCCACGACATCCTCTACCGGGAAAAGGCCGCGTTTTCCGATGCGATGGGCCACTCCATGGTGGATTACCTGAAGGACTACGCGGAGCACCGCTATACCGATCAGGAGTTTAAGGAAAAGCGTCTGCTGTATAGGCCCGCCCGCTGAAAACAGCCGGACAACGAACCGGCTTCACGAAAAAAGCAGCAAACCAAGAACAGGGAGGTCAATCCATGAAAACTTGTGCCATTGTCGGGATCAACTGGGGAGATGAGGGGAAGGGCCGCATGGTCGATCTGCTCACGCGGGACTATGATGTAGTGGTGCGCTATCAAGGCGGCGGAAATGCAGGACACACCGTTATCAATGAATACGGAAAGTTTGCGCTGCATCTGCTGCCCTCCGGGATCTTTCGGCCGGGCGTCGTCAACGTTTTGGGAAGCGGCGTTGCGCTGGATCTGGAAAGCCTCTGCACCGAGCTGAAAAGCATCACCGCGAAGGGCGTCTCCGTGACGCCGGATAACCTGAAAATCAGCGACCGCGCCTCGCTGGTGCTGCCGTGGCATATCCTGCTGGATGAGCTGGAGGAAACACGCTTAAAGGACAAAAAGTACGGCTCCACCAGACAAGGGATCGCCCCGTTTTATTCGGATAAATATCAAAAAAAGACGATCCAAGCCGGGGAGCTCTTTTTCCCGGAGCATCTGACGCGCCATCTGGCGGATCTTCTGGAATGGAAGAACCTGACCCTGACCAGAGTTTACGGTGCGAAGCCCTATACCATGGCGCAGCTGTGCGACTATTTCCGCACCTACGGAGAGCAGTTGAAGCCGTTCATCTGCGACACCGGCAGTTGGCTGCGCAAAGCCGCACAGGACGGAAAGAGCATCCTGTTTGAGGCGCAGCTGGGGGCGCTGCGGGATCTGGATTACGGTATCTATCCCTACACCACCTCCTCCAACGCGGTGGCGGCTTACGCGGCTGTCGGTTCCGGGCTTCCTGCCGCCAGACTGGATGAGGTCGTTGGTGTGGTAAAGGCCTACTCCACCTGCGTGGGCGAAGGGCCTTTTGTCTGTGAGTGGTCAGGCCCCGAGGCCGATCGGCTGCGGGAGGCCGGCTCCGAGTATGGCGCAAAAACAGGGCGTCCCCGCCGCGTCGGTCCCTTTGATGCGGTTGCCACGCGCTACGGTGTAGAGATCCAAGGGGCCACGGTCATCGCGCTGACCAAGCTGGATGTTCTCAGCTATATGGACAAAATCCCCGTCTGTACCAAATATGCCGTCAATGGGGCAGCGACGGATGCATTCCCCTTCCCCGCACTACTGGAGGCGGCAAAGCCCGTGACGGAGTACCTGGACGGCTGGAAGTGTGATATTTCCGGCGTCCGCACATGGGACAAGCTTCCCCCGCAAGCACAGGCGTATGTTGAGTATGTTGAAAAGGCCATCGGCTGTCACATCGGCTACATATCTGTCGGGCCGGAGCGGGATGCGTATATCACGCGG
>OGYN01002199.1_pt1 | contig 14701 bp, 15 predicted proteins | sample 1576551 | NCBI WGS metagenome assembly OGYN01 (sample SAMEA3541589, study PRJEB24748) | human gut metagenome | biome: human gut; feature: human-associated habitat; material: faeces | place: China | collected 2012 | reverse complement strand
TTTGATTACATTATTTGTTTTACAGTAACTTTCTCCTTTTTTATTTTTCTTTTATGTGATTTCTTTTGTTTTTCGAGTTCGTATGGACTATCATGCACAATATACCACCAGTCTGTATAGGCATCATTGTCATATTCCGATGTCCATCGCGCAAAAACAGCTTTGCCCCCCCCCCAGTTTTTTCCATATACTGCCATCCTTTATAACTGACAAATCTGGCACTTCATGTGGCGCACATGTTGAAATCAAAGCATGATTATAATATTTCCACCCTTTTATCATATATATATCCTTTACCTTACATATTTTTTCTTTTTATAAAAACCAAATAGCAAATTTCTTCCCGTATTAAATAGACTCTCTAATTTTCCCATTTTTTCTGCTTCATGATAAAGCATATAGTGCCAGCCAATCATTGTTCTAATACTATGTGTGCTTACACTTCCTGCACGTCCTTTTCTATATTGTGCTAGTACTTCATCCAGCAAGTAGCAATTAGCTTTTTTGCAAATTTTTAACCACATGGCATAATCATTATTCTTTTTAATATCTTCAATCTGAATCAATCCAATTTCATTAGCATCATACATCACCGTAAGACATCCCGGCCAACAATAATTATACATCCCCATCTTTGTGATTTTTTTTGGTCCCGTTACCTTTATACCTGTTTTATTACTCGCCATATCAATTTCTTCATAATTCGTGTAAGAAAACGCATATCCATTTTTCTTCATAAAATTAATTTGTTTTTCGAGTTTATTAGGCATCCAAAGATCATCCGAATCAAGAAAAGCAACCCATTGTCCTCTGGCCTCTCGTAATGCTTTGTTCCGACTTATTGCAGCTCCAGAGTTCTCTTTATTTTTAAAATATTTGATTCGAGAATCTGTGATTGTAGTAAGTACTTCATCTGTTTCATCAGTTGAACAATCATCTACAATAATCAATTCCCAATTCGTATAAGTCTGATTTAAAACTGATTGTATTGATTCTTTTATATATGAAGCGGTATTGTAAGAGGGCATAATAATCGAAACCATGTCTTCTTCTCTCAGTATTCCGTCATTTTTATTTAAAATTTGCTTAGCCTCTATTTGTTTTTTATCGTATTCTTCAGAAGTTATTTTTTTATTTTTTAAAATCTTAATTATATCATTTATTTTTATATTATCTATATATAATACATTTTTAATTTTTTGCTCTTTTAATTTTTTTTCTATTTCTTTTTCTTTTTTTTCCAATAATATTATTATTTCAATATTATTATTTATTATTTTTATTTTGGTAATTAGATCTGTTAAAGTTATGTTTCCTGGTAAAATTCCACTTAATATAATGTAATTTACATTTTTATTTATTTCTAATAATTCAATTATTGCTTCTTTATATTGTAAATCATTTGCTACGATCTCAAATTCATTTATCTTTTTTAATTCATTATTTAATACTTGATTTCCTAAGGCTGTAATTATTTTTTTCATTTTCACCACCTCCAACTATCATATTCTCTAATTCTGATGACTCTATTTTAGTTAAAATATGATTATCTCCCGAAAAAATTAAACACTCTCCTTTTTTTAATGATTTTATTTCTATTTTTTCTCTAGTAGATAGCTTTGTAAATGCTTCTAATGTATTTATGTTATCTTCTTCTAAAGAAAAAAATACTTTATTACTTGAATTATTTATAATACTTTTTCCATATGAGCCACCTTCTAAACTAAATAAATCTCCTACATCTTGAGTTATTGCAACTGCACTCCCTCCATACTTTCTAATTGTTTTAAATATTTTATAAACAAAACTTGCAACATTTTTATTTGATGTTACTCCTATTAATCTCCATATTTCATCTAAATAGATTGCTTTTTTTAAAGCTCTATTTTTTTTTATTTTATCCCAAAATAATTCTGTAAATAAAAACATTCCATATTTTAAATTTTCTTCACCTAAATCGTATACATCAGCTACAATTAATTTATTTTCTATTTCTATATTTGTATATTGATTAAAAAATTTTAATGATCCTTTTACAAATGGTATTAATTTTATCTTAAATTTTTTAGTAATATTTTCTTTTTCTAATAAATTAAATAAATCTTCTAATATTGGCATATCTTTACTTCTTTTAAAAATTAATTTTGTTTTATTTTTGTTTTTTTCTTTTTTATATAAAGTATTATCATTAAAAGTTATCCCTTTTTTCTTATATACATCAATAATTTTCTCTTCTAAAATTCCTTTTTCTTCTTCATTCATTTCTCCAAAAATCAGATTAAAAAAAGCAATTAGTTTTGGTATTTTTGTTGCTAAAAAACCTTTTCCTTTGTCTTCTATACTATCTTCTCTTATATCAAAAATATTTATATATGTATTAAATGATGGACCTATTTTTATAATTGTTCCTTTTAGTGCTTTACATAAATTTTCGTATTCTCTGTCTGGATCTATAATATATTGATATATTCCAAATAACCTATATCTTAATATCATTAATTTAGTATAATAAGATTTTCCTGCTCCACTAGTACCAAATATACACATATTAGCATTCTTATATTTCTCTTTATTATATCTATCTATAAAGATTAATGAATTATTATAAATACTTGTTCCTATAAAGATTCCCTCTTCATCAAAAATTGATGAAGATATGAAAGGATATGTTGCAATAAGTCCATTAGTTAATATATTTCTTCTAGAAACTTGTTTTAATATATTTTTATTTTCCATACATGGTGAGCATGAAATAAAAGCTTCTTCTTGCCTAAAATATGCTCTTTTAGTTATTATTCCTTTTGCTTGACATAATCCTTCTATTTTGTTTAACGAATATTCTAATTCTTTTTTATCCTTTGAAAAAACATTCATATATATGTATAAATAATATAATTCTTCATTATTAACTTGTATTTCTTTCCTAATATACTTTGCATCATTATAAGTAAAAGCTGCTATATCTATGTCTTGTCTATCTTTTGATACTGTTTTTAATTCCAAGCCAACATTTCCAATATGATATGTTAGCTCTCTAACTGCTTTATATGAATCTTCTTTTTCATAGAATATTGATATATTAATATTTATATTATTATCAATTATATCTTTTAATAATAAATTATTATATTCTCTATTATAATTAATTACTAATAAACTAGAATAATAAATATTATTAACTTCTATGTATTTTGGATTTGTAATATTTATATAGCTTGGACTAATTTTGTCTTTTTCTGTTATTATTCCATTAAAAATGTTAGTTTCTAATATTTTTTTATTTTCATTTTTTGTATAAATATTTTTTAAAATATAAATCCCTTCTTTCTAATATTTATTAAAAAAAGAACTTAACACGTTTATTATTTCGCTTTTTTCTGTTATTTCCGAAACACTGTTTCCACATCTCGATAAACATTCTTTAATTATGTAGAATTTTTCATTTAAATCATTTATTATTATATTTTCATTATTATTTTCTTTTATTTTTATTTGGGAATTTTTTACTAGAATAAAATAGTTCTTACTAGAAGAATTTTTTTTTGAATTTAAATTTTCTATATATTTAATATATTCTTGAGAAATACTAATTATTTCATTCTCTTCATTATTTGTTTTTTCTTTTATTTTTAAAAAATGTTTTGACAAATCTTCTTTGTTACTTTGTACTAATATTTGAATATCGAAATCACAGGTTTTTAAAAAAATTTTATATGAATTTAATATTGATTCCTTTTCTAAATCGGATCTTAAATTAAAATTTATTGGAATCACCTTTATGATTTTTACATAATTATTGTTTTTTGTTTTTATAATTCCTTCCTCTAAAATTTTTTCAAAAGGTAACCATTTTTGTACTGAATCGATTTTCTTGTTTATTTTTCTCTTCCTTTCTTTTTTTTATTTTATAATTTTATTATGCATGCAATTAGTTTATTTGTCAACGTTTTTCGTATGCTAGATTTCGACAAATTTATTTTTTTATTTTTTTGAATAATATTTTTATTTTTGACAATACTATAATTGTAAGGTTAATATTAGTTGAACTAAGAATAATATTAGGTTTATACTTTTAAGCTTTTTATTATTCGAGCAAAGATCTTTATTGGCTATTTTTTTAGTTTATATTGGTCGGCGATAAAAATATATTTTTTGTATGTAAGCTTTTTTTAGGTTAAACATATATAAAATATATTTGATGTTAAGATTATTCTTGTATATTTTAGTGGTTATTAATAGTCCTTATTCTAAGGATGAATTTAGCTATTATTTGTGCATTAATAGTCGAGCACTTGATTATAAAAAATGGTAAATAGCTTATTTATATAGTAATATATATTAGGTTAGTAATTATTTTTATTAGTTTTAGCTGAAGATTAATATTAGCTTTATAAGATAATAGCAGGTAATCTTATGTTACCTGCTATTATTATTATTAAATATCTAAATTCTTTACATACTTAGCATTTGCTTGTATAAATTCTCTTCTAGGACCTATCTCATCTCCCATTAAAACTGTAAATATTTCATCTGCTTTAATTGCGTCTTCCATTTTTACCTTTACTAATATTCTTGTTTCTGGATTCATTGTTGTATCCCAAAGCTGTTCTGGGTTCATTTCTCCTAGTCCTTTATATCTTTGGATTGAAACTCCATCTCTACCGATTTCTTTTAAATGTTTATCCATCTCTTCATCTGTATAACAATAAATATCTTTTATTCCTCTTTTAGATAATTTATATAATGGTGGTTGCGCTAAATATACATTACCATTCTCTATAAGAGGTCTCATATATCTAAAGAAAAATGTTAATAATAAAGTTCTAATATGAGCACCATCAACATCAGCATCTGCCATAATTATTATTTTTCCATATCTTATTTTAGTTATATCAAATTCTGCTCCTATTCCTGCTCCAACAGCTAAAATTACCGGTTGTAATTTATCATTATTATATATTTTATCTGCTCTTGATTTTTCAACATTTAACATTTTTCCCCAAAGCGGTAAAATTGCTTGAAATCTTCTATCTCTTCCTTGTTTAGCACTTCCTCCAGCCGAATCTCCCTCAACTATGTAAACTTCACATTCTTCTGGTTTTTTGCTACTGCAATCTGCTAATTTTCCTGGTAAAGTAGTTGATTCTAATGCATTTTTTCTCCTAACTAACTCTCTTGCTTTTCTTGCTGCTTCTCTTGCTCTCGATGCACTAATACATTTTTCTAATATTGCTTTAGCTACAGCTGGATTTTCCTCTAAGAATGTTGATAAAGCATCATTAACTAAGCTTTGAACAATTCCTGTTACATTACTATTTCCTAACTTTGTTTTAGTTTGTCCTTCAAATTGAGGTTCTCTTACTTTTACTGAAATAACAGCTGTTATCCCCTCTCTTATATCCTCACCTTGAAGATTTCCATCTTTTTCTTTTAAAATATTGTGAGATTTTGCGTAATCATTAAAAGTTTTTGTTAATGCTCTTTTAAATCCTTCTAAATGAGTTCCTCCCTCTATTGTATTTATATTATTTACAAAAGAATAAATATTTTCTGAATATGATGTTGTATATTGAAAAGCAATTTCAACTGGTACTTCTCCATCTTTATCTATATATACAGGTTTTTGATTAATTTTTTCTTTATTTTTATTTAAGAATTCAACAAAAGAAACTAATCCTCCTTCATAACAAAATTCAGCTTTTTTAGGAGTTTCTCCTCTTTTGTCCTCAATACTAATATATAAACCTTTTGTTAAAAAAGCCATTTCTCTAAATCTATTTTCTAAAGTCTCATAATCATAATCTAATGTTTCAAATATTGTGCTATCTGCTAAAAATCTTACTTTAGTACCTGTTTTATCGGAATCACCAATTCTAGTTAGTTTTTGAATAGTTTTTCCTCTATTAAATTTCATTTGAAAAATTCCACCATCTCTTTGAATAGTAACTTCTGTCCATTCTGATAAAGCATTAACAACTGAAGCACCAACTCCATGAAGACCTCCAGATACTTTGTATCCACTATCTCCTCCAAACTTTCCACCAGCATTTAATTGTGTATATACTGTTTCTGCTGCTGATATCTTTGTTTTTGGATGAATATCTACAGGGATTCCTCTTCCATTATCTTCAACAGATATTACATTTCCTGGTTCTATTTCAATATTTATTTTAGTACAATATCCAGCTAAAGCTTCATCAACGCAGTTATCTACAATTTCATATGCTAAATGATGCAAGCCTCTAATTGAAACACTTCCTATATACATTCCAGGTCTTTTTCTTACATGCTCTAATCCGTCTAAAACTTGTATTTGTTCTGCTCCATATTCATGTTCAAATTTTTCCATTGTTTTACCATTTCCTTTCTTTTATGTACTCTATCTTCTTTTTTAATATTCCTGAAGAATATATAGATAAATATGTACATATTTTATCTTTATTTTTTGTTAATACAATAGATTTATATTTATAAATACTTTTTTTTTGTATTTTTAATTCTTGTAAAAAATTTTTTTCTATTTTATTGTAATCTTTTATATTAAAAATCCCAATAATATCTTTAGTATTTATAACAGTTTTGTTATTTATATTTATGTACATTTAACAATTTCTCCTCTTTTAACTAAATAACTGCTATACTTATTTTTTTCTATTTCCATTTCTTGTGTACAAGTTATTATTACTTGAATATTTTCTATTTTTCTTAAAAAACTTCTTCTTCTTTTTTCATCTAATTCAGACATAAAATCATCTAATAATAATATTGGATATTCTCCTATTTCATCATATATTACTTGTAATTCGCACATTTTTAAAGAAAGAATTGCCGTTCTATTTTGTCCTTGTGATCCATATATATTTATCAATTTATCATTAATTTTAACAGCAAAGTCATCTTTATGTATACCTTTTGTTGTAAATCCTCTATTTATATCGTTTTTTTCCGAATTATGTAACTTATTTTTAAAATCTTTTTTGTTTACATAATCCGAAACATACTCTATTTCTATCTTTTCACTTTCATCAGTAATACTACTATGTACTTCATTTATTTTTTCTTTTATACGTTCCATATATTCATATCTATATCTATAAACTTTATCTGCATATTCTATAATTTTTTCATTCCATATTTCTAATAAATCTCTTGGTTTATTCTCTAATTTTATTTGTTTTAAATAAGTATTTCTTTGTTCTAAATACTTTAAATACATATTTAAATTATATACATAAGCAGGTTTTAATTGTCCTATCATCATATCCAAAAATCTTCGTCTTCCTGATGGTCCACCTTTTAATATATTTATATCATCTGGTGTAAATATTACTATATTAATATTTCCTAATAGTTCACTTAATTTTTTTATTTTTACACCATTAACTTTAATATTTTTCTTTTCGCACAATTCATATTCAATTTTACCTATTCTATCTTTTTTTTCATAATTTATTAAAACTTTAGAAAAATTTTCTCCTATTTTTATTATTTCTTTTTCCTTATTTGTTCTAAATGATTTTCCAATTGAACATAAAAAGATAGATTCTAATATATTTGTTTTTCCTTGTGCATTATCACCAAAAAAGACATTTATTTTTTTATTTAATTTAATACTTTGTTCTTTATAATTTCTAAAATTTTGTAATTTTATTTCACTTATAAACATATTGTGCCTCATCTGTGGAAAACATTATTTATTTTTAGTCTTTTAACCTAATTGGTAAGATCATATAAATATAATCGCCTTCATCTACTGGTCTTATTATACAAGGAGAAATACTTGTACCAAAATCTATAAATACTTCTTCATCATCAATTGCTCTTAATGCATCTAAAAAATATTTAGGATTAAATCCTGCTTCTAAATTTTTTCCTTCTGTAGATACATATATTTCTTCCTTTGCATCTCCAGTCTGATTTGTACAAGAAATTGTCACTTTTCCTATATCTATCATTACTTTTACTGGATATTTTTTTTCTTTTTCTATACTAGATGAAGATATTAAACTTATTCTTTCGAAACAATTTTGTATAACATCTTTATTTACTCTTATTCTAGTTTCCCAATTTTCTGGTATAACACTAGAATAATTTAAAAATTCACCATCTAACAATCTTGTAACTATTTTACAATTTTCCATTTCAAATAGTGCTTGATTTTTTGCTACACCTATTTTTATAGTATCAAATGAATCTAATATTATTTTATTTATTTCATTTAAAGTTCTTCCTGGAATAACAGCAGTAAAATCATTTATTTTTGTTTGCAAAAATCTACTTTTCCAAGCTAATCTAAATCCATCTACTGCAACCAAATTTAATTTGTTATTTGTTATTTCAAATAAACATCCTGTAAATATAGGTCTATTTTCTTCTGTGCTAACTGCAAATATAGTTTTTCTTATCATATCTTTTAATGCATTTTGTTCTATCTCTATAGAATTTTCTATATTTATTTGAGGGAGTTCTGGAAATTCTGTTGGGTTCATTGTAGCTAATTTATATAATGATCCTTCACATTCTATTACCAAAAGATTTTTTTCATTTAACTCAATATCGATTTCTGTATCAGGTAATTTTCTAATAATTTCACTAAACATAATTGCATTTACAACTGTTGCTCCTTGTTCCTTAACTTCACATTCTATTATATATTCGATACCAATTTCTAAATCATAAGTAGTTAATTTTACTTCATTATCATTTGTTTGTATTAAGATACCTTCTAAAATAGGCATTGTTGTTTTAGAAGCTACCGCTTTTGTTACGGAATTAAGTGCTTTAAGGATTTTGTCCTTTTCACAGATTATTTTCATTTGATCATCGTCTCCTTTATAAATATTAAATATAATTAGCAGTAGTAGTATTAGGTATTGTGGATTATGTGGATAACTATGTGTATAGTTTATTTCCCTATAAAAAACGGTGTTGATACATATGTGGAAAAAAACAAAAGTTATCTACATCCCAAAAATAGAATGTGTGGATAATGAAGTTTTCAACATGTTATCTACAGGTTATTAACATAGGGGTGTGTATATCTAATATAAGGCTTCCGTAAGAAGAATTACATATAGATTATACAAACAAAAATTTATACAAACAGAAATTTTAAAAAAACAAAAAATTGTCGTATTTATAAACTATTTATCTGTTAATAAAATGTTTTTCACACTTTCCACAATTAATTTTGTGTTTTGATTTTGCTTTATTTCTTGATCTATTTTATTACAAGCATGCATTACGGTTGTATGATCTCTTTTCCCAAAATCTTTTCCTATTTGAGGAAGAGACATTTGAGCTACATTTCTACATAAATACATTGCTATTTGTCTAGGAAAAGCAATATCATTTGATCTTTTTGATCCTTTTAATTCTTTTGCACTTATATTAAAGTATTTGGCAACAGTTTCTTGAATGAAGTCTGAAGATATTACTTTATCTTGTTGTGAAACAATATCATTAATTGCTTTTTCAGCCATTTCCATTGTAATAGGACTATTAGTTAATGATGATTTTGCAATTAATTTATTTAAAGTGCCTTCTAGTTCTCTTATGTTTGAATCTATTCTTGTTGCTATATTAGACAAAATTTCATCATCAATTATGATATTATCTAGTTGAGCTTTTTTTCTAAGAATAGCTAAACGGGTTTCATAATCTGGATTTGAGATATCAGCAATAAGCCCCCATTCAAAACGAGATTTTAAACGATCTTCTAATAATTGAATATCTTTTGGGGGTCTATCACTTGAAATTATAATTTGTTTTCCACTCTCATGTAGTGTATTAAATGTATGGAAAAATTCTTCTTGAATTCTTTCTTTTCCTGCAATAAATTGAATATCATCTATAAGAAGAACATCTATATTTCTATATCGTGTTCTGAATTGTTCATTTTTATTATCTTTTATAGCATTAATAAGTTGATTTGTAAATTTTTCAGATGTTACGTATAGTATTTTAGATTCTCTATTTTTCTTGAGAATTTCATTTCCAATAGAATGCATCAAGTGAGTTTTTCCAAGACCAACACCACCATAAATAAAAAGTGGATTGTAGGAAGTGGCTGGTGCTTCTGCTACAGCTAATGCTGCAGCGTGTGCAAATCTATTATTATTTCCTACAACAAATGTATCAAATGTATATTTGGGATTTAATGTTGAGTTTGAATATCCACAATTTACATCAAGAGAAACATTAGTATTGGTGTTAGAAGCAGTCTCTTGAACTTCGTCTTTTGCTACAATAGTAACTGTACAATCTTTATTAGTAATAAACTTAAATGTGTTTGTCAAAAGATCATGATATCTAGACTCAATAGCGTCTTTTTGAAATGTTGAGCTAGCTAGTAAAATTATGTTACCATTATTAGCACTTTGTATTTCTAAGTTTTTTATCCAAGTTTCATATGAAATTTTTGTAGTTTCATCTTTTAAAAGATCTTTTGCTTTAGTTAAAAGTTCATTTAATTCACTTTGCATTATAATTTCAGTCCTTCCAAAAATCTAAAATATACGTAGAAAAAATAGATTATCCACAAATTTATCCACATATGTTGATAAATATCCACACACATGGATAAGCCAGAAAATAAAGGTTTTATATAAATTTCATTGTAAGAAAGAAACTTTATTTTCTAATATTTTCTATAATAATATCAGACTTATAATAAAATAGTCAATATAAAAAGAAAATTTTATTGTAAATTTGTTTTGAACTATTGACATAAACCTGTATATTAATGTATAATAAAAAACATTAATCGATAAAATGTAATAATCCGTTTTAACGGCTTATATAAATAGGAGGTGCAATGATGAAAAGAACTTTTCAACCAAAAAAAAGACAAGAACAAAAAGAACATGGATTTATGAAAAGAATGAAGACGAGATCTGGAAGAAACGTTTTAAAAGCAAGACGTGCAAAAGGAAGAAAAAAATTAAGTGCTTAATTTTAGAGCCATTTTTTAATGGCTCTTTTTGTAATTGTAATTAATATAAAGAGTGAGTTTTATGAAAAGTATTTTAACTTTAAAGAAAAATTATGAATTTAAAAATGTTTTAGACAAAGGAAAAGTGTATTATGGAAACCAAATAATAGTATACATAAACAAAAACAAAAAAGAAAAAAATATTCTTGGAATTGCTATTAATACAAAACTCTGTAAAGCTAATAAAAGAAATAAATTGAAAAGATTAATTAGAGAAAATTATAGGTTGGTAAATAAATTTTTAAAACAAGGTTACAATATAGTTTTTTTATGGAATAAAAAAACTGATATAAAACAAGCTGATTATTTTATAATAAAAAAAGATATGGAAAATATTTTTAAAAAAGCAAAGATGTTAAAAAATGAAGAAAATTTTAATATATATAATTAAATTATATAAGAAAATAATTTCGCCTATGTTTAAATGCATGGGGATAGAGTGTAAATATTATCCAACATGTTCAATTTATACAATGCAAGCGATAGAAAAATATGGTTGTATAAAAGGAATACTTTTAGGAATAAAAAGAATATTAAAGTGTAATCCATTTTCAAAAGGTGGATATGACCCTTTAAAGTAAAATAAGGAGAAGAAAATAATGGGTGTATTATCAAATCTTTTTGGTTATGTATTAAATGCTCTTTACGATATTTTTAATAATTATGGAATAGCTATAATATTATTTTCAATTATTTTAAGAGTAATATTAATACCAATAACGATTAGTCAACAAAGTTCAATGAAAAAGACTTCTAAAATACAAAAACAAACACAAGAATTGCAGAAAAAATATAAAAATAATCAAGAAAAAATGAATCAAGAATTAATGGAATTGTATAAAAAAGAAAAAATAAATCCGTTTAGCGGATGCTTTAGTGCAATAATACAAATTGTTATAATATTATCGGTATTTTGGTTAGTAAGTCAACCTTTAACATATATGAAACATGTTCAAGATATGGATATATACAAAGAATATTTAGACAAAGTAGAAGAAGGAAATAATAAATCATATAAAGAAATAGCTATATTAAATATGGTTGAATCAGATTATCAAGATATTGTGAAACAATTAGAAAATGGTGAAGAAAATAAAGAAAAATTAGAAAACAGAAAAAATGAATTAAATAAATTGAGATTAAATATGAACTTTTTAGGATTAGATTTAAGTAAAGTTCCAACACAAAGTTTAAATGACTATAAAGTTTATATAATACCAATTTTGTATGTTATATCATCTTTTGTTTCTATAAAGATGACAACCAATATGCAAAATAATAAAGAAGACAAAAAAGAGACTAGTGGTGAAAATGCAAGCGAAATTGAAGCAATGCAAAGTATGAATAAGAGTATGACATATATGATGCCTATAATGTCTGTATCAATAGCTGTAATTGCACCGTTAGGATTAGCTTTATATTGGTTAGTAAGTAATGTTTTAATGATAGTAGAAAGATTAATTATTCAAAAAATTATGAATTCTAAGGAGGAAAATGAAAATGCCTAAAACTATTATTTCCGAAGGGAAAACAACAAATGAAGCAATTGAAAATGGCTTGAAGGAATTAAATGTTACTAAAAATGATGTGGAAATAAAAATATTAGAAAATACAGAAAAAAGAAGCTTTTTTAGTATTTTAGCACCAAGAGTTGTTAAAGTAGAAATGACAGTAAAAGAAAAAAACATATCTAATAAAGATAAAGAAAATAAAGAAAAAATAATATACAATATTGAAGAAAGAAGAAAAAAAATAGAAATTTTTTTGGAAGAATTCATAAAAAAATTAAAAAACAAGGAGATTAATTATAGTATAGATATAATTAATAACAAATTGAAAGTTGAATTTTACGGAGAATATGCTACTAAATTAATTGGGTATAGAGGTGAAACACTGAATTCATTACAGATAATCTTATCTAGTATAGCTAACAATGGATTTGAGGATAGAGTAAAAGTGATTTTGGACATAGGCGGTTATAGAGAAAAAAGAGAAAAGACATTAGAAGAGTTAGCGGTTAAAATTTCAAAAACAGTAATGAAAACAGGAAAAAGTATTACATTAGAACCAATGACAGCATATGAAAGGAAAATAATACATAGTAAATTGCAAGAAAATGAAAAAATTGATACACATAGCATAGGTGAAGAACCAAATAGAAGAATTGTAATTTCAAAAAAATAATTTAATAAAAAATCGGAAGTCAAAGTTCGGATTTTAGTTTATAAAATAATATTAAACTGATTTCTAACTTTGACTTTTTTAATTAGGAGGTAAAAATATGGAAACTATTGCTGCAATATCTACTGCAATGGGAAGTGGTGGAATTGGAATTATAAGAATGACAGGAAAGGATTGTTTTAAAGTTTTGAAAAAAATTTTTAAACCTAAAAATAAAGAATTAAAAGATATTAAAGGATATACTATGAAGTATGGGTATATTATTGATCCAGATAATAATGAAATAATAGATGAAGTTTTGGTATCTTTTTTTTGCGAACCAAAAAGTTATACTATGGAAAATATGTGTGAAATTAATTCTCATGGAGGAATAATTATTCAGAAATTAATATTAGAAGTTTGTTTGAAAAATGGGGCAATTCTAGCGGAACCAGGAGAATTTACTAAAAGAGCTTTTTTAAATGGAAGAATTGATTTATCACAAGCTGAATCAGTAATAGAATTGATTAATTCGAAAACAGATAAGGAAGCAAAGGCTTCAATAGAACAACTAGAAGGTAGAATATCAAAAAATATAAATATAATAAGAAAAGATTTATTGAATATATTGTCGGATATAGAAGCTACAATTGATTATCCAGAATATGATATTGAGGAAGTTACAAACAATAGAGCAATGCAAGAATTGAAGAATGTTTTAGAAAAATTAAATAAACTAGAAGAATCTTTCAAAACAGGAAAAATATTAAAAGAAGGAATAAAGACAATAATAATAGGAAAACCAAATGCTGGAAAATCTTCTTTGCTAAATTTAATTCTTAATGCAGATAGAGCAATCGTAAGTGATATTGCGGGGACAACTAGGGATACAATTGAAGAATATATAAATATTAAGGGAATTCCTTTGAAATTAATTGATACAGCAGGAATAAGAGAAACAAACGATATAATAGAAGAAATAGGAGTAAATAAATCTATTAATTTAATTAATGAAGCAGATTTAATAATTTCTATTTTTGATAATTCCAAAGAATTAGACGAGGAAGATTATAAAATATTAAAAATGATTGAAAATAAAAATGCAATTATTGTTTTAAATAAAATTGATTTAGGAGATGTTCAATTACAAAAACAAGATGAAATAAAAAGATTAAATACACCAATAGTGAAAATGTCTGCTAAACTCGGAGATGGAATAGAAAAATTATATAATTGTATAATTAATTTATTTGATATGGAAGATATACAAGTAGATAATTCTATAATGATAACGAATATTAGACATAAGGAACAAATTTGTAAAGCAGAAGAAAACATAAAAAATGCAATAGATACTATTTATAATAACATGCCAATAGATATTATTGCTATATATATAAAAGAAGCTCTTACGGATCTTGGAAGTATAACTGGAGAAAATGTTTCAGAAGATATAATTAAAGAAATTTTTTCAAAATTTTGTTTAGGAAAATAGTATTTTTTTTAAAATAAAAATATATCAAAAAATAATTTTATAAATAATTAATC
>OGYN01002190.1_pt1 | contig 14739 bp, 10 predicted proteins | sample 1576551 | NCBI WGS metagenome assembly OGYN01 (sample SAMEA3541589, study PRJEB24748) | human gut metagenome | biome: human gut; feature: human-associated habitat; material: faeces | place: China | collected 2012 | reverse complement strand
CAGGCTCAACTTTTGGGAATAGAATGGTGGTGAAGTCGGTTGAGCATATCAGACAGCGACATATGCGTCGACGCGACCGTGCGAAAAACGGACGATCGGCGCGAACCATGGAGGATGATATGGAACAGAAGTTCACCACAATGGCGCAGGAAGCCATTTCCGACGCCGTACAGAACGCGTCGGCAGCGGGCAACGCGCAAGTCGAAACCCTGCACCTGCTTGACGCGCTGCTGCGCCAGGAAAACGGCGTGATCCGCGGTCTGATCGAAGCCGCGGGCGGCAACGCGCAGAACATCAGCGCCGCCGTGCACCAAGCGCAGGACGCGCTGCCAAGCGCCAGCGGATCGACCACCGCGCAACCGCAAGTCAGCAGGCAACTATCCGCAGTACTTGCGCAAGCCGGCAAGGAAATGCAGCAGATGGGCGACGAATACGTATCCACCGAACATCTGCTCATCGCCATCGCGGCGGCAAAGCCGAATCAGAGCGCGCAAATCATGGAACAATACGGCGTGACCGCCGACGCGCTACGCAAAGCCGTGCCAACGATCCGAGGAGGCGCGAAAGTGACCAGTCCCGACGCCGAAGGCTCCTACAAAGCCCTCGAAAAGTATTCGACCGACCTGACGGCAGCCGCGAAAGAAGGCAAGCTCGACCCCGTGATCGGCCGCGATCAGGAAATCCGCCGAGTCATCCAGATCCTGAGCCGCCGCACCAAGAACAATCCGGTGCTGATCGGCGAGCCTGGCGTGGGCAAAACCGCCGTGGTGGAAGGCCTTGCGCAGCGTATCGTCGCCGGCGATGTGCCGACCACCCTGCAAAACAAGAAGCTCATCTCGCTTGATCTGGGCTCCATGGTGGCAGGTTCGAAATACCGTGGCGAGTTCGAGGAACGCCTGAAGAGCGTGCTGCAGGAAATCAAGAACGCAGACGGGCAGATCATCACGTTCATCGATGAGATCCATACCATCGTCGGCGCGGGCGCGGCCGAAGGATCCATGGACGCGGGCAACATGCTCAAACCCATGCTCGCGCGAGGCGAACTGCGCCTGATCGGCGCCACCACACTCGACGAATACCGTGAGAACATCGAAAAGGATCCGGCATTGGAACGCCGTTTCCAGCAGGTGTTCGTAGGAGAGCCGAGCGTGGAAGACACCATCGCCATCCTGCGTGGCATCGCACCGAAATACGAAGCCCACCACAAGGTGACCATCGGAGACGATGCGCTCGTGGCCGCGGCGACGCTGTCGAACCGGTATATTTCCGGCCGTCAGCTGCCGGACAAAGCCATCGATCTGGTTGACGAGGCCGCATCGCACCTGCGCATGGAACTCGACTCCTCGCCTGAGGAAATCGACGAACTGCAGCGTCAGGTCGACCGTCTCAAGATGGAAAAATCGTACCTGCTTGGCAATCCGAAAGACGATGCCGACGCGCAGAAAGCGGAAAACGAGCTTGATGAAAGCGCCAAGGAACGTCTCGACGACCTCAACAAGGAAATCGCCGACAAAAGCGAGAAACTCAACGGTCTGAAAGCACGCTGGGACGCCGAAAAGAACGGACACAACCGCATCGGCGACCTGCGCAAGAAGCTCGACGAACTACGCACCCAAGCCGAACGGTATGAACGCGAAGGCGATCTGGCGAAATCCTCCGCCATCAACTATGGCGAAATTCCGGCCATCCAGAAGGAGATCGCGCAAGCCGAACAAAACGAGGCGGTGGCCAAGAACAGTGCGGCAGGCGGTGCTGACGGTGGCTTGGGTGGCGATATTCCGATGGTGCCGGACCGCGTTGACGCCGACTCCGTGGCCGAAATCGTGTCCGACTGGACGGGCATTCCCGTCGGACGCCTCATGCAAGGCGAAAACGAGAAGCTGCTGACCATGGAAGACTATCTCGGCAAACGTGTGATCGGCCAGAAGGAAGCCATTCAAGCGGTTTCCGATGCGGTACGTCGTTCGCGTGCGGGCATTTCCGACCCGAACCGCCCAACCGGCTCGTTCCTGTTCCTCGGCCCGACCGGCGTGGGCAAGACCGAGCTCGCCAAGGCGCTCGCCGACTTCCTGTTCGACGATGAAAAGGCCATGGTGCGCATTGACATGAGCGAGTACATGGAGAAGGCCTCCGTGTCTCGTCTGATCGGTGCTGCGCCAGGCTACATCGGCTATGAGGAGGGTGGTCAGCTGACTGAGGCCGTGCGTCGCCGCCCATATTCGGTGGTGCTGTTCGATGAGGTTGAAAAGGCCAATCCTGAAGTATTCGACGTGCTGTTGCAGGTGCTCGACGACGGCCGTTTGACCGACGGGCAGGGCAGGACCGTGGACTTCAAGAACACGATTCTGATCATGACCTCCAACCTTGGCTCGCAGTTCCTGGTGAACACCGAACTGGATGACGAAGCCAAGAAGAAGGCCGTGATGGACGCCGTGCATATGCAGTTCAAGCCGGAATTCATCAACCGCTTGGATGAACTGGTTATGTTCCACCCGCTTACGCGCGAAGAGCTCGGCGGCATCGTGGACATTCAGGTGGCGCAGGTTTCGGCCCGCTTGGCGGATCGCCGCATCAAGCTGGATGTTACCGATTCGGCGCGCGATTGGCTCGCCAACACCGGTTACGACCCGGCGTATGGCGCTCGCCCGCTGCGTCGTTTGGTGCAAACCGAAGTCGGCGACCAGTTGGCGCGCATGCTGCTGGCCGGCGAAGTGCACGACGGCGACACCGTGCTTGTGGATCAGACCGGCGGCGACCATTTGGAGCTTTCCTCGTGGGCACCGGGGCAGATTGACGACGATTTTTCGGCAGAGGCTAAGTGACGGTCGGAGTCATTCGGCTGATCGGTTTGGCCTGACTGACTGTTGATTGGCCGAGTCACGAAAACGGTCTAACCGTTGACGGTGGGCGGACTGCGCACATGCGGGTCCGCCCATTTTTCGTGCGATTGCGCGATTTTCTTTTGCGAAAACCGTTTTACCGTGACGGTTGGCGGTCATATGCCTGCAAAACCAAGCCTGCGACCGTCAAAACCGTCGCACCGATCAACACGGCAATCGCAAGCTTCGGCTGAAGCCCGAAAATCAGCCACAAAGCGAACGTCCACACCGCGATGACCATCGTCACGGTCGCGGTAATCTGCGTTACCCGCGTGCGAATCTCATATGTGATGCTGGCCTGGATAAGCGTGTCCATGCTTTGCTGTGTTTCTTGCGTTTCTTGAGATTGTATTTCTTGCTTTTCTTGCGATTGTGCGGTCGGAATATCGCCTTCCGATGCTTTCTTTGCCATGGGGCGTTGCGCGATCAGCGAAATCGCAAGCGATAGCACGGCGACCATGCTTGCGAAAGCGAAATACTGATTGCGTGACCCCGCGGGGAAAATCCACGACACCACGCACGCCAGCAGACTGTAGACGTACACAATGGTCATGGCGAGCGACAGCAGCGAATCCGCGTTGGGCGTGTGGCTTTTCAGGGCAGCGGTGCCACGATTGTGCATCGGCGCGGCGCAGTAGAACATGACCGGCGTGGCGATGATGGCGTGCAGCCATGGATTGGTCAGCCAGTGGGGAAGTGTGATGCCGCCGAATGTCAGCATGGTTACGGTGAATGTGGGAGCGGTCAGTATGGTTGCGATGGCGAGACGCTTGGCGATGTCGCTTCGGTGTGTTGCGCCGGCTGCCTCGTCTGGATTTTCGGTGTGATTTTCGGTGTGATTCTTGGCGGGCTTGTCATCGGTGATGCGTTGGTGGGAGGGGGCTATGTCATCGTTTTCGCTTAGGAATAGCCTGAGGATGGCCCAAGTGGCCACGGCCGCCGCAACAATCGCCGCCACCGTCATAAACAAATCGAATCCCATGTGTTTCCGAACCCCCGGATTGCCTCTTGAATGCCTCTCGAATATTCAGCGTGCTCGCGTTGCCGCATGTTCGTGAGCATGCTTTCGGCTCCAAGCATAATGCAGCTGGGCATGGATGTCTTGCGAGCTTTGATCTTCCAAGATGTCTTGGTCATGCTGTTATATAGAACATATGTTCGACAATCCTGTGTTTGTGGTGATTCTTCTGGTGGTTGTGGCCGCGCTTGGAGCCGCGGCCGGCTTTTTTGCGGGCCGTTCCAAAGGGCAGGAAATGGCCCGTGATGCGAAAACCGCTGATCTTAACGAGGCGAAAGCGCAGATCGAAGCTGATCGGCAGGAAATCGGCGAATTGTCCACGGCGGTGACCCAATACCGCACGCAGGCGGAAGGGTTGGCCCAGCAGCTGACCTATCTCAAATCGCAACTCGCGCAAGCCCAACGGGCCGAACAGGAACGAGTGGAGCGAGAGCGTGAGCGGGCCGCGGCCGAAGCGGAACGCAAGCAGGCTGAAAACGAGCGGAAACTGCAGGAACAAAGCAAGGTATTGTCTGCGCTCGCGCCCGTGCAGAAGAATCTTGACGCCTTGCAGCAGAAGGTCTCGCAAATCGAAGAAGGGCGCAAACGGGAGATGGGTGCGCTTGGCGAGCAGCTCAAGGGGCTTGGCGAGCAGCAGGCCCGTCTTGACCGCGAAACCAACGCTTTGTCGTCGGCGTTGCGCAACAACAAGGTGCGTGGCGCGTGGGGCGAGGCGCAGCTGAGGAACATTGTGGAATCCGCGGGGCTTCTGGAGCATGTGGATTTCGACACCCAGGTGGTCGTCACTGATGCGGACGGGCGTACGCAGCGTCCGGATATGATCATCCATATGCCGGGCGGCAAAACCATTCCGATCGATGCGAAAGCGCCGTATGCCGACTACCAGAAGGCGTGCGAGATTCCCGATACCGCCACGCCCGAGGAGCTGACGCGAAAGTCGGAGCTGCTGCATGCGCATGCCAAGGCAGTGCGTGAACATGTGAAGACCTTGGGCGACAAGGCCTATTGGAACGCGTTCGCCGATGCCCCCGATTTTGTGATCGCCTTCATCCCCAACGAATCCCTGCTGCAGGCGGCTTTGGAAACTGACCCGACGCTGATGGACGACGCGTTTGCACGCAAGGTGGCTTTGACCTCGCCGATCACCCTATGGGCGGTGCTTAAATCCGTGGCATACGCGTGGCAGCAGCAAAGCCTGACCGATGACGCGAAAATGCTGTTCGACCTGTCCCGCGAATTGTATGAACGGTTCGCGGTGTTGGGCGATCGTGCCACCAAACTCGGGTCCGCCATCACCAAAACTGTGGGAGCCTACAATGCGTTCGCATCGTCGCTGGAGTCGCGCGTGCTCGTCACCGCACGCAAGCTGCAGCGCGTCGACCAGAGCAGAATCATCGAAGCCGTGAACATGATCGCGCCAGAAAAGGCCGATGTCCGCGAACTCACCGCTCCTGAAACCAGTGAACAGTGATATCTGACTAAATACGTGTCGGCATAAGTAAGGTTTGACGAGTAGAAACGGTAGGCTGGGACTATGACCGAAGAGAAGACTTTCCGTAAGACCAAGCCGGTTGCTGAATCCACTGCCGTAACCGCTGGCGATACTGTGAACGCAGCCGTTGATTTCGCCATGCTTGAACCGCGTGATCAGCTCAAGTCGCTGCTGCAGGCCGAGATGGCCGATAAGCCGTTCTCGGAACTTTCCTCAGTGTTGTTCGACCATCGTGGAGCGTCGATTGTTGGGCATATTTTGTTGGATACGTTGGAAGAGGCCGGCTATTCCGTTGATGATTTCGATGCGGTTGGTGCGCTGACTGCGGCTGCGGTTCCGCTGGTTTCCGCTATGATCCAGGCGGCCGCTTCTCGAGGTGAAAACCTTAACGGTTTTGTGATGGATTTTGTGTATCCGTCCATCAAGGGGCCTTCGATTGCCGGTAAACGTGTGGTGTTGCTGGATTCCTGGCTGTCTGAAAAGTCATATGTGCAGACGTCCTCTTTGGTCACCTTGCGTAACGGCAATGAGTTGAGCCTTGACTTCTCCGTGGTGAAGAACGAAGGCGCCGAAGTGCTTGCTGTCGCTTCGTTGGTTGGTGGCGTCGATATGGCCGACCCGTCGATCAAAGTCGTCAATCCGGTGGATGGGTCTGAATCCGAGCTGCCGTTCGTTGAAGTGTTCAAGGAATCGGAGCTTCACTAGGTATCCTGTTGACCAGCCATTGGCGATACGAGGTTCGTAAGGAGGAATCGCGTGCATCAGCCTCATCCCATTGATATTGCAGCGAAAGCGTCTGGCGAGCCGGTCTTTCGCGAGGTGGGTGTGGGGCCGTGGGCCGAAACACATCCGGGTGAGCCTCGTCCGGATGATCCGCAATCTGTAAATTATGATCGCCGATTCGACTCGTCTTTGCTTGACGAGGGCGATCGTCGCAACGTGCTTGACCAGTATCGCTACTGGGCGGTCGCGGCCATCAAAGCCGATCTTGACGCTCGCGGTCGCCATGATTTCGAAGTCGCCGTGGAAAACTGGACGCACGATTTCAACATCGGATCCATGGTGCGCACGGCGAACGCGTTCCAAGCGAAACGTGTGCATATCGTCGGACCGCACAAGTGGAATCGTAAGGGGTCGCTGATGACGGAGCTGTACCAGCACGTCGAAAACCACCCTTCCATAACCGAACTTGTCGAATGCTGGAAGCTGCGCATTGCCGGAGAAATCGCGGCGGCGCAATCGCAGGCGGACGCCATCGCATTTCGTATGCATGAAAGCGCGGGAAAAAATGTGGAAGCTGGAAACGATGCCGGCGTAAGCGATGCTTTGTTGGATGAAGGCCGTGTTGCTGGATGCGCTCCATCTGGCATTTCGACGGATGCTTCGGATGCAAGCGGCGTTGGGAATGGATTCGAGCCTACCTGCATGGCGCAATTGGCTGCGATTGATCAGCGTATTGCCGAGTTGAAGGCGGCGCGGGTTATTGCGCTTGATATTATTCCGGGTGCGGTGCCGATGGAAACGTACCGTTTTCCGAAGCGTTGCCTCATGCTGTTCGGCGCGGAAGGCCCGGGATTGTCCGAAAAAGCGCTTGAGTTGGCCGACGATGTGGTTTACATCTCCCAGTTCGGTTCGGTGCGTTCCATCAATGCCGGAGCTGCGGCCGCCGTTTCCATGCACGCATGGATCTCCCAGCACGCCGCTCCCCAGCTCTAACCTCCATCTCCTATCGTCCAAAATCCTCCAGTGACTGGAAGAATCGGGACGATTGGAGTTCTGTCAGCGGGATGATTGTTCCAGTGGGTGGAGGTTTTGGGTCTCCTGTGGGGCGTCTGGCGGGGTGAGTCCTTCAGTGACTGGAGAGGTTGGGACTTTAGTACGGTGTTCTGCGGGAAGATTCCTCCACTTACTGGAGCAATCTTCCCGCTAACAAGCCTGTCAGAGTCCTGATTCTTCCAGTCGCTGGAGGAATCTTCCCTCTGAAAGCCTCACCAGAGACCCAAAACCTCCACCCACTGGAGCAATCTTTCCGCTGAGTGCCCTGCTAGAGTCTAGATTTCTCCACCCTCTGGAGAAATCTTCCCGGTGGCGAGCTTCTCAACGTTCCGATTCCTCCACTTACTGGAGGAATCTTCCCGCAGATGATTACCCTATGAAACGCAAGGAACCCCAGCACGCCGCAGTTTCGCAATCAGCGGTTTTTGCTGGACTGCATCGTCAAAAGTTAATCTGACAATTTCCGTAACTCCTGCGCGAAAAAGCGCTTGCTCGCGTTCTCGCTCGGCCTGAACGGTCTCCTGGATGCTCCTACGATCAGTCATTTTCGGATCAACGTATTTTGCTGTGCCGTCAAGTTCTCCGACAATAATACGTCCATCGGTTGTGCGCCATAAAAAATCGACCCTAAATTGTTTTCCCGTAAGCGAGTCGGCGAAGGAGACTTGCAATTGAGGAACCGCAAAACCGTTTTCAATCATGACTGCCCGAGCAAAAGATTCACCGCCATTTTCACTTCCTGCGTCGGTATATCTCAACAATTTGAAGATGCGCGAGCAATCGAGTGTCGTGCGTGCGCATTCCTGCAAGATCTGCTTTTCTTCGATTCCGTCTGCTGCTGCATCATCGAAAATCGGCAGGGAATAGATGAACTCTAACGTCCGTCCACAGTCCAATAAGGTACGAGGGGGATTAGTGACATGGATTCCGTTTGCGAGTACCGCATTTTCTCTGGGATATGGGCTGTAGATGATATTGAGTTTGTCGTGCGGCCGGTATGATCCGTGATTGGGCAATGTTATGGTCAGTCCTTGCCGGTGCAGGAATCGCGGGTGGTCGAATCCGTGGGCTGCGGCGGCTGTTATTCCTGCGAAAACCCAGTTGGGGTGGAGCCTGCTGAGGGTTCGGGCCGCGTGCAACGATTGTTCGGGCTCGTTCAGCTGATTCCAATATTCGGCACGGGCGAATAGCCCTGGGTATGGGCGCGCCAAATCTCCCGCGCGGTATCTGCGATATAGTCCCTTCTGGATGAGAGGGTCACTGCTGTGTGCGCATCGTTGCGCATTTTCTGTTTGATCGAGCAGCGCATCGATTTGAGGATATGCTTTCATGATTTGACGTTACCTTGTTGTGGCTCTGCTATGGAAGTGCGATCGGCAAATGTGGATAGAGGATGCTGTTTCGGGCGTGTCTGTGGATAACTTACGGGTTTTGTGGATAACTGGGTGGTTGTTTTGCAGATAAGTGCTTGTATCCGCTTGTTTTGTGTGAATTTTTGTTGTTTTCTTCTATTGGTTGGATATTTTTAAGTATTGGGATGCCGTTCAGAGTCCAGATTCCTCCATTGGGTGGAGGTATTGGGACTGTGGATGGCTGGCTTGCGGGAGAATTCTTCCATTGGGTGGAGGAATAGGGGCTCTGACGAAGCGCTAGTGGGGAATTCATCCAGTGGCTGGAGGTTTTTAGACGGTTGTATTGCTTTTAGTGTCCGTTTTGTTCCAATGACTGGAGGATTTTGGCCTCTAGTGGGGCCTTCCGCGGGAGGATCCTTCCATCTTCTGGAGGAATCCGGACTCCAGCAGAGCGTTCAGCGGGAAGATTCTTCCAGCGGGTGGACGAATCGGGACGATGAGAGGCTGGTTTGGGCCCGGATTGTTCCAGTGAGTGGAGGTTTTGGGACTGTGGATGGAGGTTTTGGGACTGTGGATGGCTTGTTGGCGGGAAGAATCCTCCAGTGTCTGGAGGGATTTGCCCGGTGAAACAGCGTTTGGCGTCCTTTTGTTCCAGTGGGTGGGGGATTTGGGACTCTGACAGAGCTGGGGTGTTGGTGCGGCAGGCTGTTGCGGTTAGCGTGTGGGGCTGCCGGGCGGCATGCAGTGTGGGGCTGCCGGGGGAATTGGGACTTTGGTGGGGTGGTAGGGCGGGAGCGTGGTGGTTGCGGGGCGAGACGAAATGGGCGGGCGCTCGTCACACAGACGCGTTAATGTTAGGGACATGCCTACTTTCACCAAAGAAGAAATTGTGCATCTGGGCGATTTGGCCCGAATTGCACTTACTGACGAGGAGATCACCCGTCTGCAGGGCGATCTGAACGTCATCGCAGAATCCATCAACAAGGTCCAGGAAGTCGCTACCGACGATGTGGAACCAACCGCGAACCCGATTCCGCTGGAAGCCTACCTGCGCCCGGATGTGCCGGAAACCCCGCTGACTCAGGAAGAGGCGACCGCAGGAGCCCCGGTTTCTGAGGCCGGCATGTTTGTTGCACCGCGCATTCTGGGGGAGGAGTGACATGAGCGAACTCGTCAAGCTTTCCGCCGCCGAGATGGCGGCTAAGATCAAGGCCAAGGAAGTTTCCAGCCGTGAACTGGTTGAAGCGCATCTCGAAGTCATCGAGGCCGCCGAGCCGAGCATCAAGGCTTTCCTGAAGGTGTCCGGCGATCAGGCTCTCGAACAGGCCGACGCCTTCGATGCCAAGTCCGATGAGGAAAAGGCACAGCTGCCGGAACTTGCCGGCGTGCCGATCGCCATCAAAGACATGATCGTCACCAAGGGCATCGAAACCACCGCAGCCTCCAAGATCCTCGAAGGCTGGGTGCCTCCGTACGACGCTACCGTCATCGAGAAGCTCAAGGCTGCAGGCATGCCGCTGCTGGGCAAGACCAACCTCGATGAGTTCGCTCAGGGTTCGTCCACCGAGCATTCCGCCTACCAGACCACACACAATCCGTGGGATACCGAACGTGTTCCGGGCGGTTCCGGCGGTGGTTCCGCAGCTGCAGTGGCAGCGTTCGAAGCCCCGCTCGCCCTGGGTACCGACACCGGTGGCTCCATCCGTCAGCCGGGCTCGCTGACCGGTACCGTCGGTGTCAAGCCGACCTACGGCGGTGTCTCTCGTTTCGGCGCAATCGCCATGGCTTCCTCGCTCGACCAGATCGGCCCATGCTCCCGTACTGTGCTCGACGCGGCTCTGCTGCAGGAAGTGATCGGAGGCCACGACAAGCGCGATTCCACGTCCATTCCGGAAGGCCCTCGCCCGATGGTGGCGGCCGCCCGCGCAGGCATGAAGCGTGATCTGAAGGGCCTCAAGGTCGGTCTGATCAAGGAGCTCGGCGGCGAAGGTTTCCAGCCGGGCGTTATGGCACGTTTCAATGAAGGCGTCAAGAAGCTCGAGGAAATGGGTGCTGAGATCACCGAGGTGTCTCTGCCTCACCTGCCGTACTCCCTCGGTGCGTACTACATCATCATGCCGTCCGAGGTCAGCTCCAACCTGGCTCGTTACGATGGCATGCGTTACGGTCTGCGCGTCATGCCGCCGGCGGGTGTTCCTCAGACCGCCGCCAACATGATGGCCTACACTCGTGAAGCCGGTTTCGGCGACGAGGTCAAGCGTCGTATCATTCTTGGCACGTATGCCTTGTCCGCTGGCTATTACGATGCTTGGTACGGTTCCGCACAGAAGGTGCGCACCCTGATCATCGACGATTTCAAGAAGGCTTTCGAGAAGGTCGACGTGCTTGTTGGCCCGACCAGCCCGGTCACCGCATTCAAGTTCGGTGAGAAGACCGAGGATCCGATGGCCATGTATGCCATCGATATCACCACCATTCCGGCCAACCTTGCAGGCGTTCCGGCCATGAGCATTCCTGCTGGTCTGAGCGACGACGGCTTGCCGGTTGGCTTCCAGTTCCTCGCTCCGCAGCAGCGTGACGAGGCCATGTACAAGCCTGCCGCGGCACTTGAGGCGGCTCTCGAGGAAGACTGGAACGGTCCGATCTGGCAGTCCCTGAAGACCCCGTGGCTCGACGGCTTGAACAAGTAGGAAGCATCGGAGGAAAGAAAACAAAATGGCTGAAAAGTTGATGAAGTACGCCGATGCCGTCAAGAAGTTCGATCCGGTCATCGGTCTGGAAACCCATGTTGAGCTGAGCACCACCACGAAGCTGTTCTGCCCGGCCGAAGTCTCGTTCGGTGGCGATCCGAACAGCCAGCTCACCCCGGTGAGCCTTGGTCTGCCGGGTTCTCTGCCGGTGGTCAACAAGACCGCAGTCGATTACGCCATCAAGCTGGGTCTTGCCCTGCATTGCGAAATTGCCGAGTGGAGCCAGTTCGCGCGTAAGAACTACTTCTACCCGGACATGCCGCGCGATTACCAGATCTCGCAGTATGACAAGCCGACCAACGGCAACGGCTATCTTGATGTGGAACTTGAAGACGGCACCGTGTTCCGTGTGCCGATCGAACGCGCCCACATCGAAGACGACGCAGGCAAGAACACCCACGTCGGTGGCGCTGACGGCCGTATCGAAGGCGCTGACCACTCCCTGGTCGACTACAACCGTGCAGGCGTTCCGCTGATCGAAATCGTGACCAAGCCGATCGTTGGCGCAGGCGATCGTGCTCCGGAAATCGCCGGTGCCTACATGCGCGCCATCCGCGACATCGTGCGTGCGCTTAATATTTCCCACGCTCGCATGGAGCAGGGCAACATGCGTGCCGACGTGAACGTGTCGCTGCGCAACAGCCCGTCCGATCCGTTCGGCACCCGTTCCGAAACCAAGAACGTGAACTCGTTCCGCGGTATTGAAAAGACCATTCAGTATGAGATTCGCCGTCAGGCGGCCATTCTGAGCGAAGGCGGCGAGATTCTGCAGGAAACCCGCCACTGGGATGAGGCTTCGCAGACCACCGCAGGCGGCCGCGTGAAGTCCGATGCCGACGATTACCGCTACTTCCCGGATCCGGATCTGGTGATGCTGCACATCACCAAGGAGCACATCGAAGAGATGAAGGCTCAGATGCCGGAAATGCCGCGCGAGCGCCGCAACCGCCTGAAGGGCGAGTGGGGCTTCAACGATTTGGAGATGCGTGACGTGCTCAACGCCGACGCTCTGGATCTGCTTGAGGAGACCGTTAAGGCTGGTGCCACCGCCGCAGGTGCCAAGAAGTGGTGGCTGGGCGAGCTGAGCCGTGAAGCCAACAACAAGGGCGTGAGCCTCGAAGAGCTACCGATCGCTCCGGCCGATGTTGCTGAGGTTGAGAAGCTGATCGCCGATGGCAAGCTCAACGACAAGCTGGCCAAGCAGACCGTCGCCGGTGTGCTTGCTGGCGAAGGCACTCCGGATGAGGTCGTCAAGAAGCATGGCTTCCAGGTCGTGTCTGATGACGGCGCTCTCGAAAAGGCCGTGGATGAGGCTCTCGCAGCCAATCCTGACATCGTTGAAAAGCTCAAGAGCGGCAATATGAAGCCGATGGGCGCCATCATTGGTGCCGTCATGCGTGCCACTCGCGGTCAGGCTGACGCAAAGGCCGTCACCAAGATCGTGATGAGCAAGATCAAGTAACGTTTACAACGATTGCTGACGATTACAGCCGATTGTTGAATCGCAGGAAAACGCACGTTCCAAAAAGCTTGGGACGTGCGTTTTCTTTTCGTTATTCCGGAAAAGGGATTTCAAAGAAAGAGAATGCATAATCGCGAAGCGCATTTTCTTACGATTGCCGACATGTCCTTCAACATCAGGTTATGCTGGTAGAGGAATATGTACAGCGATTGCCGCCGCGCGGATTCACAGCTGACATACAGTCGGGTACAATACCCTCGGTATGGGTGCGGCGACGGTCGTGCCTGCAATGATGTAGGGGACAGGAATAATGCCAGAACAAGTTGAGGCTGCGACACAGGAGCAGTTGGACCAGCAGTCGCGTGAATTGCCGGATCTCATCGTCATTCCGTCTATCAAGGGCGAGATGGTGCATCTGCGTCCGTCCGTGATCGAAGATCTTGAACGTATGGACGCCATTGGGGCGTACATCGGCGCTTCCGGAATCACCGGCAAGGATCGGGTTGCCGAGCGTGGCGCGGTGCATGCGTGGGTGCGTCGTTCCGTGGCATGGTCCCAAGGCGAAACGCCGACCGAATCCGGTGTGGGGGATCCGGAGTCGCGTCGCACGATCGCATGGTCCATCATCACCGAAGCCGACCATGATGGCGATGGCGAGATCGATGCCGCGAATTCCGACAATGTGATTGGCATGATTTTCCTGATCGATATTGACGGTTGGGCTCGTTCCGCGCGCATTCAGGTGGTGCTTGGCAAGGATTACCGCGGCCGTGGCTATTCGCGTGACATCATGCCGCGCGTGATGACGTACGGACTTGCGCCGGAACCGGCAGGCCTTGGCATGCATCGCATTTGGGTTGCCGTGCCCGAGCAGAACACGCGTTCCGTGTCCGTGTACCAGTCGTTGGGATTCGTGCCGTCCGGTCGTTCGCGCGACGCCTTGTGGAACGCTTCGCAGAACCGTTACCAGGATCTGATCGTTATGGACACGCTGGTTGACGAGTTCGACCCGATCCGTTCGCTTGACGCGTTCGGCATGCATGTGATCGAAGATAATCCGGGCGTCAAGGAAGCGTTGAGCGCGCGCGAGCATTCCATTGCCATCCGACTGAATGAGAAGAATGCTTCGAAGCATGATGCGGAAGGTACGGATGTCAACGATGCCGCGGCAGCTGCGCAATCCGTGCAGACAGCTTCTTCCGATGGTGCTGGTGACGTGGCCGAGGCTGTGCGGAAGGACGCGGAAGGCGCGGAACCTGCGCGACAAAGCGAGCATGATGATCGCAAGTCCGTTACTGGCGATGCCGATGCCGAAAACAGCTGGCCGTACACGGCGGGCGAGCGTAAGACGTCGAAGGAAGCTTGGTGGCGCACGCTTGGTCGTGGTCGCAAGCGCGATACGGAAGGTAAGTGATGAGCGCCGAGGATCTCGATAATTACGAAACCGACGCGGAACTGGCTCTGTATAAGGAGTATCGCGACGTAATCAAGCTGTTTACGTATGTTGTTGAAACGGAACGTCGCTTTTATTTGGCGAATAAAGTCGATTTCAATGTGCGTTCCGCAGGCCAGGACGTGTATTTCGACGTGCGCCTGACTGATGCTTGGGTGTGGGACGTCTATCGTTCCAGTCGTTTCGTCAAGAACGTGCGTATCGTCACGTTCAAGGATGTCAATGTTGAGGAAGTGCAGAAAACCGATATTGACATTCCTGATTCCATCTAGTTGCGCAGTTGCCGGTCACGCGGTTGCCAGTTGTGTGGTTGCTGGTCGCGTAGTTGGATTGCGTAATGTGGTTGCGCGCTTTGGCCGCGCAGTCGGGTCGTGCATCGGCCGGTTTGATGATTGCGTTTTGCATGATGCGATAGCCGTATATCCGGCTGACTTGGCTTGATTTTGTAAGCATTCGCACAAGTTGCGGTGTTCGTTTCCCTACCCTCGGGTAGACTATCAGAGATTTTTGTTTTCATAAGGAGACCTCAAAGTGACGCAAAAGCAATCCGTGGTGAT
>OGYN01002185.1_pt1 | contig 14757 bp, 5 predicted proteins | sample 1576551 | NCBI WGS metagenome assembly OGYN01 (sample SAMEA3541589, study PRJEB24748) | human gut metagenome | biome: human gut; feature: human-associated habitat; material: faeces | place: China | collected 2012 | reverse complement strand
TCCTTATGAAGCACAGGAGCACAGAGAATTCTCTCTGGACAACATTCCACTGGAATATAGCTGCTACGGCAACGGAGATTTCAGGACTCCGGCATTCAACATAAAGGACATAGAGGGAATACATGGATGTGATCTCAGATATGTTTCATATGAGGTGATGGACAGTAAGTATAGTCTCAAGGGACTTCCTGCTGCTTACACAAATGACGGCGAGAAGGGTGAGACCCTTAAGATCGTTCTTCAGGATCCTCAGGTGGGAGTGGAGGTTGATCTTCTGTATGGAATTATAGAGGATAAGGATCTGATCACAAGATCAGCTATAGTCAGAAATATAAGCGATGCGGATATATTTGTGGCAAAGGCATCAAGTGTGAGCCTGGATTTTGTGACAGGTGATTATGATCTCATCCACTTCCACGGAAGACATGCTATGGAGCGCATGTATGAGAGAGAAGCTATAAATCATGGTGTGAAGAAGATCGGAAGCACAAGGGGTACATCAAGCCATCAGCACAGCCCATTTGTGGTTATAGCAGGCAAGGATGCAAATGAAGATGCGGGCGACTGCTACGGAATCTCATTTCTCTATAGCGGAAGCTTCAACTGTGAGGTTGAGAAGGATCAGACAGATCAGGTGAGACTCAATATGGGTGTTCAGGATGAGATGTTTGAGTATGTGCTCTATCCTGAGAGCGAGTTTGTGGCACCTGAGGTAGTTATGGTTTATTCACCTGATGGATTTGCTGACATGTCACATAAGATGCATGACGTTGTGAGATACAATATCTGTCGCGGCGAGTACAAGACAAAGAGGAGACCTATTCTCATCAACAGTTGGGAGGCAGTATACTTCGATTTCAATGGCGATGATATTGTAAACATAGCAAAACAGGCTTCAGAGCTCGGCGTTGAGATGCTGGTTCTGGATGACGGCTGGTTCGGTGTGAGAAATGATGACAAGTCAGGTCTCGGCGACTGGTTTGTAAATGAGGATAAGATGGGCGGCCCTATGGCTGATGTTGTCAAGAGGGTTAAGGATCTCGGCATGAAGTTCGGTATCTGGATCGAGCCTGAGATGGTATCCGAGAAGAGCGAGCTTTTCAAGGAGCATCCGGATTATGCATTTGTGATCCCTGGAAGAAAGCCTGTCATGGGAAGAAGCCAGCTCAATCTGGACTTCTCAAGAAAAGAGGTCGTAAACTGTATATTTAATCAGCTGACAGCGGTGCTTGACAAGATAGATGTTGATTATATAAAGATGGATATGAACAGAAGCATCTTAAATGTATACTCCATGACTGAGGGAATCCAGAACAATGGAACTATCCTCTACAAGTATGTACTCGGTGTATATGACTTTATGGAGAGGCTTCAGGCGAGATATCCAAAGATGTTCATCGAGGGCTGCAGCGGCGGCGGCGGAAGATTTGATGCCGGAATGATGTATTACACACCACAGATCTGGTGCAGTGATGATACAGATGCCATCTGCAGACTTGACATACAGTATGGAACTTCATTTGGCTATCCTATATCGGTGGTTGGTTCACACGTATCAGCGGTTCCAAATCATCAGACAGGCAGGACAACTCCATTCAATACAAGAGCCGTTGTTGCCATGGCAGGAAGCTTTGGCTACGAGCTTGATCTGAACAAGGTCAGCGATGAGGAGAAGGAAGAGGTAAAGACTCAGGTAGAGAACTACAAGAAGTACTGGGATCTTCTTCATAATGGACTTTACTACAGACTGACGGATGCGGATAAGAGCAAAGGTGTAGCTGCATGGTCATTTGTGGCAAGGGATAAGTCAGAGACCCTTGTCAATATCGTGACAGTGGAGAGCTTCTGCAATGCCCCTGTACCTTTTGTCAGAGTAAAGGGACTTGATGTGGATGCCACATATGTTGACGAGGAGACCGGCGCAGAGTACAGCGGACAGGGACTTGAACAGATAGGACTTCCTGTACCACTCAAGTTCGGCGAGTACAATGCTTACCAGATCCATCTTGTTAGAAAGTAAAATTGCATAAGTGATATTGTGTTATTTATACATAAATATTAATTATATTGTATTAAATTACAGCTTCATGATAATATGAGGCTGTAATTTTTTGTGCTTATATATTCGGCATAAATGTGCTGAATATGTATGGGAGAAAAAGGGAGGTTACATATGAAATTGAAGGGGATAATGGCTGCGGCTGTAACTGTAGCCATGGTGTCGTCGTGCATTCATATACCGATGACGACTGCACAGGCACAGACTTTACTGTCAAATATGACAGCGTATGCCGTACAGATGAATGAAGCTGAGATATCAGCAGCTACAGAGGATATTTCAGAGCTTGAGGGTGACTATGGGGTTGTGAACATAGTTAATGGCAAGGAGAGTAAAATATCATTTGTCACGGATGAGACAGGATATTATGAGATAATATTGCAGGGAAGCCAGTCACGGCTGATGCTTCAGGAGACCTTGTATAACAGTAAGAGTAAGCGCCTTGCTACAGGTAAAAAGGATGGCAGTGGATGCTGCAGGCTGGTATACAAGTGCACTGCGGGGGAGAAATACATTCTTGGGTCTAAGTATGCCCGTTCTTATACAGTTTCCGAAAGTGCAAATATAAGCGTGAGAAAGCTTCCGGATGTGGCGGCAATAAAAATGGTGCCGGATAATACAACGATACTGGAGGGAACACCAGACTCCATAACATCGGCGTACGCAACGGTAACCTATTCCGGTGGAAAGGTGCGCAGTTCAGGTATCAGCGGCTCAGACTGTAAGATAGATGGAGTTACATACAGTCTGTGGGTGAAGGATTCCAAGGGAAATTATTATTATGAGGGCGATGCAGGGGATATGGTATCGTATGCGGATGCGGAAAAGCTTCCGGCCGGTACATATACCGTTCAGCTTACAGACAAAATGGATAGTGAGCCGGACCAGTCGACCAAGATATATGATTCGTACACTGCAAAGGTGCAGACTCCTGCTGAATATTTTGTAGGAAAAAGGAATATCAGTGAGACGGATACCTACGCATATGATACCAGGGTGGACGGTTACGAGTATTACAGATTTATACCATCTGCAACTGCTGACTTTGTGTTTGAGGTAGATAAATCATCAACTGCATTTATAGATGTATATGATTCGGACATGGCGGTGGTTGAGACCGATAATGACAGGTATTCATTTGTCAAGGGAAAGACCTATTATGTCAGACTTTCAGGAACAACGGATGATGACAATGAAACATTGAATGAGGTCAGGCTCAAGGCGAAGAAGTATGTGGCACCTTCAGGGGTGACATTGAAGCTGGCAAAGAGCGAATGGGCAGCCGGAACGCCGATAAGCTTCATGAATGGTGCGAGCAGTACAATAAAGTATAATGATAAGTCCACGGAAAGCATAGATCTGACCGGTGGAAGTGGATACAGTAATGGAAACAGATATACAGTATATTATTCGTCATCTGATGATAACTGGAAAGAGTACGAATATGAAAAAGGTGTAACTCTTTCAGAGGGCGAGTACAAAGTAGCTGTGGGATATGATGCGGCTGAGGAAGATCAGGAGCTGCTCGGCACGGCAGTGCTTAAGGTAGTGTCCATAGACAAGCTGAGCGCAGGACAGCTCTCCGAAGGTGACAACAATGTGAGTGTCGGAACGGATGAGTATGACAAGGCTTATTACAGTTTTGTCATGCCATTTGACGGAAGTGTGGTAATAGAAAGCGACAGTCCTTATTGTGTATATGAGTCCGGTGATGAGGGCCCGGTAGAGGTTACAGGAAAACTTACCGGAGGCAGCACCTATTACGTAGGCCTGTATAATGAGTTATCTACATCCAAGACAAATGCGAGACTGAGCTTTATTCCGAAAGTGACAGATATGATTGCTGTTCCCGAGAACACAGATTTCATCAGAATGGGCAGCTACGATAAGGATATCAGCAGTTATGTAGATGGAACCAGAGTAAAGATCTCGTATGCTGACGGAAAAACAGAGGAGCTGGTGTTTGACGATTCGGACAGTGTGGAAACCTCCAGAGGAGACGAGGTACGTGCTGAGATAGTTACAGATATAGAAAATGAGTGCCCTGTCGGAGCGGCACAGATTAGGATATACACACTGTATAGTGAGGACTCTTATGCATATGACATAGAGATAAAGGATATAGAGGATGTTGCTGCCGGAAGTCTTGCGGAGGGATCTAACCAGGTAAGTCTGTCGGAGAATGGCAGTGCATATTATACGTTTAAGCCTTCGATATCTGCCAGGTATACATTTGCCCCAGTGGGCGGTATGGAGATCTACAGCAAGATCGACGCTGACGATGAGACAATGTATGATCTGAAGAAACTTAGTGTATCGGATGGCGAGGCTGCACTTGAGAGCGGCAATACATACTATATCTGTCTCGATGGCGTAGTAGAGGACAAGTGGGGAGATACGCAGACCAGTTGGAGCATGAATGTGACAAGGGGAGAAACTTTGTCAAATTCAAAGATCAGTTCATGGAAGCTGAGAGATAACAGAATCTATGAATTCCTTCCAGATATGAAATTATCAGGTATCAAAAACCTTCTGGATAGAGAGACTCTCCAGTTTGTATATGATGATGGCAGTGTAAAAGAGGCCAGTGTCGGTGACAGTGAGGATAATGAGCTGATCACGAGTACATGGTACAGATATAACGAGAAAACTGGAAAGTATGTCGAGATCGCAGGCTTTGGCAGCAGGGTTGATACTGGCAGATACATGGTTGAACTTGCAATCGCTGGTGCGGATGGCATGGATACGGTTGATATACCATTTGCAGTGAAGACTGCACAGAGCATGAGCCTTGGAACATGGGACGGCTCAAAGACGCTGGATATTTCCGGCGACAGATATGTGTATGTATATAAGGTAAGTGCCCAGGCGGGTTCGTATGTGGTATCCGCTGATGAGAAGATCGATGGCATCAGGATTTTAGATGCAAATGGAACAGAGATAACGACTAACAACGTGGCTTATTCATCTGATGGATTTGGCAGTGCGGGATTTGACACAGCAGGCGGGGATCTGTATGTATGTGTGTATCCGGGAAAAAATGTAAATAAATGCGGCGTGACAATGAAGGAGATCGTCAAGGCTGTAAGTGTAAGCACAACCGTTTCTAAGACTGAATATCTGAGGAAATTTGATGAGATCAAGGGCAGCATAAAAACCGTTGTCACATATTCTGATGGAAGTACCAGAACATTTGGCGCGGATGACGATGATATAAGCTTTACGATCAAGAAAAACGGCAGGGTGAGCAGCTATTTAAGCATCGACACGATAACAGAACAGACCGGATTATATGAGATAATACCTTCCATATGGGGAATGGCTGACGATTGTGAAGTTCAGGGAGCATCATTTGACGTCGTAGATCTGAATGTGGATGAGCTGGAGTACCTGATATCAGATGAGCCTGTGGTGCTTTCAGGTGTTGAGAACACTGGGGATGTAAAGCTGTACAGATTTGATATTGCGTCAGATGGAGTGGTATCCCTTCAGAGACAGGGCTTTGAGCTTAAGGGTATATATACCATTGAGGATGATGGCAGCTTTTCAGATACATATAGCAGTGGAGATGCTTTCTCTCTGAAAAAGGGAAGCTATATTATAGCACTCTATGCGAGAGAGAAAGATGATCAGATAACATTTACATATCACGATTCGTATGTGACAGGTAATGGAAAAATAACACCGGGTCAGAAGACAACAGCGGATATAAGCTATGACGGAGAGGGCATCGAGTATGAATTTATCCCAACGGAGACCGGAGAGTACAGATTTACGGTGGACTGCGGAGATAATACAGTATACACCAGAATCTATGCTGATGGAGTTCTGGAAAAGACATACTCACGGAACGGCGGACAACTCATTATAGATAGGACATTTGAGGCGAACCGCAGTTATACATTCAGGATCAGCCTTGCGTCGCAGCAGACAGGAAGCGTGACGATCACTCCTGAGAAGGTGGAGGCAGAGGTAGAGAACGAGTACGATATCTCCGCTGTGAGCATATCAGGATGCAAGGTGAAGAAGACGGAGGACGGATACAGTGTAACCGGAGATATAGAGATAACATATGCAAATAATGAGAGTCAGAAGACACCATTTGTCAGCGGAAGATGGACAGATGCATATGGAAATACCATTCAGGGAATCATGTCTGTTGTGAAAAATGACACATACACAGATGTGACCCTGGATCTCAGATATAAGAATACGGGTTCATCAGAGTGGATATATGCTGAGTCAAAGACCCAGAAGTTTGGGGCTGGAGATGACGAGGGATGGATCATAACCAAGACTCCGACATGTACTGAGAACGGAGAGAAGACAAGGTACATTGAGGATGAGGATATATATGAGACCGAGGTGATCCCTGCTACAGGACACAGCTTCACAAAGTATGAGTCAGATGGAAATGCTACATGTTCGCAGAAGGGAACCAAGACGGCAAAATGTGACAATAACTGCGGAGAAAAGGATACTATCATAGACGATGAGACCACAGTTCCTCACGATTATCAGACGGAGTGGACGGTTAAGAAAAAGGCATCACAGACCAGTGACGGATATAAGGTGCATGTGTGCAAAAACTGCAAGTCAGCAAGCAAGGGAACTCAGAGTATATACAGGATAAAGAGTATCAGGCTTGCATACAGCGCTGTTGAGTATGATGGTACAGCTAAGAAGCCTGCGGTAGAGGTCAAAGACTCAAAGGGCAGAAAGGTTGCCGCAGGAAATTACAGCGTTTCATATTCAAATAACAAGAATATCGGCAAGGCCAAAGTTGTCATCAAATTCAAGGGTGACTATGAAGGGGAGAAGACACTCACATTTGACATCAAGATGGGTGTGAGAAAAGTTGAGTCCATTGACAACACAGCAAATGGAATAAAGTTGAGCTGGAAGAAGTATAAAGCGGCATCGGGATATGTTGTTTACAGAGGAGTAAATGGAAAAGCATATACGATAGCAGGTGTTGTTCAGAATCCGGAGACAACATCGTTCGTGGACGTCACAGCTAAAAATGTGGGTGTAAAGTATACATATAAGATAAGAACTTATAAGACATTTGGCGATGTGACATACAATTCGGCATTTGGCGGCGAGAAGACAGGAAGTTATGTACCTGCCGTGAAGCTGAAGAAATTCACAAGTGCATCTGCCGGAACAGCCAAGGTTACATATAATAAGGCAGCCAAGGCCACCGGATATCAGATACAGTATGCAGACAATGCATCGTTTAAATCTGCAAAGACGGCCAATGTAAACGGAGGTTCAGTTACAAGTAAGACCATCAAACGACTTACTAAGGGCAAGAGATATTATGTCAGAGTACGAAGCTTTAAGAAGATTGATGGTAAGGTTTACTATTCCGCATGGAGTGGAAAGAAATCGGTTGTAATAAAGAAGAGATAATATCAAAAGAAATATAAGAATCCGTCATGGATACAATCTGTATCCGTGGCGGATTCTTTTTTTATTCTGTGTGTTCATCATCATAACGCCTTTTATTACATAATAGCGAAAGAAAACAGGTAATAAAGTGTAAAATTTGAGATAATGTGATGTTTTTGGTTGGACATGGCAGATATAAAATGCTACCATGATTATATGGGAACATTATTGTTCCAGAGTAGCAAAAGGGATGAGCAGAATAAGGAGAGAAAGATGGACGAGAATAACGTAAATGGATTTAATGATATGGACGACGATGAGGACGAGGGAACTACTGTCCTCACGACTCCGGGAGTGAGCGCATTTTCTCCGGTGCAGAACAGTGCACAAGGGCAGCCGAACCCGGGTCAGCCACAGCAGAATCAGCAGCCGGGTGGATTTGGACAGCCGATGGGCGGACAGTATGGCGGATTTGGACAGCCACAGTATGGACAGCCGCAGTACGGTCAGGGTCAGCAGTTTGGTGGAACTGTCCAGTCGACAGGTGGACAGTATGGAGGATTTGGACAGCCACAGTATGGACAGCCGCAGTACGGTCAGGGTCAGCAGTTTGGTGGAACTGTCCAGTCGACAGGTGGACAGTATGGCGGATTTGGGCAGCCACAGTATGGACAGCCACAGTACAGCCAGCAGCCGGGCATGACTCCGGGTGTTATGGAGCCGGGTAAAAAGGTGAACAAGAAGCTTATAGCAATAATAGGCGGAATCGCAGCGGCAGTCCTGATCGCGATAATAGTCGTTGTTCTGATCCTGGCGGGTGGTTCCGGTGAGAGAAGTGCCAAGAAGGTCGGAGACAAGCTGGTGACAGCCTATGAAAAAGGCGATGCCGATGCCATGGTTGATCTGATGGACAAGGAATATTACAAGCTGTATAACAGGATAAGAAGCTATACAGGCAGTGATGACTATGTCAAGGATACATTCAACGAGCAGGTCAGCGACATGGTAGATGAGGTAGGCAAGGTCAAGAGTATCAAGGTCGAGGACCGATCAGAGAAGGAATATGACGAGGATAAGCTTAAGGATGTAAATGATACATTTGACATGCTGGATGTCGACATGACGGTTGACAAGTGCTACGAGGTGGATCTTGATGTCAAGATAAAAGGATCTACTGACGAATCAGATGGCGAGATCATATACACAGTTATAAAGACTGGCGGTAAGTGGTATCTTGTAGACTATGATCTCTACGTATATTAGAAAATAAATCTCATGGATTGAGGATTGATTTCTCAGTCCATGAGATTTTTGTATATATTAGATAAATGCGAACGTGTTTTGTAGTAAATATGCATAAAAAACATATTGTATTTGTATATGCATGGTAATAATATAAAAAACGTAAGAAATTTTTATATGTATCTTAATAATGGAGCTGGTGGATATATCGTATACAGAAAGGCTGGAAAGGGAAAGTACAGCAAGCTGGCCTATATAGACAAAAACACAATACTGAGCTATACAGATAAGTCAGCTAAAAATGGAACGGTATACACATATAAGATTGTTGCGTGCAAGACGGCAGGCAAGACAAGTTACAATGCGGCTGACAGCAATCAGAAAACCATTATGAGAATCACTTCGTCAAAGGTTACCAAGACCACGGACAAGGCAGATGGAAAGTTGGCAGATAAGTGTACAGAGTGCGGACAGATTATTGACAGCAGGAGAATTCCTCAGATAAAAAATGTCAAACTGGCATATACAAGCTGTACATATAATGGCACTGCTAAAAAGCCGGGAGTTACTGTATACGATGTTGATGGCAATACCTTGAACAAGACAGATTATACAGTATTCTACTGCCAAGAATTTTAAGGGCGCCAAGACTTTGAATATTGCCGGTGCAAAGAACGTGTCAAAGACAGTGAAACGACTTGCTAAGAACAAGAGATATTATGTGCGGGTAAGGTCGTACAGAAAGTCCGGCAGAGTGACATACTATTCGGCATGGAGCACAACAAAGAATGTGGTTATAAAGAAGTAGAATAGTAAATTATTTGCGCATATTGCGATTGACAAACCACAAATACTTGCTATACTAATGAATGGATAGGTTCAGAAATGGCTTATACAGGCGGTTTTCTGGATCATATAAGTTAAAAACGATGACAGAGACAGTACGGAGTCTGCGAGATCAGCAGCGAGCCGGGGGCGGTGCGAGCCCGGTGACAGTAGAGACTTTCGGAATATCACTCTGGAGTTGCAGACCAAAAGAGATTTGCTCAAGTAGGCTCTGACGTATTTCCTGCGTTAAGGGGAGCGCATATGTTAGTATGTAAGTAATAGGTGGTATAACGAACTCAAAGCCCTTCGTCCTGATTACGACGAAGGGCTTTTTTATATTTATCACAGAAAGGAAAGACGACATGTACGACAAGGTTTCGACTAAACTGGAATTCGTGAACAGAGAGCAGAAGGTATTGGACTTCTGGAAAGAAAATCAGGTATTTGAGAAGAGTGTTGAAGAGACAAAGGATCTGCCAACATACACATTCTATGATGGCCCTCCAACAGCAAATGGTAAGCCACATATCGGACACGTTCTCACACGTGTAATCAAGGATATGATCCCTAGATATCAGACAATGAAGGGACATAACGTAGTCAGAAAGGCCGGATGGGATACACACGGTCTGCCTGTTGAGCTCGAGGTTGAGAAGCTCTTGGGAATCGACGGCAAGGAGCAGATAGAGGAGTACGGACTGGAGCCATTTATCCAGAAATGTAAGGAGTCCGTATGGAAATATAAAGGCATGTGGGAAGAGTTCTCAGGCAAGGTAGGTTTCTGGGCTGATATGGACAACCCATATGTAACATACCATGATGACTTCATCGAGTCAGAGTGGTGGGCGCTGAAGAAGATCTGGGATCAGGGACTTCTGTACAAGGGCTTCAAGATCGTGCCTTACTGCCCAAGATGTGGTACACCTCTTTCAAGCCATGAGGTTGCACAGGGATACAAGACAGTCAAGGAGCGTTCAGCAGTAGTAAGATTCAAGGTTATCGGAGAGGACGCATATTTCCTCGCATGGACAACAACACCTTGGACACTTCCTTCAAACGTAGCACTCTGTGTAAATCCAGATGAGACATACGTGAAGGTTAAGGCAGCAGACGGCTACACATATTATCTTGCACAGGCGCTTGCAGACAAGGTTCTCGGCGGTCTTGCAAAGGAAGCAGCAGACGATCAGGCAGCAGTTCCTGCATACGAGGTTCTTGAGACATATGTCGGTAAGGATCTTGAGTACAAGGAGTATGAGCCACTCTATGAGTGCGTAAAGCCTGTATGTGAGAAGCAGCACAAGAAGGGCCACTTCATCACATGTGACACTTATGTAACTATGACAGATGGTACAGGTATCGTTCATATCGCACCTGCATTTGGTGAGGACGATGCAAATGTTGGAAGAAACTACGATCTTCCATTTGTACAGTTTGTAGATGGCAAGGGTGACCTCACTGAGGAGACTCCATTTGCCGGAATGTTCGTAAAGGATGCAGACCCTGAGGTACTCAAGGATCTGGACGCAAGGGGACTTCTCTTCGATGCGCCTAAGTTCGAGCATGAGTATCCACACTGCTGGAGATGTGACACACCACTTATCTACTACGCAAGAGATACATGGTTCATCAAGATGACAGCAGTCAGAGACAAGCTGGTTAAGAATAATGACACTGTAAACTGGATCCCGGAGAGCATCGGTAAGGGCCGTTTCGGCGACTGGCTGAAGAACGTTCAGGACTGGGGACTTTCAAGAAACCGTTACTGGGGTACTCCGCTGAACATCTGGGAGTGTGAGTGTGGCTGCAGACACGCCATCGGATCAAAGGAAGAGCTCCGCTCAATGAGCGACAACTGCCCTGAGAACATCGAGCTTCACCGTCCGTTCATTGACGCTGTAACCATCAAGTGCCCTGAGTGTGGCAAGCAGATGCACAGAGTTACAGAGGTTATCGACTGCTGGTTCGATTCAGGATCAATGCCATTTGCACAGTGGCACTATCCGTTTGAGAATCAGGATATATTTGAGAAGCACTTCCCTGCTGATTTCATCAGTGAGGCTGTTGACCAGACAAGAGGATGGTTCTACTCACTTATGGCGATCTCAACACTGCTGTTCGACAAGGCTCCGTTTAAGAACGTAATCGTTCTCGGACATGTCCAGGATAAGGACGGACAGAAGATGAGTAAGTCCAAGGGAAATGCGGTAGATCCTATGGATGCTCTGAACAAATATGGTGCAGATGCCATCAGATGGTACTTCTACAGCAATTCAGCACCATGGCTTCCTAACAGATTCCATGAGGATGCGGTTGTTGAGTGTCAGAGAAAGTTCATGGGTACACTGTGGAACACATATGCGTTCTATGTACTCTATGCAAATATAGACAACTTCAATCCACTTGAGCATGAGCTAGAGTACGACAAGCTGTCACTTATGGACAAGTGGCTCCTGTCCAAGCTGAACTCAACAGTCAAGGCGGTTGACGCAAACCTTGGCGCATACAAGATCCCTGAGACAACAAGAGTTCTCGAGGAGTTCGTGGATGACATGAGTAACTGGTATGTCCGTCGTGGACGTGAGAGATACTGGGCAAAGGGCATGGAGCAGGACAAGGTAAATGCTTACATGACACTTTACACAGCGCTCGTTACGATCGCACAGACAGTAGCTCCTATGCTCCCATTCATGGCAGAGGATATTTACCAGAATCTGGTTAGAAATATAGACAAGGATGCACCTCTCTCAGTTCATCTGTGCTCATTCCCTGAGGTGGATGAGAAGATGATCGATCCAGAGCTCGAGGTAGCTATGGACGAGATCCTGAAGATCGTAGTTCTGGGACGTGCAGCAAGAAATACAGCAAATATCAAGAACAGACAGCCAATCGGCAAGATGTATGTCAAGGCTGACAAGAAGCTTTTCGGCGAGGAGAAGGCTATCATCGAGGATGAGCTGAACGTGAAGAATGTTGAGTTCGATGATGATGTAAGCGCTTACACAACATACAGCTTCAAGCCACAGCTTCGTACAGTCGGACCTAAGTACGGCAAGCACCTTGGCAAGATCAAAGAGCATCTGTCAGCACTGGATGGCAACGCAGCCATGGCAGAACTCAAGGCAGAGGGCGCTCTGAAGTTTGAGGCAGACGGAGAAGAGATCGTACTCACTGAGGCTGATCTTCTGATCGACATGGCTCAGATGGACGGTTTCGTATCCGAAGCAGACGGCGGTGTGACAGTAGTTATCGACACCAATCTGTCAGAGGAGCTTCTTGAGGAAGGATTTGTCCGTGAGATAGTATCCAAGGTTCAGACTATGAGAAAAGAGGCTGGATTCGAGGTTATGGACAAGATCACTGTATACGCAGACGGAAGCCAGAAGGCAAATGACATCATCGCAGCAAATGCGGATGCCATCATCGGCGACGTTATGGCAACAGAGATAATAACCGGCTCGGTTGACGGATACACCAAAGAGTGGAACATCAACGGCGAGAAGGTAACTCTCGGAGTGAAGAAGAACGACTAAGGGATATAATATTAGGGTTTAAAACAGGCATTTTGGAAAAAATTATCCCTGATCAAGAGAATACGGCCCGAAAGGTACAAATCTTAAAGATTTTGTATCTTTCGGGCTATTTTTTTGTGATTTAGGATAATTTTGTACTTTCTTTAAATATATTTGGATATTAGGGGATGACGGTGGAATTACGATTTATTAAGTTTGTGTATGTGTGGTGTTGGGAGTATATTATTGTATGAATAAATCGTACAAATGACTGCCGTCAATATGTATATTGGCCAGTCAGAAAAACAAAGGAGAAAAAAGATGATAGCAATTTTCATTGCGCCTTTTTACATAGCGTTAAATATATATTTGTTCTGGAGAATAAAGGGCTGGGTACAGGCATATTTTCCGAAACTCAAAGGCAAGAAGGGCTGGATAGTCCCGATAGTGCTATACGCATTTCTGGCATCGGCACTGGTGATCGCATTCTTCCTGCCACAGGGAAGGTTCAGACGTGGCATGAAGCTGGTGGGAAATTACTGGCTGGGTGTTCTGTTTTATATGATATTCTTCATAGTGATAGCCGAGCTTGGAAGATTCCTACTGCTTCATGTATTCAGAGTGAGCAAAGATAAGATATGTGTGCCGCGGGTTCGCAGGATAGTGGGCTGTGTGTGCGCAACACTCATCATGTGTATATCCTTCTGGGGAGTGGTAAATGCGAGACTTGTGCGGGTGACGCCTTATGATGTGACCATCAATAAGGAAGCACGGGATGAGAATGGTCAGAAGATTGATTCCATGAAGATAGTGCTGGTTGCAGATCTTCATCTTGGATACAACATAGGCGTCAGGCAGGTTCAAAGAATAGTGAATTCCATAAATAAGCAGGATGCAGATCTGGTGCTGATAGCGGGTGATATATTTGACAACGAATGGGAAGCCGTTGACCAGCCGGAGGAGCTTGAGAAAATACTCTGGGGGATCAAATCAAAGTATGGAGTGTATGCCTGCTATGGCAACCACGATATACAGGAGCAGGTGCTTGCCGGATTCACATTTGGCGGGCAGAGGGAGAAGACCAGCAGCCCTGAGATGGACGAGTTTATGGAGAAAGCGGGAATCACACTTCTTCGTGATGAGGGAGTTCTGATAAACGATTCCATATATATCTATGGCCGCCGCGATGCCCACAGACCGGGAAATGGAGCCGCAGACAGAGCATCTGCGGACGAGATCACGGAAAATATGGACAAATCAAAGCCCATCATAGTCCTTGATCATGAGCCAAAGGAGCTGGAGGAGCTGTCGTCGGCGGGTGTGGATATGGATCTGTGTGGACACACCCATGACGGACAAATGTTCCCAGGCAACATACTTGTGGCGATGATGTGGGAAAATTCCTGCGGTTACCTGAATGTAGACGGTATGCATAACATAGTGACATCCGGAGTCGGTGTGTTTGGCCCCGATATGAGAGTTGGAACCAAGGCGGAGATATGCCCGATAACGGTGAATTTTCAAGAGTGACTTTTTCCACTCGCATCCTTGTATGCCTTGCCTGTATTTGCATCTACTGCTACTGACATAAGTGTGTACTTGGTTGATGCTTTCAGATTGGTTGCCTTGATGCTATCCTTGAATGAGGAATTCTTGCCTGCAACGGACATCTTTGTATTTGTGTCTGTTGAAATGGCACTTGAAGTCATCTTTATTTTAACT
>OGYN01002138.1_pt1 | contig 14943 bp, 12 predicted proteins | sample 1576551 | NCBI WGS metagenome assembly OGYN01 (sample SAMEA3541589, study PRJEB24748) | human gut metagenome | biome: human gut; feature: human-associated habitat; material: faeces | place: China | collected 2012 | reverse complement strand
AGCAGATTACCGATAATACTGTTGATGGAAACAATCATAGCGATTCTTTCGGCATCATTTTCAAATTTCATAATAAAACCTCCTAAAGTGATCTTTGCATTTTTGCAGGCCTTTTTACATATAAAAAACGCCTGCGAGATAGTAGTTAACTGTCCCGCAGACGTTGCGTCAAGGTCTGCTGCCCAGAGGGCCCGGCTGCAAAAACCCGGAAGAAGGTTTACCGCCTGATCAGTTTGTACTGTAGCTAAAATTGCAGTGCAAAGAGATTATCTGAATTATAAGCGGTTAGCAAAGGCTTTGTCAAGCGGTTTTTGCAAAATATTTTACAGTTTTCAGAGAAAAAATTCCTGCATAGAGATTAAGTGCTAACTTAAGCAGGAGGATACCTATGGCTAATCGATAAAGGCCATCAAGCAATTTTTACTCTTCGTCATCAAATTCCTTGATGGTGCCGTAGGCTACAAGAATGGTGCCCTTGGGAGATGCCAGTGCAGGGCAGACGTAAAGGATTACGCCTGTCTGCTCTGCGTAATAGGTTGTCAGCGTATTGCCGAAAACGTCGGTAATGCGTCCCAAAACCTGGCCTTCCTCAACAAAATCGCCGCTATGGATGTGGTGCAGCCAGCAGCCTGTTTCCAGCGCTTCCAGATAAATAAGATTTTCTACATCACGCGGAGAGTGATGGCGTGGCTTTACAGGCAGGGAGAACATTTTCAGCTTGCGCAGGATATTGCGGATATCATCCTTGTAGGCTTCGATATCCTCGTGCAGGCAGAGACCGGCACCGCCGCGTTCGATAAGGATAGAAGGAAGTCCGGTGCTGGCGGCGTAGTTATAGGCACCGCCGGTTGCAAGCGAACGTACCATATATTCCATATCGAGTACGCGTGCCACGGAACGGGATTTCTTTTCTACTTCAGGCGTAGGTTGGCCGGGGTAGTAAACATAGGGATGCAGGCTTTCGTGGATATCGCCGCTGTGCATGTCTACATAAAAATCGGCAATAGAGAAGAAGTTATTGCTGATTAAATATGCAGTTTTATCGGCAAGCGTTCCCATGGGGTCACCGGGGAAAACGCGGTTCAGGTTTTTGCCGTCTTCAGGAACAATCATTTCGCGACGTGCCCAGAAGCCCTGGATATTTACCGGGTGCATCATAATCAGGCAGCCTGCTACGTGCTCAGGCTCAATATCGCGGCCCAGCTCCATTGCTGCGGCGATACCGGGATATTCGCCGCCGTGGATGCCTGCGGTAATAAGCAGGGTGGGACCGTCTTGGTCACCGTTGATAATAGTCAGAGGGATTTTTACATTGGTGTCCGGGACAGGCAGGTACGTACGCAGTTTAGTGCCACGTTCAATAGTCAGTCCACATACCTTTAGTGTGTCAGACATGTGCTCACTCCTTTGATATATTTCTCATACTTTTTATAATAATTTTTCTATTAGCGTCAGCTAACTGAAGTCTAAAAAATTAAGCAATGGCGTATAAATTTTTCTTTTGCGAAGAATGGCAAATTTTCCGCAGAAATATTTTTGGCAATTGCTACTTTTTTTACTTGCAATAAATTATAACATATGATAAGCTATTCACACAAGATGTTTTTTTAAAATAAAATTTAGTGCGAATAAACAAGGGAGATAGATAAAGTGAACCTTCTGACTGATAGGGAATACTTGGGACTGACAGTACCGTTTATGCTGTCGACAATGACGCAGCCTTTGATGGGTGCGGTAAATACTGCAGTAATGGGGCAGCTTCCTGACCCTAAATATATTGCAGCAGTTTCTCTTGGAGCTATTTTGTTCAACAATTTATATTGGTTATTTGGTTTTTTACGTGTGAGTACTACCGGTTATGCGGCACAGGCCTTTGGCGCTGCCGATAAAAGACTTGGTATGCTCGCCTTTTTTAAGCCCTTGGTTCTGGCAATGCTGATAAGTGCCTGCTGCATCCTTTTCCAAAAGCCGATTTTGGAACTGTATCTGGCCATGATTGGTGCTGCACCGGAGGTTAACGAGCTATGCCGTGATTATTATTACATCCTTATCTGGGGTGCACCGCTGGTTTTTGGTAACTATGTGACCCTTGGTTGGCTCATGGGCCAGACGCGGGTGCGGGCGAGTGTGTTTATGCAGGTTTCCATGAACGTGCTGAACATGGCGCTGAGTATCTGGTTTGTTTTTTGGCTGCATATGGATATTACGGGCGTGGCTTTTGCTACTTTGCTAAGTCAGCTTTACGGCGGTATCTTGAGTGTAGTACTGATGTACTATTACGGTGATTTTGATTATAAGGCGTTGCCTTGGAGCGAGCTGCTGGATTGGCGTGAGTTTATCGGCATGCTGCAGGTAAACGTCAACCTGATGATTCGTACTGCCTGCCTGCTGACCGTCAACAACATTATTGCGGCAGTCGGAGCTTCCTTCGGTACTGTGGTGCTGGCAGCTAATGCTGTACTGCTGCAGCTCAAGGATATTATGAGCTATCTGATTGATGGTATGGCGAACGGCGCGGCGATTTTCAGCGGCCGTGCGGTAGGTGCGAAGAACGGTAAGCTGTTTGCCGCTACCATAAAAATGACCTTCAAATGGCTGGTGGTACTGGTCGCTATTCTGATGCTCGGCTACCATCTGGGCAATGAATTTTTTATCCTCCTGTTTACTAATATTGAAGAGGTTGTAGCGATGGCTATGACCTACAATGTATTCGTTTTGTTCTATCCTGTCTGCGCCGGTATCGGCATGGTGCTTTACGGAGTTTTCTGCGGAGCTACCAAAACCGCACCGGTACGTAACATGATGCTGATGGCACTCTTAGTATTTTACCTTTTGCAGTGGCAGCTGGTGCCGCTTTGGGGCAACAGCGGACTGTGGCTGGCCTTGCTGGGCTTTATGCTGTCTCAGTCAATAATACTTTTATTCTATTTGTCCTCTTTGAGAAGAGATTTTGCCTAAGCAACACGTTTGTAACAAATTTGTTGCAAATTATGAGAACTAGTGTTATTATAAATATATAAGTGTTAGATTATTCTTTTTTGCTGATATAAGGAACTTTTACAAATCTATACTCTTCTGAGGTGCCTGTCTATGCAGGTAATAATCGGAATACGGTGCAAATCCGTAGCGGTCAAGCCACTGTGATGCCGCAAGGCTAAGTCAGGTTGATTTCCTCAGTTGATATATTCCTGCTAGCGACGGAAATATATATAATTACAATTGTGCACATTGTAAGTATGTATCCTTTCTGCGCTCATTTTGCAGGAAGGGTAATTTTTTTTGATGGAGATGATGTGCTTTGACGAAAAAGCAGCTTCTGTCCCGACTGGGGCAGATCATCCTTGTTCTGCTGGGTATCAGCTTTATTACTTTTGCTTTGGTAATGCTGGCTCCAGGTGACGTTGTTCGCCAGATGATTGCAGGTAACGAGGATATTATTGTTAGTCAGGCCGAAATTGATGCACTGCGTGCTGAACTAGGTCTGGACAAGCCCTTCTTCTTCCAATACCTTGACTGGTTAGGAAGAGCTTTACAGGGCAATCTTGGCTTCTCTTACATGGTTAAAAAGCCTGTAGTTGAAGCACTTATGGAGGGCCTTCCCGGTACTATCGTACTTTCCTTGGCTTCTCTGATTATGATGATGGTGGTGGCAATTCCTGCCGGCATCTACTCTGCCGTAAAGCGTGGCAGCATGGTTGACAATATCGTGCGTGGCTTCACTTTTATGGGCGTATCCATGCCCGGCTTCTGGGTAGGCTTGATGCTGCTGTGGTTTTTTGGTCTGAAGCTTGACCTGCTGCCCATCGTTGGTGGTGAGATTGGTATTGATACCTTGATTCTGCCGTCCCTGACACTGGCTATCGCTATGGCCTCCAAGTATACACGTCAGGTACGTACAGCAATTCTGGAGGAGCTGCATCAGGACTATGTTGTCGGTGCACGTGCCCGCGGTATGAGCGAAAGCCATATCCTCTGGAAAGAGGTTCTGCCGAATGCTATGCTGCCGCTGATTACTTTGCTTGGTTTGTCTTTAGGTAACCTTCTGGGTGGTGCTGCGGTTATCGAGATGGTTTTCCAATGGCCCGGTCTTGGCCGTATGGCGATTGAAGCTATCACCTACCGTGACTTCCAGCTTGTACAAGGTGTTGTTGTGTGGATTGCGTTGATGTATATGGTTATCAACCTCATTGTTGATATCTCTTACAATTATCTTGATCCGCGTCTGAGAAAGGTAAGGTAAGAGCAGATGGAAACAATTATCAATGGTTTTAAAACCAACCGTGCTTTTGCCGTAACCTCTGTTCTGGTGCTGTGTCTGTTGCTGATAGCAATCGCAGCTCCGGTAATTGCTCCCTATGACCCGACTCATGCTGCTATGAAAGATGCCTTTTTGGAACCCGGTGCACAACATCTTTTTGGTACAGATAAGTTAGGTCGTGACTGCTTCAGCCGTGTGCTGTACGGCGCACGAGCTTCTCTGACCGGCGTATTGGTTCTCGTAGCCAGCGTATTTGTTGTAGGTACTACGATGGGCGTTGTTTCCGGTTACTTCGGCGGTAAGGTTGATATGGTTATCATGCGTATCTCCGATATGATGATTTCCTTCCCCGGTATGATTCTGGCAATTGCAATCGCCGGTATTATGGGCGGCAGCCTGGTTAATGCAGTGTTTGCGCTGACGATTGTCAGCTGGACCAAATACGCGCGTTTATCCCGCAGTATGGTTTTAAAGGTAAAACGTCGTGACTTCGTAGAAGCAGCCATCGTTAATGGTGGTACTCCCGGCCATATCCTTTGGGTGCACATCCTGCCTAATATTCTGCCGATGATGGTTATTACCGCAGCAGCAGATATCGGTGCTCTGATGATGGAGCTTGCAGGTTTATCCTTCCTGGGCTTTGGCAGCCAGCCGCCTGCTCCTGAATGGGGCCTGATGCTGAACGAAGGCCGTCAGCAGCTGCAGACTGCACCCTGGCTGATGTTCTTCCCCGGTCTGGCAATTTTTGTTACCGTAGTAGTTTTCAACCTGTGGGGCGATAATCTGCGTGATGTGCTTGACCCGCGTGGTGATGTTGAAGATTAAGGCTTACTTGGTGAAGCTTTGATTTTCAGATATGTTTTACGTTTTTTGTTTAACTTGAGTATAAGAAATGGAGAGATGTACAATGAAAAAATCCTTAAAATTTACCGCAGCAGCGGCTATGATCGGCTTAATGGCATTTGCAGCAGCAGGCTGCGGCGGTGGCGATAAAAAAGCAGCTGTATCCAACGAAGTAGTAAAATTCGGTGTAACCAACTTTGCTGATAACTTGGATCCTGCCGATAACTTCTTCAGCTGGGTTGTAATGCGTTACGGCCTGGGCGAATGCCTGGTTAAATTCGACGAGAAAATGAACGCTACTCCGTGGCTGGCTGATAAATGGTCTATTTCCGACGATAAACTGACCTGGACCTTCCACATTAACGATAAGGTTTGCTTCTCCAATGGCGATAAGCTGACTGCTGAAATTGCAAAAGAGTCCATTGAAAGAACCTTTAAATTGAACACCCGTGCTCAGTCCATCTTCCAATATGCTGAAATCAAAGCTGATGGCCAAAACCTGATCATCAAAACCAAAAAACCTGTACCGACTCTGCCGGGCATGCTGGCTGACCCTCTGTTCATCATGATTGATACTAAAGTAACCAACCGTGATATCAAAAAAGAAGGTCCTATCTGCACCGGTCCTTATGCTGTAAAATCCTACAGCAAGGCTAAAGCAGTAATGGTTGCTAACGAAAAATACTGGAATGGCAAGGTTCCGTTCAAAAATGCTGAAATCTCGACTATCGACGATCCTAACACCCGTGCTATGGCACTGCAAAAAGGTGAAATCGACTTCGCTATCAACATCGCTTCCGGTGACCTGCAGCTCTTCAAAGATAAAGCTAAATATAACATTTCCGAAATTGCTTCTCTGCGTACCGTATTGGCTCAAATCAATATGAACGAAGGCAAACCGTTGCATGATCCTAAGGTTCGTGCTGCTCTGATTCAGTGCCTGGACCGCGAAACCTACAACAAGGTTCTGCTGAAAGATACCTTTATCCCCGGTAAAGCACCTGTTCCGCCTTCCTTGGACTATGGCTTTGACCAACTGAAGGATCCGAATGCTTACAATCCGGAAAATGCTAAGAAGCTGCTGGCTGAAGCAGGCTGGAAAGATACCAACGGCGACGGCTATGTTGATAAAAACGGCAAGAACCTGGAAATCGACTTCGTATTCTACAGCGGCCGTGCCGAGCTGCCTCTGTATGCAGAAGCTACCCAAGCTGATGCTAAGAAAATCGGTATTAAGGTTAACATGAAGAACGTTGACTATAACGTACTTGACCCGATGCGCCGCAATGGTGAATTTGACTTGATTATTTCCAACATCCTGACTGCTAACACCGGTGACCCGGAAGTTTACCTGAACTGGTACTGGAAGAGCAACATCAACGGCAGCCAACCGCAAAACTCCACCGGCTACAGCAATCCGCAATACGACGCACTGTCTGATAAGCTGTCTGTAGAATTCGATCCGGCTAAACGTCGTGAATATATGATTCAAATGCAGCAAATCCTGCTGGATGACGGCGCTGCTCTGTTCTTTGGCTATCCGAAGACCAACATGGTATCTAAAGCAGGCTTGGCTAACGCTAATATCTTCCCGGCTGACTACTATTGGCTGACTAAAGACGTTTGCCCGAAACAATAATTAATAAAGAGGTAATTGTTCAATGCTTCTTGAAGTAAAAGATTTAGACATCAGCTACGGTGACAAGCTCACCGTAACCGGTGCCAGCTTAGAATTGGATAAGGGTGAGATTATGTCCATTGTCGGTGAGTCCGGCAGTGGCAAAACAACCGTTATCCGCGCTATTATGGGTTGCCTGCCCGGTGCCGGCCGTGTTAGCCGCGGCAGCATCACATTTGACGGCAAGGATGTATTGCAAAATACCCCTGATGAATGGCGCAAAATGTATGGCAGTGAGATGTCCATGATTTTCCAGGACAGTGGCAACATGATTAATCCTATCCGCCGCATCGGCCAACAGTTCATTGACTATGTTCAGGCGCATCAGCCGGATAAGTCCAAGGACCAGGCTTACAAGATGTGCTGCGATATGCTGACTAACGTGCGTCTGCCGAACCCGGAAAATATCATGAACAGCTATCCGTTTGAGCTGTCAGGTGGTATGCGTCAGCGTGTAGGTATTGCTATGGCTATGATTTTCAGCCCGAAAATCCTCCTGGCCGATGAACCTACCAGTGCTTTGGACGTAACTACTCAGGCACAGATTATCCGTCAGATTGTTGATATTCGTGACGAATACGGCGTTGCCGTTATTATGGTTACGCATAACCTGGGCGTTGCTTCCTACGTATCCAACAAGCTGATGGTTATGAAGGGCGGTCATGTTGTGGAATATGGCAAGCGTGAAGACGTTATCGGAAATCCGCAGGATGAATATACGAAGCAGCTGCTTAAGGCAGTACCAGTCATAGGAGGGACGACATATTATGAGCAATAATGAAAAACCAGCCTATGAACGTACTAAACTGGTACTGGAGATTAACCACCTTACCAAAAAATTCGCAGTTGACGGCGGCAAGTTTCTGACTGCCTGCAATGACATCACCCTGCGTGCATACGAAGGCCGTACCCTTGGCATCATCGGTGAATCCGGCTGCGGTAAGAGTACTCTTGTGCGTACTCTGCTGCGTATTCACCCTGCTACCAGCGGTGAAGCAATTTTCGAAGGCCATGATTTGATGCAGTCCAAGGGTGAACAGCTGCGTCAGGACAGAAAGAACATCCAGATGGTGTTCCAGGATCCTACTGCTGCCTTCAACCCGAAGATGCTTGTTAAGGATATCCTCACCGAGCCTTTGAAAAATTTCGGCCTGATTAAAAACAGCGAGGTAGACGCTAAAGCAGCAGAGCTGCTGGAAATGGTTGAGCTGCCTGCTGAATTCAAGGACCGCTATCCGCACAGCATGTCCGGCGGTCAGCGTCAGCGTCTGGGCATTGCCCGCGCTCTGGCACTGGAACCGAAGATTATTGTCTGCGACGAAGCGACCAGTGCGCTGGACGTTTCTGTACAGGAAAAAATCTGCGAGCTGCTGTGCCGCATTCAAAAAGAAAAAAATATTACCTATCTGTTCATTGCCCATGACCTCGGTCTGGTAGACCTGATGTGCCATCAGGTTGCGGTAATGTACTTGGGTAACGTTGTAGAATGGCTGGAGCACGGCCGTATTGCAGAACAGTGCAAGCATCCGTACACCAAGGCACTTATGGGTGCTGTATTTAAGGTAGACTTCAAGCCGGGAGAAAAGATTGAGCCTTTGGAAGGCGAAATCCCGAGTCCGTTGGACCTGCCACCGGGATGTCCCTTTGCCAGCCGTTGCGAGCACTGCACCGAGCATTGCGTACAGGTTAAGCCTGAGCTGAAAGAGGTTGAGCATGGCCATTGGGTTGCTTGTCACTTATTTGACTAAGGCAGTCCTGAAGCGATATGCGTAAGCATAGGGCTTCTTTAAAAGTAATTTTCTCCATCATTTTTTATAGTGGGTACGGCGAATGTGCTGTACCCATTTTTTCTTAGGAATTTTTATCACTAATTTCATGGGTGAGTATTGACTCATACGTTATTTGTGTTATAATATAGGTATCAAAGAATTTACTGAAAGGTGTTATCACCTTTCCTATTATTTTTTATATTACATATAAATAGATACTCATATGAAGAGTGAGACAACCTGAAAAGAAAGGTGGTAGATACAATGAAGAAAGATTTGGAAGATATCCGTAACGGTGCCGGCGATGTAAGAGCATTTCGTCATATTGACGGCCATATCAATAGTGTAGAGGATTACAGCAAGCATCCGGAAGGCTGCACCTGCGGTCACTGCGGTAAGGATCATGATCATAAAACTATGGGACATGTGCCTAAGCATACTCATGGCTATGCTTGTGGTTGCGGACACGACCACGATCATGACCATGACCATGAAGAGCATTCCCATGAGCATGGCGATGATTGCTGCTGTGGTAATGATCATAAGCATGAAGATGAAGAACACGCTCACGCACATGCGCACGGCGACGAATGCGGCTGCGGACATGACCACGGCCACGAGCACGAACACGCTCACGCGCACGGCGACGCATGCGGTTGTGGTCACGACCACGAGCATGAACATGCTCACGCACACGGTGACGAGTGTGGCTGCGGACATGACCACGGCCACGAACATGCTCATGTACACGGACATCACGTTCCCGGTCATCCTGCTGACTGTAATTGCGAAATCTGCCATCCGCATGAGGAGTACTGCGATGTATGCGGCGAAAGCCTGGCTAATTGCACCTGCCGTATGCCGGATGCCGATAAAATTAAGCGCGTATATATTCTGCAAAACCTTGGCTGTGCTAACTGCGCTGCCAAAATGGAATACAAAATCAAAGAGCTGCCGGGTGTAACCTATGCCAACGTAAGCTTTGCTACCAAGCAGCTGCGCCTCAGCGCTGCTGACCATGAGGCTTTGCTGCCGGAAATTCAAAAAATCTGCACATCTATTGAGTCCGACGTTGTGGTAGTACCGCGTGACCGCCGTCCGCAATTAGGCGGCAAGAGCAGAGTTTATCTGGTGCAGAATCTGGACTGCGCTAACTGCGGTGCCAAGATTGAACGTGCGCTGAACGCTATGCCTGAGATTGATGAAGCTACCCTGATCTTTACTACGAAAAAGCTGCGCGTAAGTGCTAAGAATTACAATGGTCTGCTGGAGAAAATGCAGGCTGTAACCGATAAGGTAGAAGAGGGCGTTGTACTGCTGGAGGCTGAAAGCAAGCCTTCTCTGGCTCCTGAGCTGGAGGAACGCAAAAAATCCGGCGGTATCTTCTCCGAGCTGAGCGAAAAGCAGACGATTATAGAAATTGTACTTGGCGGTGCAGTATTCATCATCACCGAATGGCTGGGCTTGGTGCCGGAAGCATATCATATGTACTTCCTGATTTTTGCCTATATTCTGCTTGGCGGACGCATTGTGCTGACTGCTTTGAAGAATATTGCGAAGGGTAATGTATTTGACGAAAACTTCCTCATGACCGTTGCAACATTGGGTGCGTTTGCTATTCAGGCTTGGGAAGAGGCTGTAGGCGTTATGTTCTTCTATCGTGTGGGCGAATACTTTGAGCAGCGTGCGGTGGAAAAGAGCCGTGGCCAGATTATGGACGCTGTTGACCTGCGTCCTGAGGTTGTCAACCTGCTGGTAGGCGAAGATGTGAAGGTTATTCCTGCCGCTGACGCACACGTAGGCGATATCCTGCTGGTGCGCGTAGGCGACCGTATTCCTCTGGATGGCGTTGTTATCGACGGCGAAAGTCTGGTAGATACCTCTCCTGTAACCGGCGAGCCTGTGCCTGTAAAACGCAAATATGGCGATGAGGTTGTTTCCGGTTGCGTGAACACCTCCGGTATGCTGAAAATCCGTGTAGAAAAGGTTCTGGAAGAGTCCATGGTAACCCGCATTCTGGACAGCGTAGAGAACGCTGCTGCCAGCAAGCCGACTATCGACCGCTTCATTACCCGCTTCGCACGTATCTATACTCCGTTTGTTGTTGCTGCCGCAGTACTGACTGCTGTGATTCCGTCCCTGATTACTGGCGACTGGAATAAATGGATTTACACCGCGCTGACCTTTCTTGTTATCAGCTGCCCCTGCGCACTGGTGCTGAGCGTGCCGCTGGCTTTCTTCTCCGGCATCGGCGCCGGCTCCAAGTACGGCATTCTCTTTAAGGGCGGCGTTGCTATGGAGGCTTTGAAAAACATTGCTGCCGTAGTTATGGATAAAACCGGTACCGTTACCAAGGGTAACTTCGTGCTGCAGAAGGTTAATGCTGCCGAAGGCATGAAAGCTGACGAGCTGCTGCGCCTGTGTGCAAGTGCAGAGCTTGTTTCTACCCACCCGATTGCCGTAAGCATTGTAGAGGCTGCTAAGGCTGAAAAGCTTGAGCTTGTACGCCCTGATAAATTTGAAGAAATTGCCGGTGAAGGCCTGGTTGCGTACTTTGGCGCACGCAAGGTTCTGTGCGGCAATACCAAGCTGCTGCAACGCTTTAACGTTGAATACGGCGGCTATACTCCTACCGAAAGCGGCAGTGAGGTGCTTGTGGCCGACAATGGCTTATACATGGGCCAGCTGCTGATTAACGATACTCTGAAGGAAGATGCCAAGGAAGCAATTGCTTCGCTGAAGGCACAAGGCCTGGTAACTGCTATGCTCACCGGCGATGCGCAGAAGGAAGCGCAGGCTGTGGCTAAGGAAGCAGGTATTGACGAGGTACGCGCTCAGCTGCTGCCGCAGGATAAGCTTAGCGAGCTTAATATGCTGCGCAACAAGTACGGCCCGGTTATGTTCGTTGGTGACGGCATTAACGATGCGCCTGTATTAGCCGGTGCGGATGCCGGCGCTGCTATGGGCAGCGGTGCAGATGCAGCGATTGAGGCTGCCGACGTTGTCTTCATGAATTCCGAAGTGAAGGCTATTCCGCAAGCGATTGCTATCGCGCGTGCAACAGGTGCGATTGCCTGGCAGAACGTAATTTTCGCTCTGACTGTTAAGGTTATCATTATGATTGCAGGCCTTATGGGCTATGCTTCTATGTGGGCGGCAGTCTTTGCGGATACCGGTGTATCGCTGCTGTGCGTGCTGAATTCTATCCGTATTCTCTACAAAAAGATATAATAAAAAGCTATAGCTAATATGCTGATTTGGTTTACATCGGCTGACTATAAAGTCAGCCGATGTTTTTTTGTAAACATGACAGCATAAGCTAACCAATTTTGTAAATTAGCGTAGAATTTTACAAAAAATGCTTGACAAAAATTTATAGCTGACGTAAACTTTCAATAGTAGTTAGGAGTGCCTAACTGCTATTGAAATCGTGTCAAGTTAGTATCTGCTAACAATTTTTTTGGAGGGAATTATGATGCCTTTATTAATGGCCCGTCGTGGCGAGACTAACAAGATTAGCGCTGTTCACGGCAAGGATGAAATCAAACGCTTTCTGGCTAACCTGGGCTTTGTAGAAGGCTCAGATGTAACTGTTATTTCTGAAATTGACGGTAATCTTATTGTCAATGTGAAGGATGCCCGCATTGCCCTGAGCAAGCAGATGGCAGCCAAAATATTTATCTGATGCAAGTGGAGGATGTTATGAAAACATTAAAAGAAGTTCCTGTTGGTGAAACAGTTACCGTTGCTAAGCTCGTTGGCGAGGGTGCGGTAAAAAGACGTATTATGGATATGGGCGTGACTAAAGGTGTGAGCGTATTCGTACGTAAGGTTGCACCGCTGGGTGATCCGGTGGAGGTAACAGTACGTGGCTATGAGCTGACTTTGCGTAATGGCGAGGCTGAACACATCGTTGTAGAATAATTTGGAGGGAAAAGATGAAACAGATCAAGATTGCCCTGATTGGTAACCCTAACTGCGGCAAAACAACAATGTTTAATGATTTGACAGGTTCCAACCAATATGTTGGTAACTGGCCCGGCGTAACTGTAGAGAAAAAAGAAGGCGGCCTTAAAGGTCATGATGATGTAATTATTACCGACCTGCCCGGTATTTACTCCTTGTCCCCGTACACTTTGGAGGAGGTTGTTTCTCGTAACTATCTGCTGCAAAATGATGTTGATGGTGTGCTGAATCTGGTTGACGGCTCTAACATCGAACGTAACCTGTACCTGACTACCCAGGTTATGGAGATGGGTTATCCTGTAACTATTGCTTTGAACATGATTGATATCGTCCGCAAGAACGGCGATAAGATTGATACCGCTAAGCTGGCTGCCGAGCTTGGCTGCGAGATTGTGGAAACCTCCGCACTGCAGGGTGAAGGTACCGGTGAGGCTGCCGAAAAAGCAATTAAAGCTGTCGGCGGTGCTGCACCGAAATATATGCGCTTCTGCAGCGAGGTTGAGGATGCTCTGACTGCGATTGCCCGCGAAGCCGGCAACAAGGTTCACGGTATTAGCGAGCGTTGGCTGCTGGTCAAGCTGTTTGAGCGTGATAAGAAGATTGCTGAAGCTTTGGGCCTGAGCGAAGGAGAGCAGGCTAAGATTGAAGAAATCGTTGCAGCCTGCGAGGAAGCACTTGATGATGATGCCGAAAGCATTATTACCAACGAGCGTTATAACTACATTGGCGAGCTGATGAGCAATGCTGTTGTCAAAGGCCATACCGGTCTGACGATTTCCGATAAAATCGACAGCATTGTAACGAATCGTTTCCTGGCTTTGCCGATTTTCGCGATTATCATGTTCCTGGTTTACTATATCGCTGTAGAAACTATCGGTACGGTTGTAACCGACTTTACTAATGATACACTGTTCGGCGAATGGATTCAGCCTTGGGTGCAGGAGCACATGGAGGCTGCCGAATGTGAGGATTGGCTGGTATCTCTTGTTGTTGACGGTATTATCGGCGGCATTGGCGCACCGATTGGCTTTGCTCCGCAGATGGCGATTGTTTTCCTGCTGTTGAGCTTTTTGGAGGACTGCGGTTATATGGCGCGTGTAGCCTTCATTATGGACCGTTTCTTCCGTCAGTTCGGGATGAGCGGCAAGAGCTTCATTCCTCTGCTGATTTCCGCAGGTTGCGGCGTACCGGGTATTATGGCTTCCCGTACTATTGAAAACGAAACCGACCGCCGTCTGACTATCATGACTACAACTTTTGTTCCCTGTGGTGCTAAGCTGCCTGTTATTGCTTTGCTTTCCGGCGCTATTATGGGCGGTGACTGGTACATGGCACCGATTATGTACTTCGTAGGCTTCTTTGCTGTTATTACTGCCTGCATCATTCTGAAAAAGACTGAGCTGTTTGCCGGTGATCCTGCTCCGTTCGTTATGGAGCTGCCGCCGTACCATCTGCCTGCTGCTAAGAACGTGTTGCTGCATACCTGGGAGCGTGTTGCTGGCTTCCTGAAAAAAGCCGGTACTATTATTTTCCTGTGCTGCGTTGTTATGTGGTTCCTGGCAAGCTTTGGTATTGATGAAGGCTCTGTTGCTATGGTTGATACTGAAAAGAGCTTTGTTGCTTACATCGGTAACGGTCTTGCTCCTATATTCGCTCCTCTGGGCTTTGACAGCTGGCAGGCTGTGGCTGCTGCCTTCTCCGGCTTTGTGGCTAAGGAGTCTATCGTCAGCACGATGGCTATTCTTTCCGGTCTGGCTGAGGCTGCCGAGGATGAGCCTGATTTGTGGACTGCTGTTATGGCGTTCTTCCCGAGTACTGTTGCAGCGTTCTCCTTCCTGGTGTTCAATCTGCTGGATTCTCCCTGCCTGGCAGCGATTTCCACTATGAGCCAGGAGATGAACAGCAAGAAGTGGACCTGGGCAACTATCCTCTTCCAAAACCTGTATGCTTACAGCATCTGCCTGATGGTCTACCAGTTCGGCAGAGTGCTTGTCGGTGGTGAAGCGTTCAGCTTCGGTACTGGCGTGGCTGTCGTTTTCCTGATTGCGTTTCTGTATCTGCTCTTCCGTCCGGCTAAGAAATATAACAAAGAGACGGTTATGAGCATTGATGCAAAATAAAAGAGGTGTTTCGTATGGCAACCTGGATTATTGGTCTGATTATTGTTGGTTGTGTGTATTTGGCATCCAAGCAGGTCATCAAGGCACATAAAACCGGTGGCTGCATTGGCTGTGATGCCGGCGGTGGTAAGGCTTGCTGCCCGCATTGCAAGCATACGACAACTGTAAATCTTCGTAAGAAATAATTTTAGTATGATGAGTATTGAAGGGCCGCGCGTTCGCTCGGCTCTTTTTGTGTTTGTGTGAGCTTTAGCTTAACCTTCTTGCCTGCCCCATAGGGGAAGGTAAGAAGGTTAAGCTAAAGCTCAC
>OGYN01002137.1_pt1 | contig 14957 bp, 9 predicted proteins | sample 1576551 | NCBI WGS metagenome assembly OGYN01 (sample SAMEA3541589, study PRJEB24748) | human gut metagenome | biome: human gut; feature: human-associated habitat; material: faeces | place: China | collected 2012 | reverse complement strand
TGTATTTATTGCCAACAATAAAATGTATATTGTTTCTCAAAACGGAGGTAACGAGTCATCCACTGCGAAGTATGACCGCCAACGTACGGCATGGAAAGTAAAACGAGAGTTGCTACGCTGCATATCCAGAAAGCACCTTTGATATGGACAGGTTTAAAGATGCGTGACATCAATAATCCGATAGAGAATGCGAACAGCATACGTAGAAAACCTCCGATCAGGTTATAGTCGATCATCGACCAGCCTACTCCCAGATGATAGTTGCCGGAAAGATTGAATATCGAGAAGGAAGCCAATCCGATTCCTGCTATCACAACGAGTATCGTAAGTGCTTTGGTAGACAGTCGGCGAATAAATAGGGCATACAAAATATTACCGATATACTCGAAGAACAAAGACCAGCTGGGACCATTCAAAGGGTACATCTCGCCGTTTCCACGGACTTCGGGACCCGTGCCCGGAACAGCCGGAATCAGGAAAAGATTGAGAAGCATAGCCACCATTACCATCGATATGGAAACACGGGTACCGTCCCATTGCTCGCAGCCTTGTATGCAAAATGTAATAGCACCCAAAACGGCTCCCATAACAACCATCGGATGCAGACGGATTAACCTGCGTTTGAAAAACTCTTTTTGGGTCATCGTTGTTTTCCAGCGGTCATCATAAGCATAGCCGATAACGAAGCCCGAGAGAATAAAGAAGAAATCGACAGCCAGATACCCATGATTGAATTTTTGGTCTATGGGACTTGTAGCAAAACCTTCGAATACATGATACCATATCACCAAAAGAGCCGCAACCCCTCGCAGTCCGTCAAGGAGTACGTAATGGGGTTTAGAGTCTGCAAATGCAGAGGAAGAGATTTTTTGCATGTTTTAAATTATTGTTCAAATTAGTATTAGTCATTGAAGAAGCCGCAAAAATACGGAATTTATAAGTTTAAAAATTTGTCCTGCATCAAAATCTTGCCGTGTATGGGAATTATTTGTATGCTCTGAGGCGGCTGAGTGTTGATAGTGTGATGCCCAGATAAGAGGCGATATATCCCAATTGTATCCGCTGGCACATTTGAGGAAACTGAAGTTTGAATGCTTCATATCTTTCTTTTGCAGACAGGGTGAGGCGGTCTTTGTGCGAACGGTGCAGGCGTCTGTATTCGTTTTGATGAATCACTCTTCCCCAGTTTGCCAGTTCGATATTGGTCTGAAACAGCCGGAGCAGATCGGTTAGTGATATTCTGTATGCGACGACGTCCTCAAGCGTTTCCACAAATTCTTCACTCATCTTATTATAATACAATTCATCCATGCTGAAGACAATCGCTCCTTCGCACGCAAAGGAAGTCGTTATTTCCTCTCCGTTTACCAGCCAGAAAGAGCGGGTCATTCCTTCTTCAATAAAATAAGCCGATTTGCAAAATTTGTCAGCCTCTATCAGTTGATGTCTCTTTGGAAAATGACATAATACTGTATTTTCTTTTAGTATTTGTATCGTTTCATCCGAAATGGGATACAAAGAGTTCATCTTATCTATAATGTTTCTCATAAAGTAGCCTTAATAATTTTCTGTCAAGTGCAAAAATAGGAAAAACAATTCTGCCTACAATAGATGCCGGTGAAAAAGGGGGTGTTTTATCGGTTCGCTCACTAAGGAGGAGAGAAACCGGAGAGTGGGAACTGCTGCTGAAAGACAAAGAAGGTACATTTCATTCTTTGGTGAAATGTATCTTCTTTGATATCGGGAAGAGGCTAAACACATGAGTATAGCCAGCTTATTCCGGAAACGGTATACATCAATTGACGTTGCTTACCTTGGATTCTGCTGTATATTCGGATTGGCATCTATCTCGCTTTGTGGAATAGGCAGAGCTATTCTCAGGTCGGTAGCTTCTATCTTTTGTGCGTTAGACGCTTTCAAAGTCTCAAGATGCCAGCTGCCCTTGCGTTCAATAGCCAGACCATTGCGCAAGTAGTCGTAGAAGACTTCCCCTTCTCCAACCAGTTCCTTGCGGCGCTCTTTAAGAATCCTGTCCAGAGTAAAAGTCTCCGTTGATACTTGCTGACTGGTATCCGTGGTACGGCGGCTGATGATGTCATTCAGATAACCTTGTGCTTCTTCAAGATCCGTTCCTTTTTTCAGTCCTGCTTCAGCCGCGTTCAGATAGACTTCGGAAAGGCGGATGATGCAAATGTTATTAGTTTTGGGATCATCTCCGGTCTTGCCGGGGAACTTGGCAAGATAGACTTTCTCGTGCATGGCGGCAGCCGGAAGTCCGGTGTTGTTTTCGATGACAGATTCCTTTGTCAGGCAGTGGCGTACATCCTTGGGGTCTTCATTCAGCAGGTTCAGGAAATCTTCCGACAAGATCAGATTATTCCAGTCGACCGTTGCTTCGTTGGCATAAACCATCGGAGCACCCTCACCGCCCGTACCTCCTGAAGGTTCGGATAAAGTGATGTAAAGTTCGAATAATGATTCTGACTGGAAATCCTGCCCCCATACATTGGGATATTCCTCATAGCTGTAAAGCTGATAACGTCCGCCGTTGTTTTTGATGACGTCCGTAGCGGCATCATAAGCCTTCTGATATTCACCCATATTCAGATAGACTCTTGACAGTAATGCCTGAGTTGCCCAGTAGTTTATATAGCCATTGGATGTCTCTTGTCTCAATCCGGACAGTGCATTGCTCATGTCGCTGACTACCTGTTCGTAGCATTGTGCTACAGTGCTGCGTGACGGTTTATGTGTGGGATCGGAAGGGGAGGTCTCGATGGGTACTCCCAATGAAGCCCCCTTGTCATTCGTATAAGGCATTCCGAACAACCGGGTCAGGTTGAAGAGGGAAAGTCCCCGCATCACCAGTGCTTCGGACTTGATGCGGTTCAATTCTTTAGTATCACTGCTTTGAATACTGCCCGACTCTATTTTCTGTATCAGATTATTTGTCTGTCGTATTACTTTATAAACAGTATTCCACGGCAGTACAATATTCAGATTATCGGAAGCGAGCACATTGTATTCGTAATAGGGAGATACACGTTTTCCGTCTCCTTTGGTGATACGTGCCTGTACATCGGTGGCACGGCAATCGCCGTAATACCAATAGTTGTCTCCGTAGTAGCTATGGCCGGATGCCAGACGATAAATTCCGTTCAGAGCGATCTGGGCATCGTCCAGTGTTACGATGGCCTGTCCGGTTTCTACCGAGCTGGTGGTGTTAAGGTCTAGCCAGTCTGCCGAGCAGGAGCTGTTCAGTAGAGCCATTGCTGTAAGTATGTATATATGAATTCGTTTCATTATGTTGTTTATTTAGTTAGAATGATAGGGATGTTAGAATGATAATTGAGCTCCGAAACTGAAAGTACGCATGGCGGGAGCCTCACAAAAGACTTCACCGTTAACGGGTGTTTCGGGGTCATACTGTTTCCATTTGGCCCAGGTCAGCAGATTATTTCCCGAGAAATATACCCGTACTTTGTCAATCATCAGCTTTTGAGTCCACTGGTTGGGCAGTGTGAAGCCGAGGGTAAAGTTTTTCAGGCGTAAATGATCGGTACTGTGGATATAGCGGGACGAGTTGGTGGAAGTAGCCGGTTCACCATATACGAAACGTGGGGTATCCGTCTGATCTCCGGGCTTTTGCCAACGGTTCATCATGTATGCGGGCAAGTTGTATCGTGAACTGTAGATGGAACTGCTGCCGTTTTCAATATAAGTTCCCAGTTTGTCGAATGAGTAACCGCCCAGTGAATAAGTTAGTGTAAAGGTCAGGTCTATCCATTTGTAATTCAGGATATTGGTGAATCCTCCTGATACTTTGGGAGTAGCGGTTTTGTACGGAATAGATTCTGCTTTGGCAGCGTCGGTGGTGAGTTCCCGATTGTAGCTTCCGTCTTCATTTTTTGTATTCAGATAATATTGGGCAGAACCGGTCAGCGGGTCTACTCCGGCAAACTCTTTTACATAAAACGTATGATAGGGGAGTCCCACTTTATGGATGAACCATGTTCCCTCAATCGTCTGGTCTAATAGTCCGTTGAGTGAAACGATCTTATTCCGGTTATGGCTCAGGTTGAAAACACTGGTCCAGTTAAAGTCGTTGGAAACAACATTCAGCGTACGCAATTCAAACTCTACTCCCTTGTTGTTCAGGCGTCCGATGTTGCTTAAATAACTGGTAAATCCGGTAGTGGCGCTGATGGGGAGACTGTAAAGCAAGTCTTTGGTATCCCGGTTGTAATATTCCAGACTCGCAAAAATACGATTGATAAATGAAAGATCGATGCCCAGATTCAGGCTGTAATTCTTTTCCCATGTCAACAGATCATTGGGTTGTGCCGATTCATACGATCCGGCTGCCTCCATGTAGTTTTCTCCATAACTGTACAGTCCTTTGTAGCCGTAGTATGAACCGGGCTGATTTCCGTTTACACCATACGAGGCACGTATCTTGATATCACTCAAAACCGGCTTTACGGCTTTCATGAAATTCTCGTTGCCCAAATGCCACATACCCGACACAGACCAGAAATTTCCCCAGCGGTTGTTGGGTGAAAGGCGTGAACTTCCGTCGCGACGGTAACTTCCGGCGATGTAGTAACGGTCGTCATAGTCATAATTCAGTCGTGATAGATAAGAAATCATCCGATAGGCTTGGGTGGCAGACTTGAAACTGTTCAATACGGCGGCATTATCCGGTTCTGTCAGTTTATCACTGGGCAGTTTGGACTTTTCACCCGAAGCGTGGTCTGTCTGGTAGCTTTCTATTTCATAAGCCGCCAATACATCGAGATGATGTTTGCGGGCGAAAGTACGCACATAGTTCAGTGAGGTCGATGAGATCAGTTTGCCGTATTCAATGAAGCCTTTGGCTGTCTGGGCGTCGCTTCCGCTTTTAGGGCCTGCCGAGCTCAGAGGGTTATAGTAGCGTGAATCCTTCTGGATAGTATAATCATAGCTTAATGTCTCTTTCAGTTTGAGACCTTTGATCGGCTCTATCGCTGCGTAACCGGTTGAAAACATACGTGTCATACGCACGCGGTTGTAATCGGTGAGTATGTCGCGCAACGGATTCAGGCTGGTGCCGTCATAAGCTCCTACATAGTTTCCTTCTTCATCACGCACCACCATGGAAGGTGTCATGGTCATGGCCACGCACAGAAAAGGGTTGATAGATGATCCGCGTTCCTCATTCATTTCCTGGTTCATTTGCGAGAACATCATATTTGCTCCTACTTCCCCGTATTTGCCGACTTTCTGCGTAACGTTCAAGCGTGCTGAGTAACGGTCCAGACTGGAGTTTTTGGCCAATCCTTCCTGATTGTTGTAGCCGAGCGAGGCATAGAATGTAGAACGGTCGTTACCGCCGGAGACGGAAGCTTCATAACTCTGATGCATAGCGGTGCGGAGCAGCTCTTTTCGCCAGTCCGTATATCCCATGGACGGCTTATATGCATATGTGCCGATATTGGAATTGGCATATTCACTCGGAGACTCCATACCGTTGTCTATTGCGTAATTCAGCAATCCTTCATAGAGCAGTTCTTCCCGTTGGTCACCGTTGAGGGTAGGGCGGAAGTCGACAGCCGCATGAGAGAAGCCGCCTGACACGTTCAAGTCCACACGTACCTTTCCGGTATTTCCTTTTTTAGTTGTAATCAATATGACGCCATTGGCGGCGCGGGAACCATACAGGGAAGCCGCTGCCGCATCTTTGATTACAGTCACGTTTTCAATATCCGACGGATTCAGTGTACTCATTATATTGGTCTTGGAGTTGTTCATATATGCTGCATCAGGACCACCGGAACTCATACTCCCGGAAGTAACCGGTACTCCATCTATGACAAACAAAGGTTCCTGTGAAGCGTTGAACGATCCCATTCCTCTGATGCGAATACTTTGGTTGGCACCCGGTTGACCGGAACTGCTGGTTATTTGTACACCGGTAGTCATACCTTGCAACTTTTGCTCAACGCTCATCACGGGTACTTCTTTCAGCATATCTGTACGCAGCGTATTGGCCGATCCTGTGAACGAGGATTTGGAGAAATTACCATACCCTGTTACTACTACCTCGTCAATATCCATCGTTTCGGGAATCAGTACTATTTTGAGTTCTTTCTCTTTGCGGGGGACGCGTATTTCCTGTGTCTTCATTCCCACATAAGATACGACCAGCATCTTGGTTCCGGTTTCCACGGACAATTGAAACTGACCGTTGATATCGGTAATCACTCCTTTGGTGGGATTCCCCTTTACACTGACGGTGGCACCGATAAGTGGTTCATTATCCTCTGATGATATAACAACACCGGATATGTTCAGTTGCTGAGCGGATGCATACGAAATACTCAACAAACAAAACAGTAAGCTAAAACATAATGTTAACCTTTGATTAATCTTCATACTTTTATATTTAAAAATACATTTGCTATAAAGTCGATACAAAGGATATACCAATAGGATATAAAGAAATGCTGAAAAGATAAGATACAGATTAACAGCGGAGTTGAAAAAACGATATTATTGGGGCGGTGTGGAAAAAAATGTGGAAAGGTGTGGAAAATATCCCCAATCATTGGTACGATAAATAGCGTGGCTATATGGATTATCGTACCGATAATGATTGGGTATATAGGTCTTACAATTTAATATCCCGGATTCTGATACTCGCTGCCGTTGATAATGGTAGCGGTAAAGGTCGTAGAAATGGGACGTAAAGCATAATTCGGATCAAAGAACCGTGCGAGATCCGGGTGAGTATCTTTCAGATAATCGGAACTCTTGAACATCCCTGTCCGTTTCAAATCGTAGAAACGGCAATATTCACCGCATAGTTCGCGTCCTCTTTCGTCTAATACGTCACGAACCGTCATGCTGCCCGTTAACGGGTTTGCTCCGGCGCGTTCGCGAACCTTATTCAGGTATTTGGCGGCATTCGCTCCTCCGTTCAGATAAATGTCAGCCTCTGCGGCAATCAGATAGACTTCCGCCATACGCATGATAAACGTAGCGTTTAAGTTTCCGTTTCTTTGTTTGGAGGCGTTTGCAACGTAATAGTTACTGCTGTTGTGCTTGTTTAGTGACGGATAATAGTAACGGAACAGATTCTCGCTGGTACCGTCGTTCTTGTAATTCCCAGTTACATTTGTATACGAGTAGTTCATGTTCACATTGTTGTTTGCATCACTGTAGACATGGTTGTAATCAATCAACAAATAGTCGGTCTTGTGCTCATTCTGTTTTTCCGTAGAATAATCCGCATCCTGCGGCATGATAAATTTAATGGCCGGATCACCTTTCTTCAGAGCTTTGCCGATGACTGTTTCGTCTTTGTCGTACATGTGTACGGCACTTTCGTCCCAAGTATAACTTTTATTGGCCTTCCATTCGGTAGTGAATGACTGGTGGAATCTGGGATCTAACGTGCCGTCATTCTGTACATACAGATTCAGCAAGTGTTGCGTAGGCATGAAGATGCCGCTGATGGAGCCTTCCCATGTCAGTCGTGTCTCCTGATTGTCTTCACGGGCACCGAACTTATTGATGTCACACAGGAAATACTCGTCATTGCGGTTTAGCTTGTAGTTACCGTTGCTCGAACCGTGTCCGTCCGTGCCTGCATACCAGCGATGTTTCCAAAGCGCTTCCTTGTTTTCCCAGTTATTGCTTTCTTCGAATACTTCACTGTACGTAGGATACATATAAGTGTTGTATTTCCCGCCACCCGATTCGCAGTCGGAGATCAGCTGTAAAGCTGCGTCGAGAGCTTCCTGCAGGTATTCCGTGCTTCCATACTCGTAGGTCTGCAGACAGGCTTTTGCCAGAAAGCCGAGAGCGGCTTTCTTGGTCGGAGTGGTAGTCGTGGCATGATTCCCGATTGACAGCCATTCGGATGCGAATCTTAGGTCGGGCAGGATGACTTCTTTGTAGATAGTCATCGGGTCGGTGCGGACAGGAGAGTAGTTGAGGCTGGTTTCCGGTTCCGTAAGCATGGTTACCCCTCCGAATTGTTCCACTGCGTTGAAGTAATAGACAGCTCTCATGAAGCGGGCTTCGGCAACTTTCGCATTCCGTTCCTCTTCTGTGGCGTAGGGAGGCTTGTCGCCTAAGGTGATGGCTTCGTTGCAGGAACCTATTCCGTCGTATGTCCCGTTCCACCAGTTATTGGTGTAGGTCGTGTTGGGCGATGTTCCGGCGAAAAACCAGAACCATTCGGTGTAGCTTGTCGATTGGTTAGCCTTGTACGTCCAGAGGTCCGTATCCCCTTCGGTTAGCGACATCCAGTCTGCGGCACCGTAGTAAAACCTTTCCATTGCGAAGTAGCACTGGTTGATCAGTGTTTCGTATCCCTCGGTCGAGGTAGCCAATGTTTCATTGGTAAATGCGCCCGGGTTGTACTCTTCCAGCGAGCAGGAATGCAGGAATAGTGCAGACAGCAGGACAGAGCAAAAAACTGTTTTTAAATGTATACTTTTCATTGTCATTTTCTTCTTTAATTAGAATGTGAGATTAACTCCAAATACAAATTGCCGATAGGTGGGAAACGCGTCCGAACCGTTCGTTTCGGGGTCTGTGTCCTTCAGTTGCTTGTCTTTCACAAAGATGAACGGATTGTAGGCCGTAGCGTAGATGCGGCATTTCTCCATCAATACCTTGCGGGAAATGTTGGCGGGGAGGGTATATCCCAGAGTGATATTCTTGATCTTGATGAAGGAGCCGTCGTGTACTCTCAGTGAAGGATATACCGTTTTTTGTTCGTCTCCCGTTCCGGGACGCGGGAAGTATGCGCCCTGATTGTCCTCTGTCCAGTAATCCACGCCTGCCAGCTGATTCTTGGTCACACTTTGCTCTGCGGTATAGTAGCCGAGCAGGTCACTGTTGATTGTCTGCCCGTAGCGTGCCATTGCAAAGACGGATAAATCGAAGTTCTTGTAGGTGAAGGAGTTGTTCAGTCCGATGATCCAATCCGGATTCGTGTGTCCCAGAATTTGTCTGTCGTCGGTGCTGTATTTATGTACTCCGCCGTCTCCGTTTTTATCCACTGTCTCTATCTTGATAAATCCCGGATTTACGCCATATGCATCCAGCGTCTCCTTCGGAGTGTCACTTCCCCAGATACCTGCATATTTATAGCCGTAAATGGCGTGAATCGGTTCGCCGGTAAACAGGTTCTCGGAGATCAGGTCACCGTCGGGCAGCTTGTCTATCTTCTCCTTGCTCCAGGTAGCGGACAAGGTCGTGTTCCATGTAAAGTCCTTGTGCTGTATATTGTGGGAGTTCAATATCACTTCCACGCCCTGATTGCTGGTTTGGGCGATATTCTGCCAGATAGACAGAGGAGAACCCCATCCGGTCAGTCCGCTGGTGATGGGCAATATACGCTTGAATAATAATCCTTTGGTGGTTGTTCTGAACCATTCAATGGAACCGTCGATGCGGCTGTTCAGTATGCCGAAGTCCAGACCGATGTTCCAGTTGTACGATTTTTCCCAACCGAGGTCGGTGCTGCCGTAAGTCTCTGAGTATTGTGTGAAAGGAACGATTTTTCCATTGACGGAGACTCCGCTGGCAGAATATACGTAGGCTTGGGTAGTGGTGCTGTAAGCGTCTGTTCCGCCAGAGTTGCCTGTGATGCCGTAGCTGACTCTCAGTTTCAGGTTGTCCAGCCAGCTTCGTGTCTTTTCCATAAAAGCCTCGTCGGAAATTCTCCAGGCTATGGCGCCTGCCGGGAAAGCATCCCATTTGTGTCCGGCGGAGAATTGTGAGACACCGTCCCAACGGGTGGAGAAGTTGAATAAGTACTTGCTCTTGTATGAATAGTTGAGGCGGAAAGCAAAAGACATTTTCTGTGTCTGTGCGAAGTCCGATTCCACATGTGGGGAGGAACCCGAAGTCAACCGCCAGAACGACCATTGGTCTACCATTTGTCCGCTTGCGGCAGCCATGTTGCTTTCCGACTGGTTCTTGTTCCACGAAGTGATTAAAGAACCTCCTACCGTATGCGCTTTGGCAAGGGTTGTGCTGTATGCCAGAATGTTTTCCCACGTGTAATTCCATGCGTTGTCATTGGTGATGGAAGCGTGAGGCGAACCCGCATAACTCGGACGGTTGGCGTTGCATTGGTTTCCCCAGTATTGTCCTCGTCGGGAATGGTTCAATGTCCCGTTGATCTGGCTGGTGAATGTGAAATCTTTGAGAGGAGTCAGCTCGACATACCCGCTCATATTCAGGTAAGTGGAACGGGTGTTGTTCGCATATTGATTCTCTATGAAATCTCCCATCGGCGAATACTGCCCTGTGATATATTCGTGATTGATCTTGCCTTCCTCATCATAGGCATCCCCCAACGGGAAAGCGGAGAGGGAGCGGGTAAACGTGTTTTTCACGCCGGAATTCAAATCACGGTACACCAGATTGGAGGTGAAACCGACTTTCGCCCACGAAAAGAGTTGCTGGTCGATGTTGAGCCGTAAAGAGTACCGGTTCAGATTTTCATTGCTGAGCAGACCTTCTTCCCGGTTGTAGGAGGTCGAAGCGAATATCCTTGTCTTTTCCGTTCCGCTGCTTACCGAAAGGCTGTACTTTTGTGTGGTAGCTGTATTACCGGAAACCTCGTCTACCCAGTCAATCCATTTTCCGGCATTATACGCATCTGTAAAAGCCTGCTTGCCCAGTAGGGCAGACATATCGGAAGGGAAATCACCGTTCTTATATCGGTATGCCTCTTTTTGGTAAGTCACCCATTCATCCTGAGTCATTCCGTGTTTGTAGTTGGGCGATCCGCTGAAGCCGTAATACGCGTCAAAGTTGATTGTGGCTTTGCCTTCTTTTCCTCTTTTGGTGGTGATAATCACAACACCGTTTGCTCCTGCCGAACCGTAAATGGCGGTGGATGAAGCATCCTTCAGAACATCGACACTTTCAATGTCGGAAGGGTTGACCTGACTATAGCTTCCGGGGATTCCGTCGATAATAAACAGTGGCTCGTTATTGCCATATATGGAACGCGAACCACGCAGCAGGATGCTGACTTCACCGCCTACCTGTCCCGATGTTTTGGTGATGTCCATGCCGGGTATCTTTCCTTGAAGAGCCTCCATCACATTACTGGTAGGAGCAGCCAGTACCTCGGCACTTTTGACAGAGGTTACCGCTCCTGTCAGATCCCGCTTTTTGACGGAGCCGTATCCTACTACTACCACTTCGTCAATCAGTCGGGCATCTTCCACCATTGTGATTTCCAGTTTGCTTTTATTACGTGTGCTGACTTCCTGTTCTATGTATCCCATATAAGATACTTTGAGTATTGCGTTGGGCGACACACGCAGTGTGAAGAGTCCGTCTACATTTGTAATAGTCCCGTTGTTTGTGCCTTTTTCTACAATATTAGCTCCGATTATCGTCTCTCCCTGAGAGTTTTTCACTACGCCGGAGATGCTTCTGCTCTGCTGGCCGTAGACTTGTGTGGCTCCGACTACCGATATTATTCCTGTTAAAAGGAATAGCAGGTAGAATCTTATCATATAAACTGTCTTTAGGGTAACGTCTGTCCCTATGTTTGTTTTATCAGAAAATGATTTCATGTTTTTTGTTTAATTGTATGTTCACTAATTGGTTTTTGAATAGTTAAATCTCTGAATGATTTAAATCTATGTCCCGATTATACCGATTTGATTTACTCCATAGGCTATTAGATTTTATTGGTTAAAACTGCGATTGTACCGTGAATTGACGGTCAATCTCTGAGTGTATGTATTTGATGTGGCGCCACGATCAATATCAGTTTATTTAGACTGATTGGACAAAAGTAGGCATAGAGCGTTGGGGATTGAAAAAAATAAAGTTGACTTTGAATCAGAATGGGTTGATTTTTACTATCTTTGTCTCAATGTAATCACATAAAGAACAATAATATGGATGTCGAAGTAAAAAATAAAGCAAACAGGAGGCACGTCGGACATAACCTGCAAAAGATCCGTGTTTATTTTGGTATGAAGCAGGAGGCTTTAGCGGCTGATCTTGGTGTAAATCAACAGGTCATTTCAAAGATTGAAAAACAGGAAGAAATCGAAGAAGGGCTTCTAAATCAAATAGCTTCTGTATTGGGGATATCTGCTGAGGTGATTAAGGATTTTGATGTTGAGAAGGCAATATATAATATCAATAACATTAGAGATAACACCTTTGAACAAGGAGCTACATCAATAGCCCAGCAGTTCAATCCATTGGATAAAATCGTGGAATTGTATGAACGTCTGCTGCAAAGTGAGAGAGAGAAAATTGAATTATTAAAGAAAAGGTGATTATTATTAGTTGATTAACTAATTTAACTAAGAAATAAATATTATGGAAACAGAAACTTATACAAACAGTTCACATTTGGGGCGTAAAATAGAAAGAATACGCCGTCTTCGTGGTATGACTCAAACGGATTTGGGGGAGTTGCTAGGGGTGACAAAACAGGCTATTTCCAAAATGGAACAAGCGGAAAAGATAGATGATGAGAAGTTAAAACAAGTGGCTACTGCATTGGGGGTTACAGAAGAAGGCTTAAAGAAATTTACAGAAGAAACTGTATTATACTATACAAGCAATTTCTATGAGAACTGCCATGTAAGCGCATCTAATATAGGACCTATTACTCATGTGGAAAATCTCAACCATTTTTCAATGGACCAAGCTGTGAAACTATTTGAGGAGTTACTTAAAATCGAAAGAGATAAATATGATAAGGGAAAAGAGGAAAGCGCTAAATAATAATAGGTTTATCCTTTTCCTTATTTAGGATTCTTAGAAATATATGATAAAGCTCCATTTAGTTGTTCGGACATTGAAGAATAACTAAATGGAGCTTTAATTTGATAGATATTGTAATAAGCAAATAATTGATAGAAGTCAGCAATTGAATTATTGCTTCTTGCCTATCATTTAAAATGGGTTGAATGATTCAATAATGGGCTAACCGATACGCAAAAGAACTAAATCGTCCAAATATGAATTCAAATCATATAAATCTAAAAGTCGTTTATTGGATAAAGAATTCCTATACTAAATTTAGCTTTGGCTTGTGCAATAAATAATCTCTTTCAGTACATAAATTAATTCGTCCGACTATAGCCGGACGCAAGTTTGCCTATAGCCGACGTTACGTTTGCCTATAGTCGGACGCAAAGTTGCCTATAGGCGGACGAATTAATTTATGCACCCGCGGATATTATTTTTTATAGAGAAAATGTTTATTGTGTTCGTCTGCAATGATTGCAGTAACTCGAAAGTAGATTCAAGAAACATCAATAGAGTAAGTAACTCATAGTCACTTTATCCCATAATACTCTATTATACAAATGAATACAATGTACCTTCTTTTTTTGGGTATTATGTTCTCTCTCTGTATATTTGAATGTCGCAATCATGCTTTTCTATCTATGATATTGATTGGTGCATATAGTGCGACAACTAACTCACATAATGTGCAATAGCTACCGCACATGATATGGATTAGCTATCGCACATCATGTGAGTTAGCTTAAGGGCATAAATTATTTTATAGAATGACAATTTCAAATCAGCAGACTATGTGTCTGTTTACATTAAAAGAATAAGAAGATGCATTGTAACAGGCTGAACAGTTGAATGATAGATGAAAATATGATTTGCTGACGAAGTTTTATTTTATTCATAGCTACATAGCAATAGGTCAAACGGTATGAAATTGGTTAGTTATCTTTGGTCAATGAGACTAGCGAACTTTGAAAATTATTATCTTTGTTACCTTATGTAATGATACAGTTTGGTCTAGAACAATAGATACTGTAATTTGTGACTGAAAATTTGATAATTATGAACATTGGCGATAGTGATATTCTATATTCTTTTGATAGAGCCCGTCTAATTGACAGAGCTTGCAATGGATTCATGAGAATAGACGGGCTTACCTTTAAACGAGCTAGAGATTATATGGACAAATATAGTGCTCGTGATTATTTGATGCAATGTCCACTTGACCTTTCAACGAAAGAATTGGTCAGTGGGATGAAAGATTATTGCCTGCAGCGTAGAGCCGAAATGCTCGAACCTTATCGAAAAAAAAGATATTCAATTAATGGTGATCCCATACATCATCTTTATATTATAGGTAATGGATTTGACAGATATCATGGTGCTGATTCTACATATATGGATTTTCGCAGCTACCTATTAAAGCACAATGATTTTGTCGTGAAGATGTTCGAACTCTTCTTCGGTCTCCGATCTATGATGAATAATTTTGATGATTATAATGATTATCTTTTGTGCCTACAATACGGACGCAAATTGCCAGCTCCAAAGAACACTTGGGCTAAGGACTATTTATGGAAGGATTTTGAAAAATATCTTAGTGAACTGAACAGGGAACGTATTTTTGATTTTGTTGATGAGAATTTGCCGCGATTATACGAAGATGACGAGAATTTTAGTTATGCTGAATATTTAGGTCCTATAGATATTGTTGCTGATGTTGTTTCTTCTTGTACCTTCGAAATACAATATCTGTTTCACCGATGGATTAATACAATACATTACAAGAAAGGATTTAGGAAGAATATGCTGTATCTTGATCCGAACGCTGCTTACCTGAATTTTAATTATACATTGTTTCTCGGAGTGAAACTAAATATTTCAAACAGATGCACAAAGATAATGTAACCTTGCTAAAAATCAAATGGTTATAAAACATATTTTCTTAGCAAGGGTAGAAAAGGAAGCAAGAAAAAGCATATTTGGGTGAGAGTTAGGTTACCAAATCGTAACTCAGCCCAAAATGCTTTAAATACGCTCTTAACATATTATATTACAGCGGTTTGCACACCTTTGCATAATCTTAAATAACTCAATTGTAATTAAATTTGTAACTAAAAAAAGTTGAGTTATGAAAAGTACATTCAAAGTATTATTTTACGCAAAGA
>OGYN01002118.1_pt1 | contig 15063 bp, 15 predicted proteins | sample 1576551 | NCBI WGS metagenome assembly OGYN01 (sample SAMEA3541589, study PRJEB24748) | human gut metagenome | biome: human gut; feature: human-associated habitat; material: faeces | place: China | collected 2012 | reverse complement strand
CGGGGCTGGTAGAGATTGAATTGCCGACGACATTGGGACAGATTGATAAGCTGGCTTTTAGTTATTGTAAATTGAAGGAGATTATTTATGATGGAGATTGGGAGGCAAAACGATCAGAGTTAGAGAACAACAAAAACATCGGGAAAGAAAATGACCTGTTGCTTGCTGCAAAGCAAAAATAAGCAACTGAACCAAACGCCGTCTCTTGTGCAAAAAGGCAAGAGACGGCGTTTTTGCGTGGAAAAACCGAAACGAAAAATCAGCGATGAATAGCTTGTTTATCAATCTGACCGGAATTTGTGCAACAAAAAAACCTATAAACCTATTGACATTCTGGGGAAATGGGTATATCATACGGCCAACGGAGACAAACATCCGCAAGATCAGGAGAAAAGGAGGGGAACAGACATGGATTGGAATGTGATGGCGCAATATCTGCCGCAGTATGAAAAAGCGGCCTGGCTCACCCTGCGTCTGGGTGTGGCCGGTATCTTCTGGGCCATCCTTGTGGGCCTTGTCTGCGCCGTGCTCCAGTACGAAAAAGTGCCGGTGCTGCGCCGTATCGTGGGCGCTTATATCCAGCTCAGCCGGAACACGCCGCTGCTGGTCCAGCTGTTCTTTCTGTATTACGGCCTGCCCAAGATCGGCATCAAGACCAACGCCGAGCTCTGCGGCATTGCAGGCCTTGCCTTTCTGGGCGGCAGCTACATGGCCGAGGCCTTCCGCAGCGGGCTGGAAGCCATTGAACCCATCCAGACCGAAAGTGCCCTGAGCCTTGGCATGAGCCGGCTGCAGACCATGCGCTATGTGGTGCTGCCGCAGGCGGTCTCCATCAGTATGCCGGCCTTTATGGCCAATATCATCTTCCTGCTCAAGGAGACCAGCGTGTTCAGCGCCATCAGCCTGATGGATCTGATGTTTACGGCAAAGGATCTCATCGGCCTGTACTATAAGACGGCCGAGAACCTTTTCCTGCTGGTGGTGTTCTACCTCATCATCCTGCTGCCGGTGTCCCTGCTGGGCAGCTGGCTGGAAAGGAGGCTGCGCTATGCCGGATTTGGGTCTTGAAGTCCTGCTCAAGGGCAAAAATATGGTTCGCCTGCTGGGCGGTCTGGGCGTGGCGCTTAAGATCAGCGCTGTGTCTGTCCTCATCAGCCTGCCGCTGGGCATCCTGCTGGGTGTGCTGATGACTTTTAAAAATCCTATCCTGAAAGCCATCCTCCGGGTATATCTGGAATTTATCCGCATCATGCCCCAGATGGTGCTGCTCTTTCTGGTGTATTTTGGCACCACGCGGGCCTTTGGCTGGGATCTTTCCGGCGAGACGGCGGCGGTCATCGTGTTCGTGCTCTGGGGCACGGCCGAGATGAGCGACCTCGTCCGCGGTGCCCTCATCGCCATCCCGAAGCATCAGTATGAGAGCAGCGAGGCGCTGGGCATGAGCCGGGCGCAGACCTATTGGTACATCATCATCCCCCAGACGGTGCGGCGGCTCATCCCGCTGTCCATCAACCTTATCACCCGCATGATCAAGACCACAAGCCTGGTGTTGATGATCGGTGTGGTGGAGGTGCTCAAGGTGGCCCAGCAGATCATTGAGGCCAACCGCACCGCCAGCCCCAACGCGGCGTTTGGCATCTACCTCACCGTGTTTATCCTGTATTTTCTGGCCTGCTGGCCCATCAGCCTGCTGGCCGGTTACCTCGAAAAGAAATGGAAGTGACTGTTATGGCAGAGCCGATTCTGACTGTAGACCATCTGGTAAAAAGCTACGATGGCAAGACCAATGTTCTGGATAATGTCAGTTTTGCCGTCAAGCCCGGTGAGGTCATCGTTGTGGTGGGGCCTTCCGGCTGCGGCAAAAGCACCCTGCTGCGCTGTCTGAACGGTCTGGAGCCGGTGCAGGCGGGCCGGGTGAAGCTGGGCAGTGAGACGGTCGCCTACGGCGGCAAGAATCTGGCGGCCCTGCGCCAGCGCATCGGCATGGTGTTCCAGAGCTATGAGCTTTTCCCGCACCTGACCGTGCTGGAAAATATCCTGCTGGCTCCCACCAAGGTGCAGAAACGCCCCCGGGCTGAGGTGCAGCAGGAAGCTGAGGCCCTGCTGGACCGTGTGGGCCTGCTGGCCAAAAAGAACAGCTACCCCCGGGAGCTTTCGGGTGGTCAGAAACAGCGTGTCGCCATTGTGCGCGCGCTCTGTATGCACCCCGAGATCCTGCTGTTCGACGAAGTGACCGCCGCCCTTGACCCTGAAATGGTGCGCGAGGTGCTGGATGTCATGCTCGACCTGGCCCGTGAGGGCAAGACCATGGTGATCGTCACCCACGAGATGCAGTTTGCCCGGGCAATTGCCAGCCGGGTGCTGTTTCTGGACGATGGCCGTATTGTGGAGGAAGCGCCCCCGGCAAACTTCTTCGACCACCCGCAGACCGAACGTGCACAGCGCTTCCTGCGCACCTTCACCTTTGATGCGGTTGCAAAGCAGTGAGAAATGCGCAGCAGCCCATTTCCACTTTGATCCTTTTTGTCTGATGCTGTGAAATGATGTCACAGATCATGGATAGATTTTTATATGGGAAAGAAAGGAAAGGAGTTATTACCATGAAAGTTAACAAGATCTCTCGCCGTGCCTTCCTGCTGGGTCTGGGCGCAGTCTCCACCGCCGCCCTGCTTTCTGCCTGTGGCGCCAGCGCATCCTCCTCTTCTGCCGCTTCCGGCTCTGCCGCAGCTGCCGGCAGTGACGTGTTCCGCACGCTGGACGAGATCAAGGCGGACGGCACCGTGAACATTGGCGTTTTCTCCGACAAGAACCCGTTTGGCTATGTGGATGAGAACGGCGAGTATCAGGGCTATGATGTCTACTTCGCCCGCCGCCTGGCCGAGGATCTGGGCGTGGAAGCCAACTTCGTCTCCACGGAAGCCGCCAACCGCATTGAGTACCTGCAGACCGGCAAGGTCGATATCATTCTGGCAAACTTCACCGTCACGCCCGAGCGCGCTGAGGAGGTGGACTTTGCACTGCCCTACATGAACGTTGCACTGGGTGTCATCTCTCCCGACAGCAATGTCATCACCAGCCTGGACAACTGGAACGCCGACGATCAGATGATCGTCATTTCCGGCACCACCGCCGAGACCTACCTGACCAAGGAATATCCCGACATTCCCCTGCAGAAATATGATTCCTACGCAACCGCCAAGAACGCCTTGGAAAACGGCAATGGCGTAGCATGGGCCAACGACAACACCGAGGTCATCGCTTTTGCAAAGCAGAACTCCGGCTACACAGTCGGCATCCCCTCTCTGGGCAGCCAGGATACCATCGCCCCCGCTGTGAGCAAGGGCAACACCACCCTGCTGGACTGGATCAACGACGAGATCAAGAGCCTGGGCGAGGAAAGCTTCTTCCACAAAGATTACGAGGAGACGCTGGTGGATACCTACGGTCTCGACTATGAGGATGAGCTGGTCGTTGAGGGCGGCGAGACCAACGCATGAATCTGAACTTTAAGATGCAGTGATGAGAAACACCCCGTGCAGAAATGTACAGGGTGTTTCTTTTGTGCAAATCCGTGCAACGATGTATTGACAATGTTGCACGATATGAATATAATAAAAGTGACAAAGGAGCGTGAGAGTATGACGACGGTAAGTGTCCGGATGGATGAGAATCTGAAGCGGGATTTTGATGAGATCTGCAATGAACTGGGCCTTTCGATGACAACAGCCATCACCATGCTGGCCAAAAAGATGACGCGTGAAAAACGCATTCCGTTTGAAGTCTCGATGGATCCCTTTTATAGTGCATCCAATATGGCTGCCCTGAATGACAGCATTGAGGAAATGCGTCAGGGAAAGACTGTAACGAGAACGCTGGAAGAGCTTGAGGCTATGGAACATGAGTAAGATCACCTTCACGGAGCGGGCCTTTGCGGAATATCTGTATTGGCAGTCTCAGGATAAAAAGACGCTGAAACGGATCAACGCATTGCTCAAGGATATTTCGCGCAGCCCGTATGAAGGCATTGGAAAACCGGAAGGGCTGAAAGAAAATCTCAGCGGGTATTGGAGCCGCCGGATCGATGATGTGAACCGGCTGGTCTATCGCATTGAAAATGATCTGATCGAAGTGTATCAGTGCAAGGGACATTACGACGAATGAAGCAAAAAACGAGGACGGCCAATGGCTGTCCTCGTTTTGCTGTATCTGGGGGCTTATACTTCCTCGGTCTCATCGTCCTCCTCGTCGGCGAGAGCTTCTGCATGGATGCGCTGGCGCAGGCGGGTGCGGAACTCCTCGGCGGGGATGCCGCTCTGGTTGGGGGTCAGGTCCGGGGCGGGCTTGCCGTCGGGCAGGTGGGCACCAAAGGATGGCACAAAGAAGAACTTGCGCACGACAAAGATCAACGCAATGGCACCCACGCTGATGAGGTTGTCCAAAGCCGATTCGTGGCCGACCACCATGTGGCGGGCAATGGCGTAGAGCAGCACTTCCAGGCTGCTGCCGGGGCTGTGCTTGGCCAGCATCTTGATGAACTCCACGCCGATGACAATGTCCAGCGCCCGCTCAAGGAAGCCGCGGATCTCTACATCGTTGCCATCAAACAGCAGGCCCGGCATCCACTTGAGCAGGGGAATGAAGCTGAGCAGCAGGCCGATGAGCACCAGCCCGGACAGCACGATCTCCAGCAGGGTGGCGGCCTGAATGATGTAGCTGCGCAGTGCCTTGCGGCTGCGGCTCTCAACGTGGGAAGAGTGCGGGGTGTCGGAAGGATGGGACATGATACGGCATCTCCTTTGCTCAAGATCGTGAAACGAAAAAAGCTGACAAACTTTTCTTAAGTCTAGCAAAGGATTTGAGCAAAGTCAATGAAATGTGCCGAATTTTCTGGGAATTACTGGACGGCTACATAGCCGGAGTGCTCAATGCAGGAACGGCCTGCATCGGTGGAGAGCCACTCGTAGATCCTGCGTTCCGGGCTGTCGGCAGCGGAATCCTGCAGGATGGCGGCATAGAATTCGTTGCACAGCGGGTAGCTCTGGTCGGCGATCGTCTCGTTGGAAGGGGTCACGCCATCCACGGCCAGCAGCCGCAGACCGGGCTTGGAGTACATCTGGTCGATGTAGTAGTAGACCGAGAAACCGATGGCGTTAGCGGAGTTGTTATACTCTGCAATGCTGTCCACCAGCTCACCCATGGCGGTGGGGGCCAGCTCGGTGGGGGCCTCCATCAGCGGGCCGCCCTGGATCAATAGCTTCTGGAACAGGGTCTGGCTGCCGGAGTCCGCCCGCCGCTGGAAGGCAATGATTTCCTGATCCTTACCGCCCACATCTTTCCAGTTGGTGATCGTTCCGGCGTAGATGTCCTTGAGCTGCTGCAGGGTCAGGCTCTGCACGGGGTTGTCCTCGTTGACGATGAACACCAGTGCGTCCCGGCCAATGGCCTTCTGCTCCAGCGGGTCACCGTCTGCCTTCAGCTCCTCCTTGACGGATTCCGGGGCCTCGTAGGCGATGATGAGCTTGACCGAATCGCCGTAATTGTTGCCGTACAAGCCCAGGTTGCGCCAGGCCTGGGCCGTGGTGTTGGTGGTCACGGCGCTCCGGGCGGTCTCCAGATCCAGCCCGGTGGTGTCGGCCATGATCTGCGCGATCAGCGGGATGCAGGCCGTGCTGCCATCCGTGATGGGGAATTCATCCACGCTCAGGATGGGCTGTGCGGGCATTTCACTGGCGGCAGAAGAGGCAGGGGCCTCAGAATCCGGCTGAGACGGTGCCGCCCCCGAATCAGAGGAGGCAGGCACGGTGTTGCAGGCGGAGAGCAGGGCTGCGGTGGATGCCAGACCCAGACCGGTCAGGAACGCGCGGCGGGAAATTTTGACAGTACGCATGGAAAAACCTCCTTAGAAGAAACTGTTGTCCATTTCGTCGTTGCTGGAAGCGAAGATGCTCTCGGCGTAGAGCCACTGGCCGGTCAGGTCCATCCAGCCGCTCTCAAAGCCCTTGACGGCGGCGAACACGCCCTCGGGCAGGCCGTTGACGCTGTTGGCGTAGTATCCGGCACAAGTGCGCAGGCCGCTTACCACCACATCGCCGTCGCTGTCCAGAACATCGTAGAGCCAGCTGCTGCCGGGGCCGTTGTAGCAGCCGTAGAAGTAGATGCCGTCCTCAGTGGAGAGCAGGGGCGAGTAGTAGTTGTAGGTCTCATTCAGCTTGGCCGGATCGAGGGTCTTGTGGATGCCGTCCGGCCCACAGATGTGGATGGCCGTTGCGTCATAGCTGTCATTGTCATCCTGCTCGACCCAGGCCCAGCCGTTCCCCTCGGGGTAAATATGGGTGCGCACCTGATTTTCCACCGGGTCGATGGCGGTATCGGTCAGCAGAACGCCAGTCTGCAGGTCGAACACCCGCACGGTGCCGTCTACGGCATAGATGGCCAACGTGGCATCATCCGTATTGGCATCGTAGAGATCCTTCTCCTCGCCGGTGAGCAGGTCGTGGAACAGATCCCGCCCCGCCATTTCGGGGGTGAAGGCATCCGGTTCCGTGATCGCCACGCCGGGCGCATAGTACCGGATGGGCTGGTCATACTCGCAGAGCACGGCGCTTTGCTCCGTGCTGACCAGATCCACCAGCTGATATCTGCCATCGTTATACAGGCTGACCGTGCCTGCACCGGTGTACTGCTGGTAACCGGTCAGCTCCTCGCCGGTGGTGGGGTTGTACAGGCTGTCGGCACCCGTCGTGCCATCCTCGTTGTAGTGGCTCACCACCAGCCAGTCGGTGGGGGCAGAGCTGTCGCTGCTGCTGGCGTAGAAGTTGGAAAGGGCAGACAGCTCTGCCTGATAGACCACCTCACCCTGCCGATCCTGCACCTGTACAGCGCAGTAGAGGGGCAGGTCATCGCCCCATTCGTTTTCCGGCACATAGTCTGCCGGGACATTGCAGACTTCAAAGGCCAGATAGCTGCCTGCTATGCTGCATCCGTAGGCGTTTTCGGGCACAGCCAGCTCCTCGCCCGTGGCAAGGTCGATCACCCGGCAATCGCCTGCGGCGTGGTTGTTGTAGGGGGCATAGGCCATCTGTTCCGGTGCGGTCAGGACCAGCAGGCTGCCGGTCAGGACGGCATCGTAGGCACGGTCAAAAGTAAGGATCTCCTTGCCGCTGCGGTCGCACAGGGCGGTTGCCCGCCCGGTGGGGGTGCCAGGGGCTGACCACTGCCGCAGATAGTACCGCACGGTGCCGGTCAGGGTATCCGGCACCAGATACACGGTCTCGCTGCTGGCGGCCTGATACAACACGGTATTGCCGCAGAGCACGGTATTGCCGCCGTTGGAGCCGTTGCTGTACAGGATGCGCAGCTTGCCGTCGTTCAGCGAAGCGGCAGCGGGGCCGGGCGCTTCCTCAGCCTGCGCGGGCTTGGAATCAGGCAGGGGCGAGGCCGGAGGCAGCAGGGAGCAGGAGGCCAGCAGCCCTGCCGCGGCAGACAGGCTGAGCACTGCACAGCCGATGCGGAGAACAGAACGTTTCATAAGCGTACCTCACAGGTTTGGCAGAATTTAACTTTCCTATCCTGATTATAATACGAATAAACCGGATGTTCAATTGCAATCGAACGTCCGGTCATGGTTACAGTTTTGTTACAGGGTTCGCTCAGACCTCGGCAGCCTCGGATTCGTCCATCCGCACCAGCTGACGCAGGAAGGGGAAGAGGAAGGGCACGGTGACAAAGAAGGTCAGCACATCAGCAATGGGCTGGCAGATCTCAACACCCAGCAGCCCAAAGGCCCGGGGCAGGCTGAGGATGAGCGGGATGAAAAACACGCCCTGACGGCAGCAGGCCAGAAAGGTGGCCCGGCCCGATTTGCCGATGGACTGGAACAGCATGTTGCCTGCCACGATCACGGGCTGCAGAAGCATGGCAAAGCACTGGAAGCGGAAGGCGGGCAGGGCCACGGCGGTGACTTCGGGATCATCACGGAAAAGGCGGATGAGGGTCTCGGCATTGAACCAGCAGGCAGTGAGAATGACAGAGAGGAAGCAGAAGCTTGCCGCCATGGTGAACAGGCAGGCCTGCTGCACCCGGCGGTACTTTTGGGCACCATAGTTGAAGCCTGCCACCGGCTGAAAGCCCTGCCCGGTGCCGATGGCCACTGAGATAATGAACATGAAGATGCGGGACACGATGCTCATACCGGCCACGGCAGCGTCGCCATAGCCCCGGGCGGCGATGTTCAGCAGCATTCCGCCAATGCTGTTCAGGCCCTGACGGCCAAAGCTGGGCATACCGGTCATCAGGATGGTGCCGAACTCCGCCGGGCTGCGGGTGATTGCCGTGATCCGGAACTGGCTGACCGTTTTGCCCCGCAGGAACATGGACAGCAGGATGCAGAAGCTGATGGTCTGGCTCAGGGCCGTGGCAAGGCCCGCACCGGCGGTGCCCATGCCCAGCCCAAAGATGAACAGCGGGTCCAGCGCGATGTTCAGCAGGCCGCCGGTGACCAGGCCGATCATGGCAAAGCTGGCCTTGCCCTCATAGCGCAGGATGTTGTTCATCACCAGACTGGACATCATAATGGGAGCGGCCAGCAGGATGTACCGCGCGTAGGCGCAGGCATGGGGCAGGATGGTCTCGGTGCTGCCCAGCAGCATCATAAAATCGGGCAGGGTGAGCAGGCCTGCCGCTGTGATGATGCCGCCGAACACCAGTGCCGTGAAGAAGCTGGTGGAAGCAAACCGGGTGGCAGCATCGGTGTTCTGGCTGCCCAGGCTGCGGCTGATGATGCTGCCGGAGCCGTGGCCCAGCATGAAGCCCAGCGCCTGGAGAATGGCCATCAGGCTGGAAACGATGCCCACCGCGCCGGATGCGCTGGTGGAGATCTGGCCCACAAAAAAGGTGTCGGCCAGATTGTAGATGCTGGTGATGAGCATGCTCAATATCGTGGGAGCCGCCAGGCTCAGGATCAATTTCGGGATGGGGGTCTCCGTCATTTTGCGGAACTGCTCCGCGCTGCGGTCGGCATTTGCCATGAAAAAACCTCGCTTTCTCTTTGACACGATCTTTCAATAAAAACAATCCACTCCAGTATACCGCAGGAACTGTTTTATATCAACCAATTTCTTGCCGGGGTTATTGCAGCAAAAGACCGCCCTGCCCGGCGGCAGAGCGGTCTTGGGTCATGGAAAGGAAAATGACAGTTACAGGGTCTTGCAGAACTCCTTCAGGTAGGCGCGGAAAGCCTCGCCGATCTCGGGATGCTGCAATGCCAGCTCCACCTGAGCCTCCACCACGCGGAGCTTGTTGCCCATGTCGTAGTGGGTGCCGGTGAACTCCACGGCGGTCATGCCGCCGCAGTTGCGGGCATACTCGGCCATGGCACCTCGTGATGCGCAGACCGGACCGGCTGTACGCTATGACGAGAATGTGATGAACAAGCATCTTTCTATGCTGGCAGGCAGTCAGGCATTGCAGGAAATTTATAAATTAATGAGTAAAAGTATTCATGAGCACCATCAATTATGATCTATCCCGCATCAAAGCGCTGGCTTTTGATGTTGACGGAGTATTGAGTTCGACAACAGTCCCGTTGCATCCTTCCGGAGAACCGATGCGTACGGTGAATATTAAAGACGGTTATGCCATTCAGCTGGCAGTAAAGAAAGGACTCCATATTGCTATCATTACCGGTGGACGGACAGAAGCGGTACGTATCCGGTTTGCAGCATTGGGTGTGAAGGATCTGTATATGGGGTCTGCAGTGAAAATTCATGATTACCGTGATTTCCGCGATAAATACGGTCTGTCTGATGACGAAATTCTGTATATGGGCGATGATGTGCCTGATATAGAAGTGATGCGTGAGTGCGGGTTGCCTTGTTGTCCCAAAGATGCAGTTCCGGAAGTTAAGTCGGTTGCAAAGTATATATCTCATGCCGATGGCGGTCGTGGCTGTGGACGTGATGTGGTGGAACAAGTATTGAAAGCTCATGGCAAGTGGATGGCGGAAGATGCTTTCGGCTGGTGAGTTGTAAATCACTAAATGATAAATAAAACTATGCTTGGAAATTTAGATAAATATCAGATTATATTAGCCTCCAATTCTCCCCGCCGGAAAGAACTGATGTCAGGCTTGGGAGTGGATTATGTGGTCAGGACATTGCCGGATGTGGATGAATCATATCCAGCCGATCTGGCTGGTGCTGCGATTCCGGAATATATCTCCCGCGAAAAGGCGGATGCTTACCGGAGTATTATGCAACCGGGGGAACTGTTGATTACGGCAGATACGATTGTCTGGCTCGATGGTAAAGTGCTTGGAAAACCGGAAGGTCGAGAAGGGGCGGTTGAAATGCTCCGTTCTTTGTCCGGTAAGTCACATCAGGTGTTCACCGGTGTTTGTCTTACGACTACTGAATGGCAAAAGAGCTTTACTGCTGCATCCGATGTGGAATTTGATGTTTTGTCCGAAGAGGAAATCCGGTATTATGTGGACAAATATCAGCCTATGGATAAAGCGGGAGCGTATGGAGTGCAGGAATGGATCGGATATATAGGGGTAAAGTCTATTTCGGGCAGCTTTTATAATATAATGGGACTCCCCATACAGAAACTGTACGGGGAGCTGAAGAAGTTATAATAAATCCAGCATTAACGGGATGTCCTCTTCTTGAATACCTTGTTTGAGAAGAGCTTCCTTGTCTTTCCGAAACATCTCCAGAAAGCGTTCACGGTTTCCGTTGGCTGTGATTGACTTGCCGTACAGGGCGGCCGCTTTCTGAATGTCTCCCATTGTCCATGCGACGTGTCCGGCATTCATATAGTCGATAGCCAGTGGCTTCTGTTCAATGATTTTTTCGTAATATTTCATGGCTTGTTCGTATTTCCGGCTGATGAATGAACACCATCCGATGCCGCGCCATGCTTTTATGCAATTACTTTCGATGAAATCCAGTTTGAAAAAGTAGTTGGCAGCTTCTTCGTATTGTCCGAGTTCGGCCAGGCAACTGCCGATATGGAAAATAACATTGGTATCTTCCGGTGTAGCTTCTTCCACCTTTTTATAATAGCTCAATGCAGCCTGATAATTTCGGTTTAACCGGTAACAGATAGCCAGATGGCGGTTGTTCCAGATGTTATCCGGTTTCAGTGTATCCGCTTTCAGATAAGCATCGATCGCTTCTGCATACTTCTTGTTTTTTTGCAGAGCATATCCCAGTTTCTGATAATATTCTGCACCTCTTCCCTGAAGTGCTCCGATCGTTTCCATTTCCTCGTACACTTCTATTGCCTCATTCCAGCGTTCTTTCTTTAAATAGAAATCTGCGATCGGGAATAGGATATCTTCACTATATAATACGTTACTAAGTGCAGGAATGTGGTGTAAATCGAGTTTCTCCTTAAAGATGTCCCTAAACTCATGGCGGCGTACACTGAGTTTGAAGAAACGGTACAGGTCATGCAGATATTGATTGCTGACGGTTCCCGGTCGCTCATTGAATTTCTTCATTGTTTCCGCACTCGACTTTTCGGACAGCTCTGCCACTTGCTGTTCACCGAGCTGGCTTAGCATCATGTCTTGCTGTGCCTTTGGCAACTGCCGGATCGTAAAGAAGAGTGAATACTTATCACTGTTACTGAAAAATCCTGATTGAAGAATTAAATCCAGCAATGTATTTTTCTCGTTACCTTCCTGTTTCAGTTGCTTGATGACATCGGATTGCTGCTTGCTGAACGGGTAAAACCAATTCTGTACTTCCCGGAAGAACGGATAACTTTTCAGTGCTGCAAATGTACTCATATATACGTCGGCTCCTTCCAGTTGCAGCTCATTCATTTCGCGCAACTTGTCTCCCAGTCCTGATTGTTCGAAAGCGTCCGCCCAATCCGGATTCTTGTCATCGTTCTCATCCTCATTCTCCTCAAAGCCGAATCTCATGTTCCGCATGGACGAAACATTCTTCAACATTTCAGGAATAATTTCCTCTCTCATTTTCTTGTCTATCTTTTCCGTTTCCTGGCATAGTAGCATTTGGCGATAGATACGTGCCACATCCTCTTTGAATGGAGGAATCTCATCCATGAGGTCGACTCTCTTGACCAGATCGTTGTAGAGTGAGAGACGGTTCCTGTAGATATGGAAAATGAAAATGACACCTACCAGTGCACGTTGACCGGCATTGACATCCGGATGGCGGTAAGCATCCAGCAACCACATGATTTTACGCAGGTCAAAACATTCCATCAGACTTAATGTGACAGCACTGATAAACAGGCACAGATCATTCACCGGAAGAAGTTCGGAGGTAAGCATGGATTGTGCATCCTCTTCCTCTTCGGGAGTCCATGCACTGTTGGTCCATGTTTGCAGAAACATATATTTAAGTGTTTCTTCATGCCGTTTCAGTACCTCGTCCATCTTTTCGTCAGACAGCAGTCCACTGACTGCCAAGTCGTCATTGAATGACTCCAGCATGTGCAGCAATTTTTTGAGTGTATATGCTGACAGACTTTCCGGTCGGGGAGTGCGGCGTACCTCATGATAATATCTTGATGAAGCATTGTCCAGCATAAGCAGGCGCGAACGGTCGGCTATTTCCCAGGTATCAGCTACGAGTTTTCTGTATACATTCCAGCGTTCTGGGTCGTTTGCGCCTTGGCGCATATACTCCAGCATATACTTGTAGGAGGTTTGCAGCTGCTCCAAGCGGGTACGTAAATCCCAGTCCGGACATTGCCAGAGCAGGGATTCCAACTGCATCAAAGCTTCTTTAAGTCTTTTTTCTTCAAGCAGAGAGCGTATATAGGTGTATTGTTCATTAATCGTTTTTTCATTCATAATGGTTCAATTATTTATAGGTAATAGAACAAAAAGGATGCCAAAAAGTTAGAATCTGACTTGCACCTGTGCTTGTATCAGATTAGAATCCTTTTGTCCGTCTCCTTTTTTATCACAAAAAGTGTATTGTGCCTGCACACGGCATCTGGGATAAAACCAGTATTGCAGTCCGGCAATGTAATTATTTTGTTTGAAATCTGCCGCTTTGTTCGGATTGAAATAATCGAAAGAGGCGATAAAGTCGAAATTTTGTAATAAACGTACGCTGCCTGTCGCATAGAATCCTTCGCTTTTTACGTTTCTGTCTTTTCCTGCAAGATATTCCGTACGGAAGTTGAATGCGGAAGTGGCAACAACACCTCCCAGGCTCCAGCGTTTCTTGGCGTAATTTTCTCCTGTTTTGATTCCCGAATATTGGGAGTCACCTATGGCGTGTCCGGTTCCCCGAATGAAAGATCCTCCTACAGACAGCCATTTGTTAGGATACACCATCAGGTTGCCGACTACATCTTTCTGACTGTTTTTGTCTTTGGTGTTTAATCCCTGTCCGTTCATGACGGCTAACTTGTATTGCAGGAGATCATGAAATAGTTTTCCGTGAATCATCATACCGATGTCTCGTCCGGAAGTCATTCCATAACATTTGTCACTGCCGCTGACTCCTGCCAGATAACAGACTGACTGAGAATAGCAGTTGATCAGCTCTACCGTTGTGGGAGACAGTTCGTTTTCAATGGTGTAAGGAACTTTGAATTCTCCGATACGTGCTGTAAGTCCGGAGAGGATCCGGTAGTCTGTATATACTTCGAGCAGCATACCACCGTTGTAGAAATCATACATGAAATCGCATGTCCATCTGTCGGTGATTTTACCGTGTGCCATGAAGATGATCCGTTTGATGTCGAATGTATTGTCGGGATTGGCGGCATCGTCGTATGTATACCCCAGTTGTGCATAACCGGCCAGACTGATTCGTTCTTTCAGTGTATTGACTACTTGATTCAACGGCGTTTTCTCCTGTGCGGTGAGCGTATTCTGCATACTAAGCAGGGTGAACGCGATCATTGAGAGTCGAAAGAGTGTTTTTCGCATGTGATTAGTTGTTATTTGATTGTTGTTGAATTTGTTTTTGTAAAAGTTGTATCTATCAGATTTTTGTATCCGGAATATGTCTGAGATATCCGGTTATTTGTTTTCAGCCATGTTACTGCTTTATCCAGGGCATCGGCTGAGGGGTGCTCCGCTTTTCTGTAAACAGGGAGTGCAATGAGGCCGGTCAGGTTTTCCGGAACGCCGATCTCTATCAATACCTGTTTCCATTCTTTTTGCGAGTGCATTTTTATATAGTCTATTCCCAGATTATATCCGGTGATTAATAATTCGATTTCTCTTCTTTTTTCGTTGATGGCTTCTCGGGAGAAAGCGGTGACAGTGAAATCAATTTCCAATTCCTGTGTGCTGATCAGAGACCGGTGACGGGCATTCATTGCGATGGATGCGGCAGGGTCGGGGAGGAAGGATGCGTCAATCTGATCGTATTGCAGCATTTGCAGGCGAAGAGGGAGCTGGGCGATTTCCGGTTTGTTCACTTCTGCCTGACTGATTCCCGCTTTGTTCAGTAGCTGTCCGGTTGCATACTCGATAATCGTATTATGTGAAACAGCTATATTTTTTTCTTTGAGTTCCTGAAGTTGGTTGATACCGCTTTCTTTGGAGACTATAAAACAGAAATAACCGTCATTTTTCAAAATGATTCCTAAGTCGGTATGGTGGATAGCCTGTAGAGTTACTGCACTGGGATAGTCGGTGATCATGCCATCCATTGATTTGAACTGGAACGCTGCGTCGCGGTCATAGGCGGAATTGAAAGAAAGGATGGTTAAATCCAATCCCAGCGAATCGTAGATTCCTTGTGCTTTAGCTATGTGAAAAGGCAGTCCGTCCAGAGTCGGGAGCATTCCCAGTGTGAGTGGTTGTAATTCTGTTGAAGGTATAAAGACGCTTTCTCCTTTTTTTCTTTGGCAAGAATAAAGGAAGAAAAGGAGGATACAGAATATGAGTGCTGCTCTCTTCATGCCTTAGTTGATGGGTCAGATATAAATAAGGGCAACTCTTTTCACAAAGAACTGCCCTCGTATCTAAAATTACATTGTTATAAATTCATTATTCATTAATGGCAGCGATACCCGGAAGAACTTTTCCTTCGATTGCTTCGAGCAATGCGCCACCAC
>OGYN01002112.1_pt1 | contig 15118 bp, 10 predicted proteins | sample 1576551 | NCBI WGS metagenome assembly OGYN01 (sample SAMEA3541589, study PRJEB24748) | human gut metagenome | biome: human gut; feature: human-associated habitat; material: faeces | place: China | collected 2012 | reverse complement strand
GCAAGCGCGACCCGAGGACAGGCAAAGTTGTTACCGGCGGTATCGTGAGCTGCCGCGATTCCAAGTGGCTTTTGAGCTGGACCATCAACCGCCAGGGACAGTTCAAGAATCAGAAGAAGGACGAGGTGTGTGTATGGGTATACAGCCTGTTCACCGATGTCCCGGGCGACTATGTGAAGAAACCCATGAAGGAGTGTACCGGTAAGGAGATCACCGCCGAGTGGCTGTATCATCTCGGAATCCCGGTGGAGGACATCGGGAGACTGGCAGGAGAAGAGTGCAACTGCACGCCGACCATGATGCCATATATCACAGCGTTCTTTATGCCGAGAGCTGCCGGAGACCGCCCGGATGTGATTCCGGACGGTTCTGTAAACGCCGCTTTCCTTGGACAGTTTGCGGAGACTCCGAGAGATACGATCTTCACTACAGAGTACTCTGTCCGTACCGCCATGGAAGCAGTATACGGACTCTGTGGAGTGGACCGCGGTGTGCCGGAGGTATGGGGCAGTGTCTATGATGTGAGAGAGCTCTTAGACAGCACGGTGAAGCTCATGGACGGAAAGTCCCCGCTTGAGATGAAGCTTCCGATGCCGTTTGAAATGTTGAAAAAGCCGCTGCTCAGAAAGATCGATAAGACGATCGTTGGAAAACTTCTGCGTGATCACGATGTTTTGAAGGATTGGATGCTGTAGAGACGCGGCGCGCAGATAAAATAGATATATGAGAATATGATGAAAATGCCGGAAATGGGGAACTGCCTGTTTCCGGTATTTTTATGCCCAAATATGCCGAAATTTTTTGCAAGAGGGGGAGATCCGCTGTACGTTCTGTTTTCTTCCGCTTTGTTTTAAGAATTCGTAAGGGAAAAGAAATGGATTCCTTTGAGTGTATGCGGTAAGATAAGGATGTAAAAAGAAATAGTCCTGATACAGGTGAATTTCAGCTGCAAAGGGAAACAGAACATGAATGCCGCATGTCTGACGCAAATAAAATCGAGAGGTTATAAAAATTGATAAAGAGGGGGAAAGTATGAGAAAATATGGATTATATCTTCTGATCGCGGTGAGTCTCATGACTGGCTGCCAGAAAAAAGATACAGTGACGGTGGATACGGCAGCGGAGACGACACAGGAGAGCAGCGAGACAGGACTCAAGGCGGAAAGTGAGCCGGAAAGCACGGCGGAGAACTTGTCGGGCACAGATCAGAACGGGAATACGGACGTGGATGCCAGGGCGGACCGTCTCGCCCCAATCCCCATCGCGGTAAACGGGGAATATGATGGGGAATGGGATGACGCAGACCAGACTCCGATCATCACATCACGCTGTGACAAGGTTTATGTTCAGGGGGACGGATATGACGCACTGAAGCAGTCACTCACTTCCCTGAATAAAAAGCTGGTCAGCCAGAATAAAGAGGAGTATGTCTCCTATAAAAAAGAAGCTGAGGATATGCGGAACAATTACCCGGATATGAAGCAGTCATATGTCTGCAATTATGAATTTAATCCGGTCCGCTTCGACCATACGGTCGTCAGTATGTACTGGCTGAAATATTATGATCTGGGAGGCGCGCATCCAAGCTCTGTGACGGAATACCACAATTTCGATACGCAGACAGGAAAAGAGCTGGAACTTTGCGATGTAGTAAAAGATCTTCCGGGATTCCGGAAATATGTGGAGGAGGAGCTTTCTGACCAGAAGGAGGAGAAGGAATTATTCGAAGATTATGAAATGACTGTGGACAGTCTGTTTGAGGGGACGGATGGATATGGGCCACTGGGATGGTGCATCACAAAAACAGGTGTGTGCATTCATTTTGATCAGTATGTTATCGCCTCATATGCGGCAGGAGCTGTTGAAGTGGAGGTTCCGTTTGCCGGAAATGAAGCGATGTTCCAGACAGACTATATAGGGAAAGCTTCAGAAGGCTGGGCAGAAAAGATCAGTCCATGGGAGACTGTGACGTATGAGCACGAGGAAAACGATACTTCTGTGAGTTATCATTTTGATGATGCCGCAGACGGGTATGACGCGAGAAATATCACGATCGAGCGGGAACAGGGTGGAAAGAAGAAAGAATTCACGATGGAACTCTATGGACAGCCCCAGTACGGCTGGATCGTCATGACAGATGACGGGCACCCATATCTCTACACGGAGATCCAGAGTGAGAATGACTGGAGGACCATGGAAGTCTTTGACCTGAAGGGAGAAGAGATCTGCCATGTTGGTACATCGAATGACAGTCCTCATGGCGCCCTGTTAAATGATCCGGATGGATTTTACCTTACCCGCAGAGTGGATGCCCTGGGAACATATGACGCTTACCGGAAATTCCATGTGGGTGAGAGCGGGATGCCGGTGGCAGAGAATGATGTGTATACAAAAGTCAATGTCTGCGATTCAAAGGAGGATGAGGCGGCGCTGGTATCCACGAGGGAGCTTCCGGTGACGATGATGGAAGCAGACGGCAGTGAAAAAGAGGAGAAACTTCCAGTGGGAACAAAGTACTATGTCCGGGCGACAGATCTGGAAAACTTTGTGGACATGGAGCTCTCCGATGGACGCAGATGCCGTCTGGCAGTGAAAAAGTCGGATAAAGGCTGGGGATTCGAGATCGACGGGGTGTATGAAGAGGATTGTTTTGAATTTATCCCGTATGCTGGATAAAAAGAATGTGTCATGGTGAATTTCCACACCGAACGCGCTCGCCTGCTGTAATCTGCATCTTTTCGCGAACACGCATTCAGGAATGGGCGGAATCCGGGAAAAACGTCGAAATGCATTGACAAAACATATCCTCATGTTAAAATGGACTTATATGACGATTTGTAGCTGTGAAAATACCAGGCAGTTACGATTATTTGAAATACAGGAGGGGGAACCAATGAAGTTTTTCATTGATACAGCCAATGTGGATGAAATCCGCAAAGCAAATGACATGGGAGTGATCTGTGGAGTTACGACAAATCCGTCACTGATCGCAAAAGAAGGAAAAGATTATGTTGAGACTTTAAAAGAGATCGCTTCTATCGTAGACGGACCGATCAGCGGTGAGGTAAAGGCAACAACAACTGACGCGGAGGGAATGATCGCGGAGGGCCGCGAGATCGCGAAGATCCACCCGAATATGGTCGTTAAGATCCCGATGACGGTGGAAGGCTTAAAGGCGACAAAAGTGCTTTCTTCCGAAGGCATCAAGGTGAATGTGACCCTGATCTTCTCCGCCAACCAGGCACTTCTTGCAGCCAGAGCAGGCGCAGCTTATGTGTCCCCGTTCGTAGGACGTCTCGATGATATCTCCCAGCCGGGTATCGATCTCATCGACACTGTTGCAGAGATCTTCGCTCTCCATGATATCGAGACAGAGATCATCGCGGCAAGCGTACGACACACCATGCATGTAACAGAGTGTGCACTTGCAGGCGCTGATATCGCGACGGTTCCGTATAAAGTAATCGAGCAGATGACACATCACCCGTTAACTGACCAGGGAATTGAGAAATTCCGTAAAGACTATGAAGCAGTTTTCGGCAAATAAGGGAAATTCATGAGGACGCCTCCGGGCGTCCTTTTTTTGCGCGCTTTTCTGTGATAAAGAGGTAGTGAAAAGAATAGAAAACGTGGAAAATTGCAAAGGGAAAAATTAAATAATATAAAATATATAAACAATACAAACAATAATAGACAACAATAAACAGCACACAAAGAGAAAGGTAACAAAACAAATGGAAACATCAGAAACAAAACAGAACAAGGCGGCATCTGTCGTTATCCAGACTGCGGTTATCCTGTTCGGTCTCACGGTCTACGCTGCGGGAGTCGTCCTCTTCATTCTGCCGTTGGACATGATCGCCGCGGGAACCACAGGACTTGGCCTTATGGCACAGCATTTCTTCGGGATCCCTCTTTCTGGCTTCGTGGCAGTCTTCAATATTATCATGTTCGGTCTCGGCTGGCTGGAGTTGGGGAAAAAATTTGCGGCGACGACCCTGCTTGCGACATTTTATTACCCGTTCATCCTTGACCGCCTGACCGCCCTGGCGGGAGACTTCGTATTCACAACGGATCCCATGCTCTGTGCCATCTTTGCTGGGATCATGATCGGATTCGCTCTGGGGTTCGTGATCCGCTCCGGTGCCTCCACCGGCGGCATGGACATCCCTCCGCTTGTCCTGCAGAAACGCTTTAAGGTTCCGGTATCTGTGTCCATGTACGTTTTCGATGTGGCGATCCTCTTATCCCAGCTTTTGTTCCGCGACCGGGAAAAGATCCTCTACGGGATTATCATGGTCATGGTCTACACCGTGATCTTGGACAAGATGCTCATGATGGGCAAAAAGCAGGTACAGGCGAAGATCATCAGCGAGAAATACGAGGAGATCAATATCGCAGTGCAGGAACAGCTTGACCGTGGAACCACATTATTCCAGATCGAGGGCGGGCACTTAAGAAAGACGTCCATGGCCGTCGTCACCGTAGTTTCCGGCAGGGAACTTCAGAAATTAAACCGCATCGTGATGGACATCGATCCGGAAGCATTCATGGTGGTTCACCAGGTCGGAGAAGTCCGCGGGCGGGGCTTTACTGAGATGAAACGTCATCTGGAAGCAGAAGGTTTAAAAAATTAACTGCATCACGAGACAGGCATTAGAAAAAAAGTTTCTTAAATTTTTCTGACGAAAAGGGATAAAAATGTTGCTAAGGCGGGGAAAAACTCCTTGAATTTTGCATCAAATCCGTTTATTATTACACTAGGCAGAAATTTGATTTTCGTCAATTTAAGGAATAATGGAGGACAGCAAAATGACAAAAACGTCGGCAATCAACAGAATTCATGAATTGCTTGATGACAACAGCTTTGTTGAGGTTGGTGCTTATATTACTGCCAGAAGCACTGATTACAACATGCAGTCTCAGGAAACCCCTGCAGATGGTGTTGTTACCGGTTATGGTACTATCAATGGCGCTCTCGTCTATGTGTACAGCCAGGACGCGTCCGTAATGGGCGGATCCATCGGCGAAATGCACGCAGAGAAGATCGAGAAGCTCTATAGTATGGCCATGAAAATGGGCGCACCCATTGTTGCCCTGGTAGACTGTGCAGGATTCAGACTCCAGGAAAGCATGGATGCCCTGGACGGCTTCGGCAAACTTTATGTCTGCCAGGCAATGGCATCCGGTGTGATCCCGCAGATCCAGGCTGTGTTTGGAAACTGCGGCGGTGGAATGGCTGTGGCATCTGAAATGGCTGATTTTACATTTATGGAACAGGAAGCAAAAATGTTTGTGAATGCTCCGTTTGTAATCGCTGAGAACGATGCTGACAATTCCAGCGCTGAATACCAGGCAAAAGAGACAGGAAACGTATGCGCGACTGGCTCCGAGAAAGAAATTTTCACAGAGATCAGAAACCTTGTTTCCATCCTTCCGGCTAACAACGAGGATGACATGTCTTACAGCGAATGTGAGGATGACTTAAACAGAATCTGCACAGATATCGAGAACTGCGCAGGCGATACATCCATCGCACTGTCCATGATCTCTGATGACAGCTTCTACATGGAAATGAAGAAGGACTACGCACCGGAGATGGTAACGGCATTTATCCGCTTAAACGGAGCTACCGTTGGCTGTGTTGCAAATCGCAGCGAAGTTTATACAGACGGCGAGAAGACTGCTACTTATGACGCAGCCCTTACCGCAGCAGGATGTGAGAAAGCAGCAGCATTTGTAAACTTCTGCAACGCTTTCGAGATCCCGGTACTTACACTCGTCAATGTAGATGGTTACAAGAACTGCAAATGCAACGAGAAGAAGATCGCGAAGGCGGCAGCACGCCTGACCTACGCGTTCGCAAACGCTGACGTTCCGAAGGTAACTGTCGTTGTCGGCAAGGCAAACGGAACAGCAGGTCTTACCATGAACAGCAAGTCCATCGGTTCTGACATTGTATACGCATGGAAGAACGCGAAGATCGGTGTCATGGAAGCAGTACCGGCTGTGAAGATCATGTATGCTGACGAGATCACAAAGGCTGACAATGCGGCAGCCCTGATCAATGAAAAAGCAGCACAGTATAATGAGATGCAGGCAAGTGCACTTGCGGCAGCAAAGAGAGGATATGTAGACGATATCATCGAGGCTTCCGAGACAAGACAGCGTGTAGTTGCTGCATTTGAGATGCTGTTCACAAAAAGAGAGGATCGTCCGTCCAAAAAGCACGGAACGATCTAATATGAGGTGGCTGAAATATGAAACAGAGAATTAGAAGAATCTGGCTTGCACTCTGCATGGCAGTTTGCCTCTTCGCGCTTGCAGGATGCTCTGCAGCCGTTGACACCGCTGAAACGATCGATCCGCAGATCGAAATGGCGATGCAGTCCGGCTCCCAGCAGTACCTGGATCTGTTCAACCAGATGGATGATGCTTCCATCGAACAGGCCCTTGCAACAAGCGTAAAGAACAAAGATACTGTTATGGAGAATGCGTTAAAATCCTGGGATTCCATTAAGGATGACCTTGGCGCGTTCGTTTCCAGCGAGACAGCAGTCGTTACAAAAAGTGATGACGGCTATGTCGCAAGAATGAACACTGTTTACGAGAAGAGAGCGATGGAATTCACTCTGATCGCAGACGAGGACCTCAACAAGGTTGAGACAATTTCCTTCTCTCCGGTTTACACAACAGGCGAGAAGATGGCGAAAGCCGGAATGAATACCTTAATGGGTATGGGCGTTGTATTCGCAGTCCTGATCTTCATCAGCTGGCTGATCAGCATGTTCAAATACATCAACGTATTTGAGGCAAAGATGAAGGCAAAGAAGGCTGCAGCAGCACCGGCACCGGCGGCAGCACCGCAGGCAGCACCGGCAGCTCCGGCTCCGGCACCGGCAGCAGCTCCGGCTGAGGAGGAGAACCTTACCGATGATACAGAGCTCGTTTCCGTGATTACAGCAGCGATTGCAGCTTACGAGGGAAAAGAGACTGTTGACAACGGACTTGTAGTCCGCTCCATCAAACGTGTTTCTAACAGAAACTGGAATTAATATTATCAGGAGGAAATCACAATGAAAAATTATACAATCACAGTAAACGGTAATGTATATGAAGTAACAGTAGAAGAGGGCTTCACAGGCGCAGCTTCCGCACCGAAGGCAGCAGCACCGGCACCGAAGGCAGCACCGGCAGCAGCACCGAAGGCAGCTCCGGCACCGGCAGCAGCTCCGGCAGCTCCGGCTGGCGCAGCAGGCGCAGTAGCAGTTACAGCTCCGATGCCGGGTAAGATCCTTGGCGTTAAGGCATCTGCAGGTCAGGCTGTTAAGAGAGGTCAGGTCCTCCTGATCCTTGAAGCTATGAAGATGGAGAACGAGATCGTTGCTCCGCAGGACGGCACTGTTGCAACAATCAACGTTGCTGTTGGTGATTCCGTAGAGCCGGGTGCTACACTCGCTACATTAAACTAATTTTCTGCTGACTGCAGATTCCACATGGAGGGATTAACATGGAATACATTCAAAATACACTTTTGAATCTTCTTCAGCAGACAGCATTCCTGAACTTAAGCGTAGGAAACCTGATCATGATCTTAGTTGCGTGTATCTTCCTTTACCTTGCAATCGGTAAAGGGTTCGAGCCGCTTCTTCTTGTGCCGATTTCCTTTGGTATGCTGCTCGTAAATATCTATCCGGATATTATGCTGAGCATTGAAGATTCTTCCAACGGTGTTGGAGGACTTCTTCACTACTTCTATTTACTGGACGAGTGGAGTATTCTCCCGTCCCTGATCTTCATGGGTGTCGGCGCGATGACAGACTTCGGTCCGCTCATCGCTAACCCGAAGAGCTTCCTTTTAGGCGCTGCCGCTCAGTTCGGTATCTACGCCGCTTACTTTATGGCTATTTTCATGGGCTTCAACGACAAGGCAGCAGCTGCGATCTCCATCATCGGTGGTGCTGATGGCCCAACATCCATCTTCCTTGCAGGTAAGCTTGGACAGACTGAGTTCATGGGACCGATCGCCGTAGCAGCTTACTCCTACATGGCTCTCGTTCCGATCATTCAGCCGCCGATCATGAAACTCTTAACAACGGAAGAAGAGAGAAAGATCAAGATGGAACAGCTTCGTCCGGTATCCAAACTTGAGAAGATCCTCTTCCCGGTTATCGTTACGATCGTAGTTTGTATGATCCTTCCGACAACAGCTCCGCTCGTTGGTATGCTTATGGTTGGTAACCTCTTCCGTGAGTCCGGCGTTGTTAAACAGTTACAGGAGACAGCTTCCAACGCTCTTATGTACATCGTTGTAATCGTTCTCGGTCTTTCCGTTGGCGCTACAACAAGTGCTGAGAGATTCTTAAAAGTTACAACTATCAAGATCGTTATCCTTGGACTTATCGCGTTCGCGTTCGGTACAGCAGCCGGCGTTATCTTTGGTAAGCTCATGTGCAAGGTAACTGGTGGTAAGGTTAATCCGTTAATCGGTTCTGCCGGAGTATCCGCAGTTCCGATGGCAGCCCGTGTATCCCAGAAGGTTGGTTCTGAGGCAGATCCGACAAACTTCCTTCTTATGCACGCAATGGGACCGAACGTAGCCGGCGTTATCGGTACAGCAGTTGCTGCAGGTACCTTCATGGCTATCTTCGGAGTTTAATTGGAACCGAAACTTTTAATATAGGGAGGTCTGCCCGGGCAGATCTCCCGGTAGGAGGATAATAAAATGGCAGAAGTTCAGAAAAAGCCGGTTAAGATCGTTGAGACCGTTCTTCGTGATGCGCATCAGTCTCTCCTTGCAACAAGAATGACGACTGATCAGATGCTTCCGATCGTTGACAAAATGGATAAAGTTGGCTACCACGCAGTAGAATGCTGGGGCGGCGCTACTTTTGATGCCTGTCTGCGTTTCCTGAAGGAAGATCCGTGGGAGAGACTCAGAAAACTGAGAGCTGGATTCAAGAACACGAAGCTCCAGATGCTGTTCCGTGGTCAGAATATCCTTGGATACAATCATTATGCAGATGATGTGGTTGAGTACTTTGTACAGAAATCCATCGCAAATGGTATTGATATTATCCGTATTTTTGACTGCCTGAATGATATCAGAAACCTTGAGACTGCCGTTAAGGCAACAAAAAAGGAAGGCGGACATGCCCAGATCGCCCTTTGCTATACATTAGGCGATGCGTATACACTTGATTACTGGAAGAATATCGCTTCCGAGATCGAGAGCATGGGCGCTGATTCCCTCTGCATCAAGGATATGGCAGGTCTGTTAACTCCGTATGCGGCTACTGAGCTTGTTACGGCATTAAAACAGGGTACAAAGCTGCCGATCGACCTGCACACGCACTATACCTCCGGTGTTGCTTCCATGACATATTTAAAGGCTGTGGAAGCAGGCTGCGATATCATTGACTGCGCAATGTCTCCGCTGGCTCTCGGTACATCCCAGCCGGCAACTGAAGTTATGGTTGAGACATTCCGCGGCACCAAGTATGATACTGGCTATGACCAGAATCTGCTTGCAGAGATCACCGATTACTTCACACCGATCCGTGAGGAAGCTTTAAAGAGCGGCCTTCTGAACCCGAAGGTTCTCGGTGTAAACATCAAGACGCTCCAGTATCAGGTACCGGGCGGAATGCTTTCCAACCTTGTTTCCCAGTTAAAGGAAGCTGGTCAGGAAGACAAGTACCGCGCAGTGCTTGAGGAGATCCCGAGAGTAAGAAAAGACTTCGGTGAGCCGCCGCTTGTAACTCCGTCCTCCCAGATCGTTGGCACACAGGCTGTCATGAACGTTCTTGCCGGCGAGAGATATAAGATGGTTCCGAAGGAGTCCAAGAAGATCATGATGGGTGAATTTGGTAAGACGGTGAAACCGTTCAACAAAGAAGTCCAGAAGAAGATCATCGGTGACGCGACTCCGATCACCTGTCGTCCAGCAGATCTGATCGAGCCGCAGTTACCGAAATTCGAGAAGGAATGCGCACAGTGGAAGCAGCAGGATGAGGATGTATTATCCTATGCTCTGTTCCCGGCTGTAGCAAAAGACTTCTTCGAGTACCGTGAAGCCCAGCAGACGAAGGTTGACCAGAAGACTGCAGACAAAGCAAATAAAGCTTATCCGGTATAATTTTGCAGTAAATCTGAAGTGTAATTGACGAAAAAACATGAGGCCCGGCGTTTCCATGAGGAGATGCCGGGCTTTTATGCTGTCATGCATTCGAAAGAAACTGGCGGTGGAAGCTTCTGCAGGTTATAGTTTCTTTTTTAAGTTTTTATTAAGAAAATGCGGCAATATTTGGAATTTGTGTGAAGTTTCTCCTGCGCGGTTGACAGAAAAGTGCCTTTATCATTATAATGGATATGATGTCGATTTTATGCAAAATTTCACGAAACCGGCAGTGGGAGAGAAGAAAAACATGACAAAGAGACAAAAAAGATTTCTGGCGCTGATGCTGGGGGCGGTCCTTTTGGGAGACTGTGCGGCTCACACCGGAACAATGATATCCGGACTGTCTTCCGTATACGCGGCGACAGGACCGGCAACAGTAAATGCAACGACCCTGAATGTGAGGAGTACGCCGGGGACGACGGGTTCTATCGTAAAAAAACTTGCCTACGGAGCTGCTGTGACCGTGGTTTCCGTGAAAGCGGGATCCGACGGGAAGATCTGGTATGAGATCCAGTTTTCCTCCGGTTCAGGGACACAGGGAGGCTATGTCCGTTCAGACTATATCAAATTCCCGGTATCCTACAGCTATGATTCGAATTTTGAGAGCTATTTAAACAGCCAGGGATTCCCGGAAAGCTACAAGGCGTCCCTGCGGACTCTTCATACGGAACATCCGACCTGGGTCTTCCAGGCCCAGAAGACGGGGCTTAACTGGGGCGATGTGATGGAGGCGGAAGGAGCAGTCGGAACGAATCTGGTATCGAAGGCGAGCATTTCATCCTGGAAATCCACAGACTACGGCGCTTACGACTGGAATACAAGCACCTGGACCGGATTCGACGGTTCTTCCTGGGTGGCGGCATCCAAGGACATTGTCGCCTACTATATGGATCCGAGAAATTTCCTAAACGATACCTATGTATTCCAGTTTCTGCATCACGCCTTCGACAGCAATACCCAGACGAGAGCGGGACTTACGAGCCTGATCACGGGAACATTCCTGGAAAAGACGCCGGAGGAGACGACGGCAGCCCAGAGTATCCAGGAGACTTCGGGGTCCGGTACAGCGGCAGTCATAAACAGTAAAACGAATACTGAAGTTTCCGGCTCCCTGCAGCAGGGGGAAAACTACGGACCGGGAATGAGTTCTGGAACGTCCGGCGGAAGTCCTTATGGAAGCGGCAACATAAGCTCTGGCAGCGAAAATCAGGGTGTGAGCCTTGAGGGGCCGGGTTCTACGGTGAGCTCCACGATCAGCCAGAGAAAGATGTATACAACGGCACTCCCGGAGGTAGGGTATGGTCCGGGAATGGACGCGTCTGCCATCACCGATGACAATACCGGCGCGTCAAACACTTCACCGGTACCGACGGGACAGACTTATGTGGATATTATTATGAAGGCGGCGGCCCAGACTGGCGTCAACCCGTATGTCCTTGGCGCTATGATCCTTCAGGAGCAGGGGATAGGTAAATCCGGAAGTATTTCAGGAAAGACCTCCGGCTATGAAGGCTACTATAATTTCTTTAATATCGGCGCTTTCGCTTCCGGCTCCATGTCAGCCGTCACGAGAGGTCTTTGGTACGCGTCCCAGTCGGGAAGCTACGGAAGACCGTGGAATTCTATCGAGAAGTCCATCATCGGCGGCGCGACCTACTACAGTGAGAATTTCCTGAAAAATGGACAGGATACCTTCTATTTAAAGAAATTTAATGTGCAGGGCAGCAGCCCCTACAAGCATCAGTATATGACAAACGTGGAAGGAGCGGCCGGGGAGGGCGCGAAGCTCGCGAGGGCCTATACGGATGAGATGAAGAAACAGGCGCTCGTGTTCAAGATCCCGGTATTCAACAACATGCCGGAAACTGCCTGCGCAAAGCCGACCGTAACGGGAAGCCCGAACAACAAGCTGTCAGGAATCACCATCGACGGATATTCCCTGACACCAACCTTCAATAAAGATACGGAGAAGTATGATCTCGTTGTGGACTCTTCTGTTTCCTCTGTAAATATCCGTGCTACGGCTATCGACTCCAAGGCAGCAGTCAGTGGAGCAGGATCGATCAGTCTCGGAAGCGGAACGACGATCGTGAAGATTCAGGTGAAGGCGGAGAACGGTGATGTCCGCACATACCAGGTTTCCATTGCGAAAAGAAACGGAAACGGCAGCACCACCGTAGTTTCCCCGTCGACGGGAAGTTCCACAGGTTCTTCGTCCTCGGGCTTTACGACGACCGGATCTACGGTAGGCCCTGGCGGATCGACCGGAATATCCAATAGCGGGAGCAGTTTCGGCACCACTGGCCCTGGAAGCACAAATTCCGGATCACAGAGTTCTTATCCGGAAGGCGCCTCCGGATCTGGAAAGCTCGTGACGTCATCGACAGGAACGAGCGGCTCTTATCCGGAGGGCGCGACCGGCAGCGGAAAGCTTGTGACCGGCAACTGATATGGGAATATCGGGTCATAAAAAGATCCATTTCAGGAAAGACTATGCTTGGAAGTACAGGCGGAAATTATGGAAACAAGACAATGATCAGCCTGGAAAAAGCTGGAATAGGAGATAAAGAAATATGAACAAATACATGAAAAAACTGGCGGCGGGGCTGTTGGCGTTCGCGCTGATGGTCATGCTGCTACCGGCTGGCGTGGTGGTTTCATTTGCGGCCAGCGGAAAACTTTCGTTTTCCGACCCGACCGTTTCGGTGGGAGACCAGATATCCGTCACGATGAAGATTGCCGCGGACGCAGCGCTCGGTTCTTCCGATGTGATGCTTCAGTATGATGCGGATGCCCTTGAATTTGTCAGCGGTACGAACTCCAATGGCGGAGCAGGATCTGTCCGCGTCATCGGCTCTGCGGAGGCTGCGGACCAGAAGACGTTCAGCTTTACATTAAAATTTAATGCCTTGAAGGCTGGAACTTCCTCCATCACGGTGAAATCCCAGGAAGTTTACGATGCCGACTCCAAGGCAGTGACTCTCAACCATATTGGAAGCTCTTCCGTAAAGATCAACGCGGCGGATACTTCTTCCAGGGACGCGTCCTTAGCGTCCCTCACGATCTCACCGGGTACTTTAAAACCGGCGTTCTCCGCGGATACGACCGAGTATACCGCTGCGGTTCCAAGCGATGTGACATCCATCACGGTCAGCGCACCGGCAAAGGACGGCGGCGCAAAGGTGACTGTCAGCGGAAATGATGACCTCCAGGACGGAGAGAATACCATCACCTGTACCGTAACAGCGGAGGATGGGGAGACAACAAAGACCTACACCATTGTTGTCACAAAGTCTGACGACGCGGCAGCTTCCGCCGGTGAGACAGACTCGGATTCCGCAGAGACGAACGCAGGAGTCGTCGGTGAGGACGGCAACTGGACTGTTGCGGATACCTTTGATGATTCTGAACTTCCGTCAGGATTTACAGCGACGGAGATCGAGTATGAGGGCAGAAGCGTAAAGGCAGCTACAGATGACTCTGGAATGACCTTGCTTTACATGACAGATGATTCCGGCAACGGGGACTTCTTTGTATACAACAGCGAGACAGGCACTTTATCTGCTTATGTAGTCGTGAAGATGGCAGAGAAGACAGTCGTAGTGCTTCCGCCTGAGTGCATCCCGGAGGGAACAGCGCTCCCGGACGGTTTTGCTGAGTGCACCATCGATATTGGAGATCACACAGTCCACGGCTGGATCTGGAAAGACAGCGGAGATTCCGCACCGGAGTATTGTGTCGTTTACGGACGTAACGAGAACGGTGAGGAAGGCTTCTACCGCTACGATCAGAAGGAGATGACGCTCCAGCGTTACTTCCAGGATCCGGACGCAGCAGATGCCCGCAGCAAGTACTTAAAGGTTGCTGAGGATTACAACAGTCTGCTTAAGGATTACGAGATCCGCGGAATGTTCGTGATCGGACTTTTTGCACTCAGTATTCTCTTAGTGATCATCATTATCGTTCTCTTACTCAGAAAGCCGAAGGCACCGAAGAATCCGGACCGTGACGGATATGATGACGATTACGGTGACTACGAGGGTGGACGGAAAAACAGAAAGTCTGAGCCGAAAAAGGCTCAGAAGACTGGAAAGTCCGCGAAAGCGCCGGAGAGAAGAACTGCGTCCAGACCGGCTGCCCGCCGGGAAGAACTTTTCGATGAGGAAGAGGAAGAAATCCAGATCCCGCGAAGAAGACCGGAGGCAGCCGAGACATGCCGGCCGGCAGCGAAGAGACGGGAAGCTGTGAGGACAGAGAATGTTCCAGAGAGAACAGACACTCCGGAGAGACCGGTGAGAAAGAATGTGGCGGATATGGAAAAAGATCTGTCAAAGAACCTCGCGAAGGAGGCCGCGAAGGCAGCGCCGAAAGCGGCACCGGCTGAGAAGAGGAACGAGGATGACGATGACTTCGAGTTTATCGATCTGGATCTGTAAAAGAGTATAATAAAAATGCCGTGAGAGGTAAAAGCAATCTTCTCACGGCATTTTTCGGTTGTCGCGTACTCGAAACAAACTATTGGCAACAATTTTTCGGCGGCATCAGAACGGTATATCAGATCGATTTAAAAAGAAAAATTTGGATGAAAAAGAAAAAGGTCTGATTTCTGCTGAAACTCAGACCTTTTCTCTCATACGGAGCAAATTTGTAATTACCGGTTCATCTCACTGACAGGTCCTGTGGAATGATGCTCATGGATGATCCGGTCGATTTCCTTGAAGTCAGAGGACGGGAGGTCGCCCGGAACGGTGTTCTTGACGCTGGATGTGGCGTTTCCGAACTGCATGGCCTTTTCCGGATCTCCATATTTTAAGAGACCGAAGAGAACACCGGCGACATAGGCATCACCGGAACCGATGCGGTCGATCACATCGATATCGTTGTCGATCTGCAGCTCCAGACCCAGCTTTTCAGCAATGGCCTTGGCGGTGTCCACAT
>OGYN01002111.1_pt1 | contig 15118 bp, 18 predicted proteins | sample 1576551 | NCBI WGS metagenome assembly OGYN01 (sample SAMEA3541589, study PRJEB24748) | human gut metagenome | biome: human gut; feature: human-associated habitat; material: faeces | place: China | collected 2012 | reverse complement strand
CATAAGTGGAACTCTTTATGTCCACCGGCATAGCCGGTGGTTGCCTTTTTAACAAAACAAACAGGCCAGCACTCTTGCCGGGTGCTGGCCTGCGGTTTATGACCTTGGGACAAAATGTCTCAAGGTTTTTTTGAAAGGTGGGAGCGCCGCACCCGCTCCTGTTGGCCTGTCATAAGACAGCTCATATTCAATGCGGCACTCCCTCACAGCGGACAGCGACGATCCGTGACGGAGCATCAACTACTTTGCTGCGGAGAAGTGAAAACTACCTCTCATATACCAAGGACAAAAATCGGGCAAATGGAGCCTCGCTCACAGAACTTTTTTCAAATATTTTTTCATAGCAGCCATGCCGCGCTTCACCGAGCGCCGGACAACGCTCTTGTCCACATCCTGCTCTTGGGCAATCTGGCGGTAGCTCTTGCCGAGGATCAGATGCGCCTCCACCCGGACACCCTGCACCTCCGGCAAAGAGTTGAGGGCGTTCCACAGGTGGACGAACAGCTCCATACGATCCAGAAGCTCCTGCGGCGTCGGCTCATGCAGGCAGGCCGAGTATTCAATCCCATCGTCACAGTCGAGGGAATACTGCGCCTTGTTGCGGGTCGTGCGCCGCTGATAGGCTGCCTCATACAGCTTGTCCGCCTTCATCTCGGCGGCCACTTCGTCGGAAACTTCGATGTATTCATCATGGGTGTACCAAGCGTAAAAGTCCTTCAGATTGATGGTCGTCATTTGTATTTCCTCCATTCAGTTCATGTGTGGGTGGGTGAACAGAAAGAAGGATCGGCGGAGATCGGCAGCCGGGACTGGCTACCTTGGGACAAATTGTCCCAAGGCACAGGCATATAAAAACGCCCGCACAGCATGACGCTATGCGGGCGCACGAAATATTACCGTTATTATTGTACTTATTTATTTCATGTTCATGTCCAGAATACTCCGTTGCGGGGCATGGGCTTTTTTTGACCGCAGAGTATTAGGGGGATTACAGAAAGCAAAAATGGACACGGCGATACCTCCATAGGCCACCGTGCCTTTACAGTTTCAATGGGTCGTCATTGGTTTGTGTGTAGGCGCAAAGAAACGGCGGCTCTGAAAATCAAAGCCGCCGTTTCAAATGGGCGTGTCAAATTGTCTGCTCTACGACGGCTTTTTTTCTTTTGCCGTCGTCCGGCAGAATGGCTTAGTTATTATTTCTGAACGGAGTCCGCTTCTTCTTGTGTGAGTTGACCATTTTTAACTGCATCAGAAATGGCTTTATCTAATTCCTCAACTGTGGAATAATCCCCAATGTGTACTGTTTTTCCGTTATCTTTTGTTACATCAACACTATAAGAGGAAACTACATCTTCAGTAGGTGGAATCATGGAGTAGGTATCGCCGTCACCGTCGTCTTTGGAATACAATACTCCCTTTTTGATACTTTCCAGAGTTTCTTTATAGCTGTCCATCATAGCATCTACGCTTTCCTGCGTAAATTCATGGAATACGCCTTGCCCATCATACCAACCATCTCCAGTTCCAATCAACGCTTCCATTTCATTTTTCTGTTCGTTCATCCAAGCCTCGTACTCTTCGGCTGTCCACCACTGCACATTCGGTGCTGCATTGCTTTTTTCATAATCCGCCTCGGAAATCCAGTTTTTACCGTCAGTGCTGATTTGCCCACCATCCGTATCATGATAGAGAATATCGACGCCGGATGTGTTTTCAGTTTCAGATGCCAAATTCTTTGGTGCGTCTGAAGCCAGTGCATTTGCATAAGTAAAACCGGCAAGGCTCAAACAGATTGCTCCGCACAAGCCCACTGCTAATATTTTTTTGTTCTTCATAGATAAGACCTCGCTTTATAAAAATTTTAGCTGCCCCTTAAGGACAGCTAAAATATAGCAAAACAACTTGGATATAGTTTGCATAGATTATGGATTTTAGATGGAGTTATCTATTGGCTGCTTGCAAGGCAGTTCAAACCAAAACATTACGCCGCTGCTTGTGTTAGTGATGCCGTACTTTGCATGGTGCATTTCCATGATTTTGCGAACAATATAAAGCCCTAATCCAGTTCCGCCTGTATTACGGTTACGGGATGCGTCCGCCCGGTAGAAAGCTTCAAACAAATGCGGGAGGGCATCATCAGGCACATGGACACCTGTATTTTCAATTTCACCACGAATCGTACCGTGTATTTCAGACAAAGTTATATGGATTGATTCGTTACTTGGAGAATACCGAATTGCGTTTACCAATATGTTCTGAATTGCCCGTTCCATCTGCACTTGTTCCACTTCACAGTAAAGTCGGTCAGGAATATTGACCTCAAGGTGCTGTTTCTTTTCTTCCGATAAATCTGAAACCGTGGCAAGCTGTACCCGGAATACTTCCGCAAAGTCAACGACTTTATATGCGGATTTCTGAGTTCCCTCCGTTTTAGAAACATACAACAATTCTTTTACCAGATTTTCCATCCTGTCAACAACTGCAAGGGAACGCTCCATGTACTCTGTGTGGTTTTCATAGCCGCTGATCCCGTTCAGCATCCCCGACAAGTGACCTTTCAAAATAGTCAGCGGTGTTTTCAGTTCGTGGGAGGCTGCCGAGAAAAATTCTACCCGCTGTTGCTCTAATGCTTGTTCCTTTTCCATATCTGTCTTGAGCTGCTGGTTTGCAGTTTGAAGATCATTCAGCGCAGTAGAGAGCGAGGCCGACAACGAATTTAGATTTTGTGCCAAGCACCCCAATTCATCTTCCCGCACAGCAGTACATTGACCAGAAAAATCCAGTTCCGCCATTTGCTTTGAAATCTTGCTCAGTCGCACAATAGGTCGAGTGATGTACCGTGTATAGAGCCCTGCACAAAGGAGAGAAAGCAGAAAGACCATTAGGATAACATACGGAAATATGGACAGCAATACTTTTGTTGCCTGCTGTACGACAAACAAATCCGTTTGAACTACCAGCGTATAAGCAGTCCCGTTTTTTAGAGTAATTGGGTAAAAGTTCGTTGTAGTTGCCCCGGACAGCTGCATATCTATGAACGATTCATCTTCATCAAATGTAACTGCTTGATCTGCTGAAACAGTAGAAATTTCCGTAGCCACTTCATTCGGATAGATAATATTGCCGTTGCTGTCCTCAATCCAAAAAGCGGCATTTGTTTTCGCTGAAAAATCAGCCAATTCATTTTCACAATCGTCTATATTATTAAAATCCGCCATTTGCTCGGCAAGGTGCATGGCGGCTTTCTCCGTAGTCGCATTTATCAAATTGGAGTATGTCGTAGGTAACAGTTTTGAAATGAAAAAATATGTTCCACCACAAGCTGTACCCAGTAGAAGAAATGTAATTATAAAAATCTTGACGGATAACCGTTGCTTAATGTACTTTGTCAATTCTGTATCCCACCCCTCTGATTGTTTTGATATAGTCAGCATTCAGCTTTTTGCGAATGTTCTTTATATGACTGTCAACGATCCGATCTTCGACCTCCAAATCCTCCGCCCACAATCGGTCAAGCAGCATTTGCCGAGTAAAAACCTTTCCCTGATTTTCAAGCATAAGCCTAAGAAGCGCAAACTCTTTGCTGGTCAAAACAACCTCGTTCCCGCCTTGATATACATGAAATCCATCAACATCCATACTCAACTCTTTATAGGTAAGCAAGGATTGATTTTGATTGTCAGTCATTCTGTGGCGAAGAATAGCCGCAATCTTGCATAGCAGGATTTTGGGCGAAAAGGGCTTTGGAATGTAATCATCAATCTGCTGTTCAAAACCTTTCAACTGGTTTTCTTCATCTGAAAGAGCAGTAAGCATAATAATAGGAACTTGTGACCTTTTGCGAATGACCTCACATACACCATAGCCGTCGATTTTAGGGAGCATAATATCTAACAGCACAAGGTCGATTGTATCATCAAACATCGCAATCCCCGCCACGCCGTCAGAAGCAACAGCAACTTCATATCCCGCATCAATCAGATGGTTTTTCAATATATCCTGAATGTCAATATCATCTTCGACAATTAAAATCTTCTGCATTGTCCCACCTCCAATTTTTCAAGTATAGCAGAGAAATATGTATCTATTATGGAGTCTAAAATTGTATCCGCATTTATTTTACTGCCATTCTTTCAAACTATCAATGCCGTTACTGAAAACGCTGATAAAATAAAATACTACCAAAACATAAAATCGTGTTTCGTTCTCATAACCAAACCCGAAATGTAGAATAATATATGGGTGATATGAGAATGTACCAAGATGAAAGACGGCTCGACTTCCACGCATTAGGCCGGGAGATCAAGCGCAAAAGAGAAGCCAAAGGCTGGACACAGGAATACCTCGCGCAGCTCGTTGATCGTACACCTCGTTCCATTATGTATTTTGAAAATCGTGGTCAGCATCCGAGCTTGAATACCTTTTATAAAATTGTCACTCTGCTGGATATTTCCGTTGATCAATTCTTCTATCCTGACAAACAGAATGAAGAAAGTGATTGCCGCCAGCACATTGACAGGATGCTAAACACAATGGATGAGAATGAATTGACGATCATGGAAGCCACCGCAGAGGGAATACAAAAAGCCAGAGAAACGGAGGGAGCGTAAGAAACGGCGCTGCCTCCGTTTTTCGTTGTTTTCCGGGGAACGCACTAACGGCAAGCAGGGCAAGTGTAGCCACACTTGCTATTTTTGCATCCCGGCGGGCTGCAAAAACGCTTGTTGGGGAGCCTCCCCAAACCCGGCACTTTGGGACAAAATGTCCCAAAGTAATTGTCTGCGTCACCGTCGCTTATCGCTCCTGTTCCTTTCTGCGTTGGCCGTCCGTGACGCCCAGCAGATGATCGATATTGGCCTTGACTGCCACAGCCTCCCGCATCCGCTGCTGCGCCTCCCGGTAGTCCGCATACAGCGCCTTTTTCTGCGCCGCCAGAGTGCGGCGTTTTTCTTTTAGGTCGGACATCCTGGGCAGCTTTGCCCCACCCAGCAGATCGTTCAATGTGGCCTTGGCCGCCCGGTAGTCGGCCAGCTCCGCCTCATATGCGGCCAGATATTTCTTGCTGTACTTGGCCGCCTTGTAGCCATCGAACACGGGCCGGGTCTTGGCGTACTGCACCACAGCCCCCATGAGCTCGGAAGTATGGGCAAGATCGACTTCGGTCTGTCGGAGCTGCTCTGCCAGTACATGAAAACGGGCAGACGCAGCCTCGGCTTCCTCGCAGAGCTGGCTATATTCGCTAATCTGATGCTCCTGCATGAATTGTAGAGCGGCGGCCATCTGTTTGAGATTGTAAACCTTGGCCCACCGCTCGTAGGCCGGGCCTTTACCGGAGCGCAGCCGCTCTTGTATATCCACAATGAGATTGACCCGGACGGGCGCAGCCGGGGCCGGGTCGCCCACCTCGGGCAAGGGCCGCTTTCCGCCAATCACCGCCCGGATGTCCTCGGGATCGAAGCCTTCCCCGAGGGTGGACGAGCGGAGCCGGGTGGCCCGCTGTTGCCCCGGCACAAGGAACGAGATCGCACCGCCACGGCCCAGCTTGACCGTGAAGTCTGCCTCCTCCATGAACTGCAAAAAGGCGTTGAAGTCTGTGGGGCCTTTTGCGAGGGCATCCTGGATAGCGTGACGCAACCGCTCTTTGTAGGAAGGCTGGCGCTCCGCCCCCAACCATGCCCCATAGTGAAGAAAACGGCCCTTGCTATGGAGCTTGGGATTGACGATCACGGACAGGTCATTTTCCAGACAGACACGATCCGAGAGCCGCCGTACCGCCCGGGCTGAGCCGATGAAATCCCGGAACTTATGCGTACAGTCCAGCGAAGTCGAATTGTAGTAGATGTGATTATGGATGTGCTGGCGGTCTGTGTGGGTGGCAACGAAAAAGGCGTACTTGCCTTTTGTCCAGCGCATGGCTGTTTCATAGCCCACCCGGTTTGCCTCCTCAGGAGTGATCTCTCCGGGCTTGAACGACTGGCGGATTTGATAGCACAGCACATCGGCGTCCCGCCGCTGCTCCCGGCCCGTGGTGGCCTTGTACTTGGCCTTGGAGAGCAGGAACTCCGCATCGGCGGTCATGTGGTCACAGGCGTAGGAAGAAATCAATTCGCCACCCTCGGTCTTGTCCGGGTTTTTGCCGTAGTCAAAACGGCCTTTCAGAGATTGGGCGATGGTTTCTCCCTTACTGATTTTGTGCTTTTTGAAATAGGTCGTGGCCGTAGGCAGCCCTCCTTTCCATACGACAAACGGCGGCTGTTGCCAGCCGCCGCAGGGTACTTTGGGACAAGTTGTCCCGAGGTATCAGCCGGTGATGAAGTCCCGCAGGGCATAGTTGAGGGAATAGAGCCGCTCCACCAGCCAGTCAGCGATTGCCGGGATGCCATAGGGGGAAACGAGAAACGCCAGCACAAGGAACACCACACCGCCCAGCACCTGACCACCGATAAACAGCACCACGGCCAACAGGGTCAGCACCACACAGCCCACCACGCATACCGCACCTGCCACACAGAACAGGAACGACACCACGGCGGCCAGAATGGTGAGTACCACCGCAAAGGGGGCGGCAAGAATTTTGAGAACGATCATATTGGCTACCTCCTGTAAAAAATGATGGGGTGTCCTCCTATCTATATTGTAACTTCGCAGAGGTAGGCACACAAGGATGTCGAATTATCACGAATTTTACAGGTGTGCTATTGTTCTGGGCTTGACTTTTCTCTTCAAAGGTGGTATAAGTAATTATAAATTATTATAAATTGATATAAAGCAAGGAGGACATTTACTTATGACTCAAGCTGATCTGCCTGCAATCCGACAGTTGGCCAAAAACAGTGCGTTTTCTTTTAGTGATCACGCCTATGCCCAGATGCTCAATCGTGGCATCACCTATGACGATGTTGAAAGTATATTAACCAGTTCAACCAATCAAATTATTGAATGTCAGTCTCCTTCCTGTACTCCTGGAAAATCACACACAGACGAACGTATACTCCTTTATGATCCTTGTGCCTCGAAGGATGCAATCGTCATTTTCGTTTTGTTGCTTGTTCCTGCTCCTGACCTTCGTATTGTGACGGTAGAATATGTTGATAGCGCAAAATGGGAGCGAAACGAAGGCAGTGTTCCTTGTCTTGTTCGGAAATAGACAAGGAACTTACATATTTCCACCGCTTTAGATGGCCTGTCGGTTTAATTTGAGAAAAAATGTCAATTCTATTTATATTCAATTTATTTCAATTCATATCAATTTTGTAATATACATTTCTTACTGTAATATCTAAAATAATATCCGGAGGACAACTATGAAGGAGCTTAACTACAAAACATGCGACAAATGCGGTGGAAAAATGTTGCCACAAACGATGTCACAAGTATTCAAAGTAGGTGGAAAGGAAATTGAAATAAGAGGAATTAAAATTTTCAGATGCGAAAACTGCGGAGAGCAGGTCTATGATGCAAAAGAAATGCGCATGATTGACAAGTTAATCCATGCAATGGATGACAAACCCGCTGTTGACATTTTGAATTTGGAGGAAACTGCAGAGTACCTACGTGTGAGCAATCAAACCGTCTATAATATGATACGAGATGGACGCATTAAAGCCTATAAAATCGGACGTGAATGGAAATTTTTGAGAGCTGATATTATGGCTTATTTAGAGTCTGCCTCTAACGAGAGTTTGATGTCGATGGCAGCAAAAGGCGGTAAAGTAAGCCAAGATGATTTGGAAATCATTAAGCAAGAGTTAGAAAAGAGAAAGGCTGACCATGAATGATGCTGTTTTTCAGGAAGCTCTTTCATTCGCAAGACAGCTTTCAAGCACAAGATCTCCATATGCTTTGTGTAATGCTTTAGAAATTGAAGTTATATCTGACAAGCAAATGCACAACGATGGTTATTTAGTTTGCGAAGATGGGTGCAAGTTGATTTTTGTTAGTGCAAATGTTCAAAATACTCATCGTCAAAAATTCATTGTTTCCCATGAGATAGGTCATTTTCTTTTACATCAGGGGCAGTTATACTGTTGCGCAAATATTTCAGAGGGTGAAATTTCTTCAATTAACACATCAGCACAAGCGAGTGAAGCTAATCGCTTTGCTTCCGAATTTCTTTTGCCGCAAGCTCAATTAGCATCTTTGATTCCTTCAAAATCGTTGCACTTTTCTGATATTTCGAGAATTGCGAATTATTTTGATGTTTCTATGACCTTTTCTGCAATTAGAGCGGTTCAGGCATCAAACACCGAAGATGAAATACTTATTTGCTATGATAAGCAGAAATTAAAATGGTTCGCAAGCGCAGACCGCACCCTACACTTTAGAGACATCCCTTCTAATTGCCCAGTTGATTTATCAACAGCTCTCCCTACTGTTGATGTTGTAGGAATATGGGATTCTTTATATGAGGGAACTGTTCATCAAGAAATTTTTAATCCGTATGCAAATCAACGGTTGGTGTTATTATCTGGAATCCGAATCAACGCCGAGGAGGGATATTATGAATCATAAAAGAAGTAGTTCAACTTTGGCATCTGAAGCGGCAAAAGCATTAAATAATTCAAGGGCTTCCGCTACTCAGAGGTCACTGGCAGCAAGTGTATTGTCACAGCGTAACCCGCATAATCAAACAGGCGCTATAATGGAAGACAAGGCTTCCCGAGTTCTGCAAAGTAACAAGTATTCTGAACAGACAAAAAGCTTTGCTGCAAGCGTTCTCTCACAATCAAATAAAGGCCGCTAAATCTTTTTAACTCTAAACGGATGGCATATACTCATACAAATGGTGAGTACATGCCATCCGTGTTTCTCTTCCATAGCTTTGGGACAAAATGTCCCAAGCAGTAAAAGTCGGGGAGCAGCCCAAAGGCCGCTCCCCGACAGGTCATAGCTGCACCACCACCGACAGCTTTTTTAGCAGCTCGGAAAGCGGCTCCCACAGGTCGGCGTAGTCTTTTTAAGCGCTGTGATTTCCAAGGGATACACACCATAGGTATGGGCATGGATCGCCACTTGGTTGAGATTGTTGGCGCACCGCCGCTGGAGAGCCACCAGCTCCCGGATGTCGGAGAGGTCAACATGAAGCACATAGCCGTTGAGGGCCATTTTTCTCATATAGGCCCCCATGTTGGTGATCCCGGCTTCGGCCATGCGCTCGGCAATCAGCGCCTGCTCCTCCGGCGTCACCATCACATTCAGATGGACGCAACGGCGGCGCTTTTTCGTCATCGTTCCTCACGCTCCCGGCTCCGGCGTTTGGGCGGCATTTCCCGTACCTTGTCCATGGGTTTCTCCGGGGGCTGGGGCAACGGAGCCACGGCGTTGTTGAGAATACCGTCAATCATGTTGTAGTTCTGTTCCCCGGACAGCTCGGCGCTTTTCAGCGGATTGTACTTTTCAGGCATAGCGATACCTCCTTACCTTTCGCCCCGGTTGGGGCTGTTTTTCTTAGGGGCGGGAGCGCCTCGGTCAGCCTCGGCCAGCTTTGCGGCCTCCTTCATCTGCTGGGCAATCGCGGACTGCTTGGGGAGTAGCCCGGTATCCTCCACAAGCCGCACACGGTACTGCCGCTGATAGTCCCCGGCCCGAGCAGCGAGATCAGCCTCGGCCTGTTTTAAGTCGGTGTGATAGTGGCCCCAAAAGTAGTCCCGGTGTCCGTCCTGCTCATTGAAGCGCCATGTGACAAAGGGGGCCGGGGCGCGGGGATTTTCCCCCAGCACAACGCCACAGGCATTGTCAAACAGGATAGAGCGCCGGATGGTGTAGCCAGCGTTTTCTTTCATTCTGCGCCTCCCTTGAAATGTTAGCAGTATTTCCGCAAATCCGGGCCGGACGGGAAAAGATATTACCCCGTCCGATCCGGCCCCGGAAAGCCTTGTGGCAAGCGGCTCTTTTCGGGTCAAATGCTCACACATCATCCCCGGTAATTCCGCATATAGCCACGCTGTTTTTTACGCCTTGCGGCCCAGGCGCAAGCCTCGGAGCAATACCGTGTGCGGCCATCCGGGAGGAAAGCCCTGCCGCAGACCGGGCAAGGCCGGGTTTTCGGGGCGGGGCCATCGGTGAGCAGGGCAGCCTCCAGCGCCGGATCGGTGGGCAGAACAGCCTCCCGGAAGTAGCGGCAATAGGCTCCCGTCCAGTATTTCCCCAGCATATAACAGGGACAGTCCAGCGGCAGGCAGCCGTAGTCCTTATCATAGTTGGCGCACAGGGATTTTACCAGCTTGTGGATCGCCCGCTTTTCCTCACGGGTCAGCTCACGGGCCAAACCGTCACCCCCTGTCCTTTGTGCCGCCCAGCAGCTCCCGGTAACAGGTCACACAGCCAATGCCCCGCCAGTAGGGGCAGCCGTGGCAGCGGCTGCCCTCCGGGGCCTTGACGGGCTCGGGCTTCTCATACCGGGGGATCTCCTGCATCATTTTTTCATAAGGGCTGTTGGTAAATCTCATGCGTCATCCTCCGTGGACTCGTCCTCGTCCCAAGGCGGGGTATCGTCATAGTCCTCCAGCTCGTCCCCGTAGTCCTCCTCGGGCTGTTCGGCTCGCTGGTGCTTGGGGCGGTAGACCTTGAAATACCACCCGGCTCCGCCGCCGATGAGGGCAACGGCCAGAATGAGCAGGAGCGTCCCCATGCCGCCGCCCTCGTCCTGGGGCTGTTCCGGCTCGGGATCGTCCGCAGGCCCGGTGTTCTCCACCGGCTCAGGCTCCGTTCCCACGCACTCGCTCATATTGACGGCGCACACGGGGCAATCGGTATTGATAGCCCCCGCCGCACATTTTTCCGTACATTCACAAGCGGGCAGCTCCACGCCAGCGGCCTCGGCGGCAGCCAGCAGGTCGGCCTCGTCCACAACGCTGAAAAAGTAGGTCTGATACTGTTCTTCCTCCTCGTTCACCGGCTTGTCGTAGTCGATGACGATATAGAAAGTGTTGCCGCCGCTGGTCTGGACGGTGATAAACTGCTTGTTGGTGTGCTTGTCGTAGAGCAGATCACGGGTCACAAGGTTTCCATCCTCGGTGAAGTCCTCTCCCGGCTCAACGGTAGGTGCAGGTGTTTCCTCCACGGGGTCAAGCCCCTCCCATTGTTCGGTAGGCTCGATGTACTCATCGCCTCCCCCGGCGTAGGCCGTGACAGACAGGCTGCCCACCATCATCACGGCGCACAAAGCGGCTGCCAGCATAGAAAGTTGTTTCTTCATTCGCTTACCTCCGTTTCAGGCTTCGGGACATTTTGTCCCAAGGTTTCCCCAGCCCGAAGCCGCTGAAGCACTAAGGGCAGCTCGGCAAGGGGGATGCTCATGCCACGCACGATGTCCACGATCTCGCTGTTTTCGGCCTCCAGCTTTTTCTGTTCCAGCTCCTTCAGCCGGGTCTGCTGTTCGGCAATTTTGGTCTTGACCTTTTCAATCTCGGCCTCGATCTTTGCGCTTTTGGTTACTGCCATATCGAAAAATCCTCCTTTACGAAAGTCGCCCGTAGGCGTAGAAGTGTGACTGCCAGTAGCTTGTATTGAGGTTTGTGTACCCGATGGGATCGCCACAATGGAGCATCCAGCCATCGCCCACATAGATGCCTACATGGGAAACGCCGGGGGTATCGTAAGTCCCGGTAAAGAACAAAAGATCGCCGGGGCGGGGCGAACTGACACGGGTGCTGATGTTGTAAAGCCCCTGCGCTCCCAGCCGCCCGAAGTCCCATCCGCATTGGTTGTAGACATAGGACACGAAGCCGGAGCAGTCAAAGGATGTGCTGGGCTTGTAGCCGCCCCACACATAGGGGTAGCCGATATACTTCTCCGCTTCGGCAAGAATGGCCGCAAAGGTTTCGTCTGTCAGATACGCCTCGGGAACTTCGTGCTCCACGGGGACGCCCGTGTACTTTGCTACATAGGGGGACGAGGGGAACAGGTCTGGACGGTTGCCCAGCGTAGCCATATAGAGGGCATATCGGGAAAGCTGATCCTCGCCCATAATGTAGATGGGCAGATGGGACAGGTTGAAGTTTTCGAGGGTGACGGTGCAAATGTAATAGTCGTAGTACACCCGGTAGCTGTCCGTGTGGGTGTTGCCGTCCTCGTCCGTCCAAGTGTCTGTTTCGATGTAATAGCGTTGCTCCGTCATCACGGACTCGGTAAGAATGTACTGGCGGTCAAAAAGCATTTGGAGCGTTCCCTGTACCTCGTCCAGCGTCCACGCCCCCTCATGCCATGCGCTCACAAGGGAGAGCAGCACATAGGGATCGTGTTCAATGTCATCGAGGTCGAAATGGTACTCGTCATAGTCGTGGGTACGGGTATAGGTGTCCAGATAATCCCGCAGCTCGTCCTCCAAGGCACAGTAGACTGCCTCGGCTCCCAGCAGATCGGCGTCCTCGGCGGCATAGGTAGACGCACCGATAGCCCCCGCCGCACCGTTGCCCAGCGTCACCAGCGAGGACATACAGGACTGCATCAGTACCAGCAGTAGAAAACAGGCCAGAAAGAGCAGCACCCCCACGGGATGCCGATTGACAAAGGCCACCGTCCGGGCGGTCAGCTTTTCCGTGGTGACTGCCGTTTTTTCTGCGGCCTTGGCCCCTTGCTTGGCGGCCTCCCTCGCTTGCTTGGCGTATTGCCGTTTGATCTTCTGCTTCTGCATATAGCGGGAAAGGGCGCTGCCCCGCATTTCCAGGTGTTCCTCCACGGTCTTGCGGTAGTAATAATCCGCCGTAGCCTTGATGTGCCTGGACTCAGCCTTTTGAATTGCCTTGGCCGGGTGCTGACGGATTTGCCGCTTCACATACTGGGAGCCATGCCGCAGGGCGGACTCGCCCACCAGCTCGGAGCGGTGAGCGCCCTCGGCGCCCACATTCTCATGCTCCACCTCATATAGCTTGCCATGCACAAAGTCATGAACGCCGCCGCCCACAGCCCGCCCCGCCTTTTTCACGGGGCCGGGTTTCTTGGGCGGTTTCTGTTTTGCCAGCTTTTCCCTTGCCGCATCCAGCTTTTCGCCCCGCTTTTCCATGCGGAGCTTGCTGGCGGCGGTCTGCTCTTGCTGGCTTTTGGTACGGAATTTAGACTTTGGGACTTTTTGTCCCGAAGTCCCGGCCTTACTGGTCTGTTCGCTCATGGGCCATATCCTCCGGGCGGGTGGTCAGCAGGTCATAGATCTCCCCACGGGGGAACCGATCCACAAAGGGGATGGTCACATTTCCGTAGAACAACAGCCCTTCGCCGGAATTGGAGTGGGTAATGTAGGAGAGCTGATGCTCGGAAATACCGAGCTGTTTGGCGAGAATGGCCCGGTCGCTCTGGGCTTGGGACAGCAGGATCAGAAAATCCGTGTTGTCCAGAATGTTGGAGATGGCCGGACTTGCCAGCAGGTCTTTCACATTCTGCGTGAGCGCCGAGGGAACGCAGCCTTTTTTGCGGAGCATCTTCCACACGGCCACAAAGTAGCTGGCGGTGAGCTCGTCCCGCAGCAGAATATGGAACTCGTCAAAGTAGCACCATGTAGCGATCCCGGCCTTGTGGTTGGCGTTTACTGCCGCCGTGACAAACTCGTTGGTGGTGTGCATGGCGATCTTGCGGAGGTTTTCTCCCAACCCTTTGAGGACGATGCACACCACACGGGAATTGAGGTCAACATTGGTGGGGTGATTGAACAGGTTGAGAGAGCCTGTGCAGTATAGCTCCAGGGCCGTTGCCACCCGGCGGGCCTCCGGCTCCGGCTGGCGCAGCAACTCTTCGTACAAATTCTGCAACAGCGGCGTTTTCGCTGTTTCCAGTCCCAGCGCCATCTCCCGGTACACCAGCCGCACACAGCGGTCAATGACGGTTTTCTCAATGGGCTGCAAGCCCTCCCGTCCGCCCACGATCAGCTCACACAGGGACAGCAAAAAGTCCGCCTTCATGGAAAGCGGGCTTTCATCGTCGTTGGCGTTCATCTGCAAATCCATAGGCGAAATGTGATGGGGGCTGTCCGGGGAGATCTCGATGACCTGACCGCCCAGCCGCTGTACCAGCGGGGCATATTCGCCCATCGGGTCTACCACAATGATCCGATCCTCAGTGGCAAGGAACACATTGATCAGTTCCCGCTTGGCGGCAAAGCTCTTGCCGGAGCCTGTGGAGCCGAGGTACATCCCGTTGGCCGATTTCAGCTTTTTGCGGTCAGCCATGATGACATTGTGGGAAAGAGCGTTCATCCCGTAGTAGAGGGCCTGTCCGCCCATCCTCAGCTCACGGGTCATAAAGGGGATAAAGATCGCCGTGGAGCTGGTTGTCATGCCCCGCTGGATCTCAATGCCGTTGTAGCCGAGGGCCAGCGAGGACACGAAGCCCTGTTCCTGCTGCCAGTCAAGCCGCTTCAAAGCGCAGTTGTACTTCTGTGCGATGCCGCCCACGGTGAACACATCGTTTTCCAGCCGCTGGCGGGTGGGAGCCAGATTGACAACGGTAAAGGTCAGCAGAAACATTCGCTCGTTGCGGGACTGGAGATCGGCCAGCAGCTCGGCTGCGTTCTTGGAAAAGGTAATGAGGTCGGGGGGCAAAATCTCTATGTCGTACCCGGCACGGACAGCCTTTTTCTGCTCTTCGGCCTTCATGCGGCCAATGTCGGAAATTTTCCCCTTGATGGTCTTAATGGCCTTGAGCTGATCCACCGTCTGAATGTGCATGGTCACGGTCAGCTCTGCGTCCAATTCCAAAATCTCGGCAAGGAGCTTGTCAGAGAGCTCCGACGCCAAAATCTGCAAATAGGACGCCGCGCCCCAATAGCGGCCCACCCGGAAAGTGCGGCTGTCCCGGAAGTCGAAGCTATCTGGGGCGATATAGTCCTTTGTCCCCATCCCGGTCTTGGGGATGTCCTTCCACGCAAAGCGGAATGGCTCCCGGCTGCCGGGATGGAGCTGCCCATGCAGCAGGGCCAGACGCTCCCGGCCATCGAGTGGCTGGGACTGTACCCCCAGTCGTTTGAGGTTTCCCATCACATCGGACTCCACCCGCCCCAGCCGGGGGCGGGCCTCGGCAGCGCTCCCGGCGGGCAGCCCAAAGGTAATGTATTTGGAGCGCTCAATGCCGTTGTTGCTCTTGGCGATCTGGCCTTTGAGCATTTCCACATACTCACCCCGGATGCTGT
>OGYN01002107.1_pt1 | contig 15132 bp, 9 predicted proteins | sample 1576551 | NCBI WGS metagenome assembly OGYN01 (sample SAMEA3541589, study PRJEB24748) | human gut metagenome | biome: human gut; feature: human-associated habitat; material: faeces | place: China | collected 2012 | reverse complement strand
ACTTACCCCCGCCGGTGAGCGGCACGGCCGCGCCGGAGGTCATTCCTGTCGCTCCGGTCTGGGGAGGCGATCTGAATCTGGCGCAGATGGGGATGCCGGACGGGATTATCCTCAGCGGCGGCCAGCGACAGGGTGGGGTCAGCTTTACCCTGCCTGCCGATCAGGTGGTGATCCATTCGCAGCTCAGCCTTGCCGTTCGCGTATCGCCGGAGATGGCGAGCCGCAACGCCACCCTGCAGCTGATGCTCAACGGTCAACCGCTCGGCACGCTGCCGCTGGGCGCCGATGGCGAGGATGTCTCCCATTATCAGCTGGATATTCCGCCCGCGCTGATGGTCTCCAGCAATAACCTGAGCGTGAAGATCAACGATGGCGATACCCTGCAGTGCCAGCGTGACATTCATGATACGTCGCGCGTGACGGTGCTGCCCACGTCGCATTTCAGTTGGGAAAGCCAGCAGCTGAACATCAGCGACGACCTGAGCCACTTCCCGCGGCCCTTCTTTGACAGCATGCAGATGACCCCGGCGGACATTGCGGTCGCCTATGGGGCCAAGCCGTCGGCGGACGTCTTCAGCGCCGCGGCGCTGATCTCCTCCTGGCTGGGTATCCAGGCGGACTATCGCGGCATCGCCTTCAGCGCTCTGCGCGACCGTCTGCCGGAACGCCACGGCATCGTGATTGGCCATCCGGGGGAGCAGGTGGGCGGCATGATGCTGCCGGAAACCGATAAGCCGCTGCTGCGCATCATCGCCAACCCCGCCAATCCGGCCTATAAACTGCTGCTGATTGTCGGCAAAAACGATACGGCGCTGCGCATGGCCGTCTGGCGGTTAACCCGCGGCAACTTTGCGCCGCAAACCGCGACGCTGGATGTCGAACCGCAGACCATCCCGGTTGGCAAAGCATATGATGCCCCGCGCTGGATCCCCACCGATCGTCCGGTCAAGCTCAGCGAGCTGCTGCGTAAGGATCAAAGCCCGACCGTCAGCGGCGTCTGGCACGAACCTTTACGTATCGCCTTCCGCGCCGCGCCCGATCTCTATCTGTGGGATGGAGAGACCATTCCGCTACAGGTTGGCTACCGCTTCCCGTCGGAAAGCTGGATTAATGAGGACAAGTCCTTGCTGAGCGTCACGCTCAACGGCACCTTCCTCAACAACCTGCCGATGAACAAGCAGGGGCCGCTGGAGAAAGTCTGGCGCTACCTCGGGGGCGATGCGCGCCAGGAGCGCTTTACCATCCCGCTGGCGCCCTACCTGATTTACGGCGATAACCAGCTGTCGATGTACTTCAATGTGGTGCCGAAGGACGATGTTCCGTGTTCGGTGCTGCTGAATAACAATATCAAGAGCCGGATCACTGACGACTCCTGGATCGATTTGAGCAAGACGCGTCACTTCTCGCTGTTGCCCAATCTCTCCTACTTTGTCGGCGCCTCGTTCCCCTTCTCGCGGCTGGCGGACTATTCGCAGACGACCCTTCTGCTGCCGGCGGACCCGTCTGAAACCCAGGTGGCGACCCTGCTGAATCTGGCGGCACGCTCCGGGAACGCGACCGGCACCGCGCTGGCGAATAACCGCGTCGTGCTCGGGATGCCCACCGGCGGGGGGGATTTGCAGTCGCTGCGTGAACGTGACGTGCTGGCGGTCACCGCTCTCGATCAGCAGGCCTTTAACCAGAGCCTGCTGGCCGACTCACCCTACCGCCCGGTAGATAATGTGCTGAGCGTCCGCGAGCCAGACCTGTGGCAAAAAGTCCAGCGCCGGCTCACCGGCGACTGGACTTCCGCCAGCCTCGACGCCGATCGCTACTTTTCGTCGAGCAGCGCCTGGCGCGGGTTCATCAGCTATCGCTCGCCGTGGAATTCCACCCGCCTGGTGGTGGTGGCGCTGGCCAGCAATGATGACCAGCTGGCGCGACTGAAGACCGATCTGGACTCGCCGCGCATTAACGCCGGGATCCGCGGCGATACCGCGGTGATCACCAGCGATAACGGGGTGCGCAGCTTCCAGGTGAGTACGCCGTTCCCCAGCGGTCAGATGCCGTGGTACATGATGGCGGTCTGGTATGCCAGCCAGCACTCAGGTTTCCTGGCGGTGCTGGGGCTGATTGCCACCTCGATAATGGGACTGGCGCTGACCGCGATGTTTAAACGTCACGCCCGTAAGCGTCTGGGTTCGGGGGATAACCAATGAAAATAAAAATAATAATAACGATGAAAAACACCCGTCGGCTCACCACGTTCTGCCTCACCGGCGCGTTGACTCTCGCTGCCTCGGGCGGCGCGCTGGCGGCGGGGAACGACGCGGCGCTACAGGCGCTGTTCGCTCAGGCCAACTACTGGCATGAGAAATCTCATGACGAGCTGGCGATGGAGTCCCTGCAGAAGGTGCTCTCGGTGGATGCCAACAACACCCAGGCGCTGTATCTGATGGCGCTCTGGTCGCAGCAGGGCGGCGATATGCAGGCGGCGGCGCAGTGGCGCGCGCGGCTGGCGAAAGCGGCCCCTGACAGCCCGGGACTACAGGATCTGGACAACGCCAAAAAGATGTCGCAGGTGCCGCAGGGCCAGCTCAGCCTGGCCCGCCAGCAGGCGCGCGGAGGCAATATCCCCGGGGCGCTGGCGACCTGGCGCAGTATGTTCAATGGCAATACGCCGCCTGCCGGGCTGGCGGCGGAATATTACCTGACCATGGCCAGCGACAAATCGCTCTATCCGCAGGCTATCAGCGAGCTGCGCCAGTACGTGGCGCAGCATCCGCAGGAGAACGCCCCGCGGGTGGCGTTGGGCAAAGCGTTAACCTGGCGGGAAGAGACTCGCCGGGAAGGGATCGCCCTGCTCGAGCCGATGGCCAGCGGCAATAAAGAGGCGGACAGCGGCTTGCGCCAGGCGCTGCTCTGGCTGGGCCCGCAGGCCGGGGATGAGCAGTATTACGACACCTGGATGCAGCGGCATCCCCAGGACAGCGAAGTTCAGAATTACTTTCGCGAACGGCGCAGCGGTCAGGCGCGCGGCCAGGGCTACGCCAACCTCAACAGCGGCAATACCGCCGCTGCGAAGCAGCAGTTTGAAGAGGTATTGCAGACCAACCCCCAGGATGCCGATGCGCTGGCGGGCATGGGCTATATCGCCCAGCGCAGCGGCGACTACCAGGCCGCGTCGCAGTATCTGAGCCGGGCCGCGGACCTCGGCGGCGACGCCTCGGCGACCCGTCGTCAGCAGGCGGCCGATGCGCTGTTCTACGGCCAGCTGGCGCAGGCCCAGCAGGCCTATAAGCAGGGCAATATCAGCCAGGCGCTGGCGCTCTCCGCGCCGTTGGCGCAGCAGAGCGGGGCGCAGGGCGCCTCGGCGAAGCTGTTCCGCGCCGATGTGCTGCGGCACAACAAAGATTTGCCCCAGGCGGAGCAAACGCTGCGCTCACTGTTAAATGACGATCCGCAGACCGCGGCGGCGCGGGAAAATCTCTATTACGTGCTGCGCGAGCAGAATAAATCCGCCGAGGCGCAGGCGATGCTGCAGACGCTCCCGCAGAGCCTGCGGCAAAAACTGCAGCCGCGGGTGGTGGCCGGTATGCCGGGCGATGCCCTGCGCCGTCAGGCCCAGGCGCAGGTCAGCAGCGGTAACCCAGCCGGCGCCATTGCCACTCTGCGCGAAGGCGTCGCCCGCTATCCGGACGATCCCTGGCTGCGCCTCGACCTGGCCCGGCTGCTGCAAAAATCGGGTAACGGCAGCGAGGCCTCTTCGCTGATGTCGGCGGCCTATCGCCCCGGCGCCAGCAACAGTGCGCTGTATGCCGCCGCCCTGTTTGCCAGCGAAAACGGCGCCTGGCAGCAGGCGCAGACGCTGCTGGCGCGCATTCCCGGCGGCAGCCAGACCAGCGACATGCGCGATTTGCGCCAGCGGGTGAACTACAACCTGCAGTTGGTGACGGCCGAAAACTACCTGGCGCAGGGCAATACCATCGCCGCCAGCAATACCCTGCGGGCGATGGCCTCCACGCCGCCAAAAGCCCCGGCGGACGCCGGCAAGCTGGCGCGTCTGCTGGCCGAGAGCGGCGACCTGACCACCGCGGTCTCGCTGGTGCGCAACAATATCAGCAGCGGCGTATCCGGCAATGCCGGGGATTACGCCGATCAGATCGCCGTCCTGAATCAGGCCGGGCTGACCGGCGAGGCGCAGAACCTGATCAGCAATCCGCAGCTGCAGGCCAGCAGTACGCCGACGCAGCTGGCGAGCATTCGCAATGGCTATGTGATCAACGAAGCCGACCGCCTGCGCGAGCAGGGCAATTACGCTGCGGCGTATGACAAGCTGATCCGCGCTATGCAAAGCGATCCGCAAAATACCGATCTGATGTTCGCCATGGCGCGGCTGTACCAGAGCGGCAAAATGAACAAAGAGGCCGGGGTGGTCTATGACTACCTGATGACGCGCGATACGCCGAACCAGGATGCGCGCGCCGGGGCCATCGACGTGGCGCTGTCGGCGGGGAACAACGATCGCGCTGAACAGCTGGCCGGCGGTTTGCGCCAGGATAACTCCCCGGATCGCCTGCTGCTGCTGGCGAGAGTGGCGGAGGCCCAGGGACATCATCAGCAGGCGATGACCTATCTGCGCAGCGCCCGCGGCAAACTGCTGGGCATGCAAAGCACCAACAGTAGCGAAACGCCGACCGTCGGCGGGGTGCTGGCGGCGGATAACCCCTTTATCGGCGTGTCGCAAACGTCGGCGCCGACGCGGACGGCCTCCGCCTACGGGCAGTACATGCCGTGGCAGGTTGCCCAGTCGGCCGCCGCGCCTGGTTCCACGCTGCCGGGGATCCAGCGCACCGATCTGCCGGTGGACACCGCCCAGACGCGGATGCTGCGTCAGGTGGACACCATGATGGAGTCGCTGCAGGAGAAAACCGGCAGCTGGCTGCAGGGGGGAATGGACGTGCGTGGACGCGACGGCGAATCGGGCACCAGCAAGCTGACGGAGCTCCGGACGCCGCTGACCTGGTCATCCTCGCCGTTTGGCGACTCGCGCTTTGACTTTACCGTCACCCCGGTGTCGTTGAACGCCGGGACCGCCAGCGGCGACGCCTGGCGTCGCTACGGCGCCAACCCGCTGGCTAACGCGGTCTCCAACATGGTGAGTACCGCCACCAGCGAGCAGGCGGCGATCGCCTCGATGACCGAGGCGGAGCGGACGGCCTATTTCGCCAGCAATCCAGGGGCCGAGGCGTTAAGCGGCCTCGGCACCCTGAACGCGGCAGATTTCAATCCGACCACCAGCAGCGGGATGGAAAACCTGGCGAAGCTCGGGAGCTATGATGCGGGGCAGGTGGCCAGCTATCTCTCTTCGTCCAGCCGCAAGCCGAACGTTGACCAGACCAGCGGCTCGACCGATTCGCAGAAGGCCAATGGCGTCGAACTGGCGCTGGCGTTAAGCGGTGACGATTACCGGGTCGATATCGGCAGCACGCCGTTGGGCCAGGATCTTAATACCGTAGTCGGCGGGGTGAAATGGTCGCCCAAGCTGACCAACTATCTGTCGCTGATCCTCACCGGCGAACGCCGCTCGCTAACCGACAGCCTGCTTTCCTACGTGGGTCTGAAAGACGCCTATTCCGGGAAAACCTGGGGGCAGGTGACGAAAAACGGCGGCACCCTGCAGCTGAGCTATGACGACGGCGACGCGGGCTTCTATGTCGGCGGCGGTGGATACAGCTATCTGGGGCAGAACGTCGCCAGCAACACCAGTATCAACGCCAATGCCGGGGTCTATCTTCGTCCCTACCATGACGAATACCGCCAGCTGCAGGCCGGGTTGAGCATGAGCTATATGGATTACTCCAAAAACCTCAGCTACTTCACCTATGGTCAGGGGGGCTACTTTAGTCCGCAAAACTACGTCAGCGTATCGCTGCCGGTCAGTCTGACGGAGAAATATGATAACTGGACCATGAAGCTCGGCGGCTCGGTGGGCTATCAGTCTTACAGTCAGGATAAGAGCGCCTATTTCCCGACCAATTCGGAGTGGCAACAGACCCTGGAGACGGCGGTGAGCAATGGGTTTGCCAAGGAAGCCTACTACTCCGCGACCTCGAAGAGCGGCATAGGGTATACCCTGCGCGCCGGGGCGGATTACAAGGTCAACAAACAAATGACCCTGGGGGGCCAGATTGGCTATGACACCTTCGGGGATTATAACGAAAGCACCGCCGGGCTCTATATTCGCTATATGTTAGGAGATCATTGATGATGACGGAGAACAATAACCCGGTGGTGATGACCTGGTTTCAGCAGCAGCAGACGCCTGCCGGATGGTTCGATCTGTTGATTATTATGATCGAAGGTATGCTAAATAATGCCGGCGAGCTGGAAAGCCAGCCCTTCCTGCGTCAGATGGGCGCCTCGCTGGCGGAGACCCATCCGCTGCCGGCGTCGGAGACGGTAGGGGATCTGGAGGCCAATATCAACCGGCTGCTGACTCATTTTCACTGGGGCGTGGTGACCATCGATGTCGGTGAGGACGGCCTGCGCCTGCGCCATCAGGCGTTGCCGGTCAGCCGCGACGAAGCGGGGCGCGTGCGCTGGTGCAACGCGTTCTGTGCCATACTCGAGGGGTTATATTCTCGCTGGCTGCAGAGTCAGGGAGGCAGTGCCCACGTGATACTGCAGCGTGAGCGGGTGTTCTCCGTCTCTGACGTTCAGTTTCTCTACTACCATCCATAAAGAGTGAATTTATGCCCCTGCGTGCTTTAGTGGCGGTGATAGTGACAACGGTAGTGATGCTGGTGCCCAGGGCGTGGGCGGATACGGCCTGGGAGCGCTATAAGGCCCGTTTTATGATGCCGGATGGTCGTATCATTGATACCGCCAATGGCAATGTGTCGCATACGGAAGGTCAGGGCTTCGCCATGCTCCTGGCGGTGGCGAATAACGATCGTCCGGCGTTCGACAAGCTGTGGCAGTGGACGGACAACACTCTGCGCAACAAGTCTAACGGGCTGTTTTACTGGCGCTATAACCCGGTGGCGCCGGACCCTATCGCCGATAAAAACAACGCCTCCGATGGCGATACCCTGATCGCCTGGGCGCTGCTGCGCGCGCAAAAACAGTGGCAGGATAAGCGCTATGCGATTGCCTCTGACGCCATCACCGCCGCCCTGCTGAAGTCTACGGTGGTGACTTTCGCCGGTCGCCAGGTGATGCTCCCGGGCGTGAAAGGGTTCAACCTCAATGATCACCTGAACCTTAACCCTTCCTATTTCATCTTCCCGGCCTGGCGCGCCTTCGCGGAGCGGACGCATCTCACCGCCTGGCGGACATTGCAGAGCGACGGACAGGCGCTGCTGGGGCAGATGGGCTGGGGGAAATCACATCTACCCAGCGACTGGGTGGCGCTGCGGGCGGATGGCAAGATGCTGCCAGCCAAAGAGTGGCCGCCGCGGATGAGTTTCGATGCGATCCGTATCCCGCTGTATCTCTCGTGGGCCGATCCGCACAGCGCCTTGCTCGCGCCCTGGAAGGCCTGGATGCAGAGTTACCCGCGCCTGCAAACCCCGGCGTGGATCAACGTCAGCACCAACGAGGTGGCTCCCTGGTATATGGCCGGCGGCCTGCTGGCGGTGCGCGATCTGACGCTGGGTGAACCGCAGGAGGCGCCGCAGATTGACGACAAGGATGATTATTACTCTGCCAGCCTCAAGCTGTTGGTCTGGCTGGCGAAACAGGATCAGCGCTAAATACGGTGATTGATTTGCCGCCTTCCCCGCCCGTATGCCTGCGGGCTGAGAAGGTAGAATGGGAACGTCTCACGATGTAAGGCCGCCAACATAGGCGGCCTTGTCGATTATTGCGGATAAGGCACCCAGCTACCGCCATTCAGCTGGACATAAGGCTTGCCCTGATACTGGATGACGATGGCGTTGGCGTTCTCGGACACCGCCGCGCTCTGCGGCAGGTTGGCGACATACTGCTGCCAGTTGACGCTGTCCTCGCTGAACATTTTGCCGTCGAGGGCGCGCACCACCAGCTCCGACACCGCCAGATAACTGCTGGGCTGATCGATGATAATCGGCGCCCCTTCATGCGGCGCCTTCATGCCGAAGAATTTCACCGCCGTCGGGACGTTAGTGATCGACGGGCTTGGAATATCGCGCAGGCCAGATACCTGCATCTTATCGCCCTTCAGCGCGCCGCCGTGTTCCGGCACTACCACCACCATCACTTTCCGCCCCGATTTCTCCAGCTCGGTGAAGAAGTTATCCAGGTCATCAAACAGCTTCTGCGCCCGCACTTTGTAGTCTGCGGTTTTGCTTTGTCCCGGGAAGTGGTTGCCGTCATGCAGCGGCAGGGTGTTATAGAAGGTGGCGTTCCGCGGATTGCTGCTGGCCTCTTCGGTCTTCAGCCAGCGGTTGAGGACCGCCAGATCCTCATACACCGGGGAGCCGTCAAACGCCTGCAGGCTGACCGGCAGACCGGTCTGGTCCATCAGCGGGCTCTGCATGCCGCCCAGCGAACGCAGCTCTTTCAGGAAGTCGCCGAACAGACCGTTATGGCCGAGCATCAGCTGCTGGTTGAAGCCGAGCTTCGCCAGGTTTTCAAACAGGTAGCAGTCGGCGCCGGACGGCTGATACAGGTTAGTATGCGACAGCTGGCCGCAGCTGGCGCGCAGCAGGCGCACCGCCGCCGGGCCGCTGTAGGAGGTCGCGGAGTTAAAGTTTTTGAAGACAATATCAAAGTGCTTCCATAGCGGATGATCCATCAGACCGGCGGCTTCAATATCCGACCAGGAGAGGGAGCAGATGTTGATCACCAGCAGGTCAAACGGCTGCGCATCCGCCGGCAGCTGGTCCGGGAACGGCGTCTTGCGCTTCTGCTCGGCGGCATAGAAAGCGTTCAGCCAGTTGGTCAGGTTGGCTGAGGTCGGCGGCTCGGTCTGCGGCGGAATATCGCTGTTGGCGGGGCTGGACGCGGCGCCAGCGGCGGCGTTGGCCCCGGTATTGGCCTGTGCGGTCGTGGCGGCGGCCGTGGTGGGCTGACCGGAGGGCCATAGGGTAAAGGCCGGCAGCAGCGGGCTGACCGCCAGCCAGACGACCATTGCCGAGACAAACACGGTGACGCGCAGCCACTGGCTGATAAACAACCATAGCACCAGCAAAACAAAGAAGGCGCCAACCATGCTCCAGTTGATAAAGCGGACAATCAGATCCCAGATATAGCTGGCGCTGAAGCCGGCGATTTGCGACCCCTGGCTAAAAATCGACTCTGGCCCGGGCAGCCAGGTATCGTGCCAGAACAGCGCGAATCCCAGCGGAATAGCGATCCAGTGGCGGATACGGTGTAGCTTTTCGCGCGGGATCGGCACCAGCAGAAAGGCGAGAAATACCAGGTTCAGCATCGGATGGAAATTGAGATACCCGGCCCACAGCAGGGCAAACTTGACCAGAAAGTAGAAGTTCCAGCCGCCAAGGCCGCGCCAGTACTGCCAGAGCGGAAGCGGTGCCGCGGTCGTTTTTTTATTTGTCATTTGTTCGCTTTGCCTTGCTTAACCGTTGTTCCCCGGCGTAATACCCCTGCCGGTTTCACGTAACGGGGTTTAAAGAACATCAGTCTTAACGTCGTGCGGATCCGGCGCTGATAGTGGCGCGTCAGGTAGCCCAGCGGAAAAAACAGCAGGGCGCAGAGCACCACCAGTTGCAGAATATCGGCGAGAGACATCATCAGGCTTGCTCCTCGCGGGTGGTTAACCGGTGTGGTTCGGGGTAGCGTCGCCAGTGGCGTCCATCGTGGGTGGCGTTAATGGTCTCGTTTTTACCGACCGAGAGAGGCAGCGGCGTGTTCCAGCGCGCCGGCTCGACGCCGCGCATGATTACGATTTCCGAGAGGATTTGCTTGTCTTCAAACCACACCATACGGTTAGAAAAAATATCGCCGGTCGGCAGGGGGAAAATGTGGTTTAGCGCGGTATCGAGGTCATTGATCCGGCAAAACGACAAAAACAGCACCAGCCGGTTATTGCCGATGGTCATGATGTCGCCCATCCGGTTAGGTTTGCATAACGTCAGCGCCTGCTCAACGCGCAGCCCCGGCGCCGGGCGCAGGGCCACCATCACGCCTTTGCTGTCGGGTGGAAGCAGGGTATTGGTCATCACGTTGTGCACCGCTTCGCAGAAGGCATCCCACTTCTGGTAGCCGCGCAGCTTTAACGGCTGGCTCCAGGTCAGCAGGGTGGCAAAATCTTCCGGGATATGGCGGGAGAACTTTTGGTTCTGTACGCTTTCGATTAGCGTCAGGCAGCGGGAGAGCGATGCGCTGCTGGGGATCACCAGGCTGGCGCCGCTGCTGAGCAGTAGCCGCTCATCGGTCGCGCGCAGGCTCGGGGTTTGTTCACGGACGATGATTTTCAGCGCCGTACCGCGCTGGCGACGCAGGGTATGAATATAGCGGCCCAGCTGTTCAATTTGCGTATTTTGGGTAATGGAGAAGAGGATCGTCGCCGCTTGCGCGGTGCGCCCGGCGTTGAAGACCTCGTCGTTGGTGTCAAACAGCGTCCAGTATTCCGACAGCGGCGGGGCGCCTTCCAGCACGCGCACATGGCTGAGGATCGCTTTTTCGTCGCTGCGCGGCTGCACGCTGGTTTCAGCGTCCTGCGCTAATCGCCAGCCAGCGTCATCATGTTGCACCATCAGCTGCTGTTGGGCGCTGATACCCTTATCGCTTCCCCACCAGGCAATATCAAAGATATGCCGGTCGCCCTGGTAACGAATACTTGCCAGTCCGGAAAGGGAGCGGTACTCACGTAATAAGGGAGTCAGCTGCCGATCGATTTCCTGCGCGGAATTGATCGCTAAGAACGCGCAACGGTGATATTGCGCCCAGCGGCTGGTCTTTTCTACCCAGGCGCATAACTTTTCATTATTTATATTTTGCCAGGCATTTTCAGCGCATAGCAGAATAAACAAATAATTGCCAGGTTCGAGGGAGCAGACTAAATCGCGGTGTATTTCCTCCAGCGCCTGCGGGCGATTCGGCAGGGTGAACAGCGCGATATTATCCGGACCGTGAGTATGATCTAAGGAAATGATATCCTTGGGTTTGTTTCCCATAACCAGCGCGGCAACGTGGCTGTTTTTCGCCTGCGCGGCCAGCGTCTGATTAAACAGGCTGACGGCATCGGCATAACGGTCGACGTTGAGCCACCATACTCCGCCGACCGGCATATGGCACACTTCATCCCATAATGATGAAATACCCAAAGTAAATACATTATCCACGGCATCCCTCGTGCGCCCTGATTGACACTGAATAAGTTTACTAGCGAAACCGACAGAGTAAACCTAACATTGAAATTAAAGGTCATCAGTTTTAGCATGTACACCTGCTTTTAAGGATGAGCTGTATACGTCCTCTGGTTTAATAATAAATTTCGAACGGACAGAGATATGCCAGCAAAAGATCCTGCGGTACCCACGGACGCCACGCTGGGGTACACCTTTCAAAATGATTTTCTGGCGCTTAGCCGGGCATTTTCCCTGCCGGATATTGATTATCATGATATTTCCAGGCGCGAACAGCTGAACGCGGCGCTGAAGCGCTGGCCGCTGCTGGCAGAGTTTGCAGAGAAAAAATAAGGAAGCCGGAGATGGCTATTCTGGGATTACAGGGCGTGCGCGGGGGAACTGGCGTCACGTCCATTACGGCTGCACTCGCCTGGGCCCTGCAATTGCTCGGTGAAAGCGTGCTGGCGATCGACGCCAGCCCGGATAATATGCTGCGCTTTTTCTTTAATACCGATATCCATCATCAGGACGGCTGGGCGCGGGCGCTGCTCGACGGCCGGGACTGGCGTGACGCGGGCTTGCGCTATACGCAGCATATCGATCTACTGCCGTTTGGCCAGCTCAGCGCCGGCGAAAGAGAAAATGTCGACCAGCTGCAGCCCACCCTGGGGGCGATAGCGGAGGCAGTACAGCAGCTACAGGGCCAGTACCGCTGGCTGCTGCTGGATCTGCCGGCGGGTTATTCGCCGTTGACCCGCGAGCTGCTGACGCTTTGCGATCGCTCGCTGGTGGTGGTTCATCCCGACGCCAATAGCCATATCCGTCTACACCAGCAGCCCCTCCCGGCCAACGGCGATATTCTGATTAACGATCTGCGGGTCGGCAGCCAACTGCAGGAAGATCTCTACCAGCTGTGGCTGGAGAGCCAGCCGCGCATCCTGCCGGTGACGATTCACCGCGACGAGGCGATGGCCGAGTGCCTGGCGGCGAAACAACCTCTCGGGGAGTATCGTCAGGATTCGCTGGCGGCGGAAGAGGTGCTGACCCTGGCGAACTGGTGCCTGATCCACTATTCCGCCGGGAGAGCGGCATGATCCGCCTCAGTACGCTGCTGCTGGCCCCGCCGGTGGGGGAGCGGCTGCGTGCGCGCTATGATGACTATCGGCAGCACGGCGCTTCGTGGCTGTCGGCGTCGCTTGGCTGTCTGTGGGCGTCGCTGGTCTGGGCGCTGATGCCGCTGGAGACGCCGCGCTGGCAGGCGATTCTGGCCCGCCATGAAACCTATTTTCCCCACATAAATCCGCATCGCCCGCGTCCGCTGGATCCGCTGCGCTACCTGCTGCAATCCCTGTGGTTACTGACGACGCGCGTGCCGGAGCCGGAGAAAAAGGTCAACTGGCGTTCGCTGGCGGCGCTGGAAGGGGTGCACGGTCGCTATACGCAGTGGCTGGAAAAATTGCCTGAGCAGATGAACGCCCGCACCGGCCATCTGGATAAACAGAAAGAGCTGGCGCACCTCAATCCTAAACTGCGCCGGGCGATCCTTGGGGGGGTGACCTTCTGCTCGCTGGTGCTGGCGCTGATGTGTATTACGCAGCCCTTTAACCCGCTGTCGCAGTTTATCTTCCTGATGCTGCTGTGGGGCGTGGCGCTGCTGGTGCGACGCATCCCGGGCCGTTTCTCGGCGCTGATGCTGATCGTGCTGTCGCTGACGGTGTCGTGCCGCTATATCTGGTGGCGCTATACCTCGACGCTGAACTGGAACGACCCGGTAAGTCTGGTGTGCGGGATCATTCTGCTGTTCGCAGAGACCTACGCCTGGGTGGTGCTGGTGCTGGGCTACTTCCAGGTGGTCTGGCCGCTGAATCGCCAGCCGGTGCCGCTGCCGGAGGACATGGATTTGTGGCCAACCGTGGACATCTTCGTCCCCACCTATAACGAAGATCTCAACGTGGTGAAAAACACCATTTACGCCTCGCAGGGCATCGACTGGCCGAAGGACAAGCTGAACATCTGGATCCTCGACGACGGCGGACGGGAAGCGTTTCGCCAGTTTGCCAAAGATGTTGGGGTGCACTATATCGCCCGCACCAGCCACGAACACGCCAAGGCCGGCAACATCAATAATGCGCTGAAATATGCCAAAGGGGAGTTCGTCTCGATCTTTGACTGCGACCATGTGCCGACGCGCTCGTTTCTGCAGATGACCATGGGCTGGTTTCTGAAAGAGAAAGAGCTGGCGATGATGCAGACCCCGCACCACTTCTTCTCGCCCGATCCCTTTGAGCGCAACCTTGGTCGTTTTCGCAAAACGCCGAACGAAGGGACGCTATTCTACGGCCTGGTGCAGGACGGGAACGACATGTGGGACGCCACCTTCTTCTGCGGCTCCTGCGCCGTTATCCGCCGCGGCCCGCTGGATGAAATTGGCGGGATAGCCGTCGAAACGGTGACCGAAGATGCCCACACCTCGCTGCGTCTGCACCGGCGGGGATATACCTCCGCCTATATGCGTATTCCGCAGGCGGCGGGGCTGGCGACGGAGAGTTTATCCGCGCATATCGGCCAGCGCATCCGCTGGGCGCGCGGGATGGTGCAGATATTCCGCCTCGATAATCCGCTGTTTGGCAAAGGCCTGAAGCTGGTGCAGCGCGTCTGCTACGCCAACGCCATGCTTCACTTTCTCTCCGGTATTCCGCGCCTCATCTTCCTCACGGCGCCGCTGGCCTTTTTGCTGCTCCATGCCTATATCATTTATGCGCCAGCGCTGATGATCGCGCTATTCGTGTTGCCGCACATGATCCACGCCAGCCTGACCAACTCGAAGATTCAGGGCAAATATCGCCATTCGTTCTGGAGTGAAATTTACGAGACGGTGCTGGCCTGGTATATCGCGCCGCCCACTTTTGTGGCGCTGATCAACCCGCATAAAGGCAAGTTCAACGTCACCGCGAAGGGCGGGCTGGTGGAAGAGGAGTATGTCGACTGGGTGATCTCCCGGCCCTATATCTACCTGGTGCTGCTCAATCTGGTCGGCGTCGCGGTGGGGATCTGGCGCTTCATGTACGGCCCGGAAAATGAAATCCTCACCGTCTGGGTGAGTATTGTCTGGGTATTCTACAACCTGATTATTCTTGGCGGCGCGGTGGCGGTCTCGGTTGAAAGCAAGCAGGTTCGCCGTTCGCACCGTGTCGAAATGAGCATGCCGGCGGCTATCGCCCGCGAAGATGGTCACCTGTTCTCCTGCACCGTCCACGACTATTCCGACGGCGGACTGGGGATCAAAATTAACGGCGACGCGCAGGTGCTGGAAGGCCAGAACGCCAGGCTGCTGCTCAAACGGGGACAGCAGGAGTATGCCTTCCCGGTCAGGGTCGCGCGGGTCAACGGCAGCGAAGTGGGGCTCCAGCTGCTGCCGTTAACCAACCAGCAGCATATCGATTTTGTGCAGTGTACGTTTGCCCGCGCTGATACGTGGGCGCTTTGGCAGGATAGCTTCCCGGAAGATAAGCCGATGGAAAGCCTGCTGGATATCCTCAAGCTGGGCTTCCGTGGCTATCGTCACCTGGCGGAGTTTTCGCCGCCGTCGGTGAAGGTGGTTTTCCGCGCGCTCACTTCGCTGGTGGCCTGGATAGCGTCGTTTGTACCCCGACGCCCTGAACGCGCCGCGCCGACGCTCTCCGCAGACCCGGCAATGGCTCAACAATGATGATAATGCGATGAAAAGAAAACTTTCCTGGATGTGTGCAGTAGCGGTGGGCATGTGCAGCTGGTATCCACTGGCCTCTTACGCGGCGCCGGCCGCGGTGGCGAACGCTGCCCCTGGCGTTCAGCCGCAGGCCGCGACCCCGGCTGC
>OGYN01002099.1_pt1 | contig 15176 bp, 17 predicted proteins | sample 1576551 | NCBI WGS metagenome assembly OGYN01 (sample SAMEA3541589, study PRJEB24748) | human gut metagenome | biome: human gut; feature: human-associated habitat; material: faeces | place: China | collected 2012 | reverse complement strand
ACGCCAGCCTGCAACGCATCATCCGACGAAACGAGCAAGCCCTGACACCGGAAGACGAGCTCATAATCCTCGGCACCTGCCCAAAATGCGACAGCATGCTCACCGGCACGCCGGAAGCCGAATCGGTCACATGCCAAGGCTGCCACAGGGAATGGGCCGCTCCGGCAATCAAAGCAGCCCGAGACGAAAGACTCTGGCAAGTGCGAATCACCGGCACGCCCAGCGACGCGGCCAAAGAGCTGAAACGATACGGCCTGACCGTATCACGCAACCTCATCAGCCAATGGCTCAAACGCGGCAAACTCCACGCCACGCCGACAGAACACAAGCGGCAGTATGTGTTCAACCTCGGCGAGTTGGCCGCACTACTTGACTGTCACCGTTGAAATGCTATACTGTCGTATGTTCGTAAAATGGTTTAGCCAGAAATGGTTGGACCATTTTTCATATCCAGCTTCGATAGCTCAACGGCAAGAGCAGGCGGAAAGCACAAACACCAACGGTCGGACCCCAACCAACCATGGCGCCATACTGCACACACAACCATGATGACAACAACGCATTCCACCAAAGCCGGTCCGACTCCGGCACGAAGCACCACACACACCACCAAAGGCTGGAGGATTCCACAGTGAGCCTTCGTCGATGCGCCTGGCACAACTGCCCGCAGCTCGTGCCACAAGGACAAAGGTTCTGCCACGCCCATGCCCACGCATACGAGCGGCAGCGTGGCAGCTCGACAGCAAGAGGATACGACGCAGCGCACCGCCACCTCCGCAGGGCATGGGAGGCACGACTAGCCACAGGCGAAACACACACCTGCGCCAAATGCGGACAACCAGTCACAGCCACAGACCAATGGGACCTCGGCCACACAGACAACAGACAAAGCTGGACAGGACCAGAACATCGCAGCTGCAACAGGAAAGACGGACAACACAAAGCAACCGCAAGCACCGAACACTGGACACGACACCAAGCCAAGCCACAACAGCAACCACAGTCGCAGCCAACAGACAAACCGCAAACACGACACGACACAAACGAATCAAACACAAGCGGACAAGCCAAACAAGCACACACAACAAAAACAACAAAACACACACCAAAACAGGAAAAAATACAACCAACCAACCCGCCAACACCCCTAGGGGGGTACCCCGAACGGCAAGGCCAAGACCGCCGGTGAGGGGACTCGCAAGTTCGCGGATAGTTCAAGATTTGACGGACTGGCCGATACCGTAATTTTTCCGGTTCGAGGATTGGAGGTCGCATGGCTACGCATGGCGGCGCACGCACGCGCTCCGGTCCGATGCCCGACCCATCCAGCGCCCGGTCGGACGCGCGTGGTCTTGGCGCTGATATTCTTCCGCTTTCGGCTCGCGGATACCGTTACCGACCGAAGGCTTTTCCACTGTCCGAGTGGACGATCTGGAACACTTGGAAGGATGATGACGGTTTCCATAAGGAGCGTGACGAGAAGGCCACGGAGGCGTGGAACCGGCGTGAGCGTGAATTGTGGCGTGACTTGTGGCGTCTGCCGCAGGCTATCGCATGGCATATGCCGCGTTATGGATACATGTTCACGACGATTGCCCTGTACGTGAGGCAGTTCGTGCTTTGCGAGTCTTCGGAGGCGAAGGCCGCTGACCGTACCGCGCTTGCACGGTATGCCGACACCATCGGCTTGACGCCACAAGGCCTTCGTTTGAATGGTTGGGCGATTGTCGATGACGAGCCGAAGCCGAAACGCTCAACAGAATCTTCCGACAAGATCATCCCGTTCAAAAGCGCGAAGCAGCGGTGGCTCGAGAATCAGAAAGAGGATGCGGAATGAGCGAGCAGAAAACACCGGTCGTTCCGAAGTCCCTTGGCTTCCTCTTTGCCGATTGGATTGCCGCGCACTGTGTTGTGCCTAATGGCTATGATCTGGGCAAGCCGTTCGAACTGGTCGGCTGGCAGCTGGAGAACGCGATTGACTTTTATCGGGTGAAACCGGATGCGGTGTATGATCCGGCTCGGCCTCGTCAGGCTGCGGCGTTCAAGTGGCGTCGAGGTCAGATCGTCGGCGGTCAGAAGCTAGGCAAGTCTCCGTTCGGTGCGGCAGTTGCCGCGTTCGAGGGTGTAGGCCCATGCGTTTTTTGTGGTTGGTCGCGTGGCGGCGAGACGTTCCGCTGCTCCGACTGGGGTTGCTCATGCGGTTTCGAGTATGAGTATTCTCCGGGTGAGCCGATGGGCATGCCGCGTCGCACCGCTTTGATTCAGCTGCTCGCCACTTCCGAAGAGCAGACGGCGAACGTCTACCGTCCTTTGCAGTCGATGGTGCGCAATGGCCACCTGTCCAACCTGATGAAAGTCCGCGAAGGCTTCATCCGCCTTCCGAACGGCGGTCGCATCGACCCTGTGACGGCTTCGGCGCACTCGAAGCTTGGTAATCCGGTGAACTTCGTGCTCGGCGACGAATCCGGCATCTGGACTCGTCGTAGCGGCATGTTCGAGGTTGGTGACACGGTGATGCGTGGCGCTATGGCCATGGATGGAAGAATGCTTGAGCTGACGAATCCGTGGGATCCGATGGATGCCAGCTTTGGCCAGATGACGTATGAGAGCACGGCGTCGGACATCATGAAGTTCTTTCCGAAGCATGACTCCTCATTGGATTTCGCGGATCCGAAGGACAGGCGGAAGATTCTCGAATTCGTCTATTCCGGTTCGCCGTGGGTGCCGCTCGATCAGGTCGAAGCGACCGCGACCGAGCTTATGGCCCGTGATCCGGCGCAGGCCCGACGTTTCTACGGTTGTGAGATCGTGCAGGGCTTGGGTTCGTACATGCCTGAGCCGCTTTACGATGGCACGATGGTTGACCGTCAGCCACCCGAGCCGGGGGCTGAGATTTGTCTCGGCTTCGATGGCTCGCAATCCGGTGACTGGACGGCATTGCGTGCGGAGACCGTGGATGGCTGGCGTTGGACGCCGACATACGGGCCGTCAAATCGTCCGGCGTATTGGAATCCGGTTGAATGGGAGGGGCGCATACCGCGAAGCGAGGTCGACGCCTGCGTGTCCGAAATGTTCGACAGGTACAAGGTGCAGCGCTTTTACTGCGATCCGCATCCGTGGGAGTCGCAGGTGGACGAGTGGGCATGCCGCTTCGGCGAGGACATCGTGGTGCCTTGGCCGACCAATCGCATCGGGCGCATGTTCGACGCGCTCACCCGTTTCATGGAGGATACCGCCGACCATTCCACGACGCATTCCAACGATCGCATGGCTCGGTTGCATATGATGGCGGCGCGTAAGGTCGCCAAGCCAGGCGACAAGTACGTGCTCGGCAAGCCGAGCGAGAATCAGAAGATCGATATAACCATGGCCGACATCCTCGCACACGAGGCGGCGTCCGACATGAGGGCGCTCGGCTGGAGCGCAGGCGGCTCACCGGTCATGGTGTACGGCTGGTAAGGAGGCTGTTGTGGAGCTGATACAGGCATCGAGGCTTTCCGACGATGACGCGAAGCTCATCGGGAGCCTCACCTACCGGCTTGCACGACTGCGCAAGCCTCATAGGCAGTGGGATGATTATTATCGCGGACGGCAGGTCATCCAGAGCATCGGCATCGCCGTGCCGGCCGAACTCCGTTCGTTCGTTTTTCCGCTGAATTGGCCGCGCATCGTGGTCGATAGCGTCGTGCAGCGCCAGCAGGTCAAATCCTTCTCCGTGCCGAATGACGACAAGGTGTCAAACGAGCTGCGCGATCTTTGGGAATACAACAACATGGAATCGCAGCAGGTGCTTTTGCACACGGAAACGCGCGTGCAGGGCCACGGCTTCGTATGCGTCGGCGCTAACCCGAAGGACATACGGCATCCACTGATCACCGTCGAATCATCCAGGAACATGATCGCGCGCATCGACCCGCGCACGAGAACCGTCGAATCAGCGCTCCGCGTCTATTTCGACCCTTGGGAGAACGGGACGCCGGACTACGCGACACTGTACACGCCCGAATACACGCTCTGGCTGGAGAAACAGCACGGCAAGTGGGTCATGACCGGCCGCGACGACCACCACCTCGGCGTCGTCCCTGTTGTGCAGTTCCTCAACCGTCCGCGCGCCGGCGACTTCCTTGGCGAGAGCGAGATGGCTGACGTGGTGCGGCCGACAGACATGGCCGCACGCGCCATCCTCGACCTGCAGATCGCCATGGAAACTCACGCGGTGCCAGGAAAATGGGCGATCGGCGTCACGCACAACGACTTCATCGACGCGAAGACCGGACAGCCGGCATCGGCGATAAAGACCTATTTCAACTCGATGCTCACCTCCAAGAACGCGAACGCGAAATTCGGCCAGTTCACTGCATCCGACCTGTCGAACTTCAAGACGGTCATCGACCTGCTGAGCGAGCAGATGAGCGCCATCACCGGTCTTCCGATGCGTTATTTCGGAATGAACACCGCCAATCCGGCAGCCGAGGGAGCCATCCGCGCCGACGAGCTGAGACTGGTGAAGAACGTCGAGCTGAAGAACGCCGTTGACGGCGATGCGTGGTCGCAGGTCATGGCCGTGGCGCACAAGCTCGCCACCAGCGACGACATTAACGCGAACCTGGTGCGCTGCGACTGGGAGGATCCGAACACGCCGACCTACGCTCAGCGTGCTGATGCGATCACGAAGCTCATGGCGTCCGGCATCCTTTCCCGCGAGGGGGCATGGGACGAGCTTGGCTGGAGCGAGGCCCGCAAGGACAAGGAGCGCGAGTACTTCGCCAAGCAGATCAGCGAATCCTATGGCCAATTCATGAAGGACGTGGACTATGGCGGCGACGATGGCGGGGCAGACGCTTCCGCAGGAGGCGACGGCGCAGAACCGTCTGCTGCGCAGTCGAAGCAACCGGCTGGCCGCGACGGTGCTCAGACTGTGGCATAAGCACGCGCAACCAGACTTCGACATCGCCTTCGCGGACATGATGCCCGAACTTTTCCGCGTATTGGACACGGCGCAATACCACACCGCCGCCGACGCGATCGCATCGACGGCGAAAATCATGGAACGCTTCGACGTGAACGCGGCACACCCGGAATACAAGCCGGACCCATGGCAGTGGGTCGGTGTGAACGGCAACGGCATGGATACCGTGGACACGATGTGGACGGCGATCACCATCGGCAAGCAGGCCGTATCCAACGGCGCTCCGGTGGACGTGGCCATGGACCGCATAGGCGTGACCTTGGTGCTCAGGACGCGCACCATGCTGGCGGACACTCACCGGTCGGCCACAAGCATGACCGCTCGCGGCATCTGCTACCAATCCACCTACGTGCGCGGCCTGACACCGCCGAGCTGCGGAAGATGCGTCATCCTCGCCGGACAGCCATGCGGCAAGACGCCTTTCGAAAGGCATCCGCACTGCGACTGCATCGCCGTCTACACCGGCCCGAAAGCACCGGCAAACGCATGCACCAGTCCAAGCGAATACCTTGATTCACTGGACGAAGGCCAACTCGCCAAAGTCCTTGGCGGAAGGGCCAACGCCCGAGCCTACGCGGACGGAGCCGACCTCAACCAGCTGGTTAACGCCCAACGCGGCATCCGCACCGCCCAGATCGACGGGCGGAACATCAAGTACACGACCGAGGGCACCACGCGCCACGGACTCGCCGCATCACGCATGATCGACTCCGGATACGCCAAGGAATTCGTCAAGAACGGCGGACGGTACACAAAGGTCGACAGGCCGCGTCTCATGCCAGAGACCATTTACGCACGCTGCGGCGACGATCATGAGAAGGCCTTGGGCATGCTCTACAAGTACGGCTGGATCCTCTAGCCGAAATCGAATTTTTCACCGGCATCGCGATGGTGTCGGCGCCGGCACGCGATGTGACGGCCAAGGAAACCACAAGGAGAAAACACAATGCATAGGAAATGGTGGAATCTCATCCGCATCCGCACCATCGAGACCGGTGCCGAACCGGGCGGCGGAGAGCCGCCGCAGCCGGAGCCGCCGCAATCCGACCCACAGGCGAATACCGGCGGCGAAGGCGACGAGAAGCTCGGCGAACACGGCATGACCGCGCTCAAGAACGAGCGCAGGGCCAACAAGTCGCTGCGCGAACAGCTCGCCGCCGCGAACGCCAGAATCAAAGAGTTCGAGGATCGCGACAAGACCGACGCGGAAAAGGCCAGCGAGAGGATCGCCAGCTTGGAGAAGTCCAACAACGGCAATGCCGCGAAGGCACTGCGATACGAGGTCGCCGTCGACAAGCAATTGCCGAAGGTCTTGGCGGAACGTCTGCAGGGATCCACTCGCGAGGAGCTGGAAGCCGACGCGGACAGCCTGCTGAAGCTCGTCAACGTGCAGAACAAGCCGAACGTCAAGCCCGACCCGAGTCAGGGCAAGGGCGGCGACCCGAAGCCGCACAGTCTCTCCGAAGCCATTTCCGCATATTACAAGTAACCGATTCCTTAGGAAGGAGACAACCTTATGGCTGTCACTCTCGCAGAGGCGAAGAACAACGCCCTCGAAGACTACGACCCCTTCGTCATCGACGAATTTCGAAAGTCCAGCGTCATCCTCGATTCCCTCATCTTCGATGATGCCGTGAACCCTGCAGGAGGCGGCGCGACGCTCGACTACTCCTACCGTCGACAGGAGACCCAGCCCACCGCCGAATTCCGCGCCATCAACACGGAATACTCGCCGAGCACCACCACGACCAAGAAGTACAGCACCACACTCGCCGTGCTCGGCGGCGCCTTCGAGATCGACCGAATCCTCGCGAACATCGGCCCGAAGGGATCCGACGAGGTGACACGCAACATCAATGAAAAGGTGAAGGCCGCGATAACCCTGTTCCAGGATACCGTGATCAACGGCGACGTTGGCGTGAACGATAAGGCCTTCGACGGCCTGGACAAGGCTCTCACCGGCTCAAGCACCGAGATGAAGCCCACCTCCGGCACCTACGACTGGACCGACCTCGAAGGAGAGAAGGGCAACAAGGCCATCGACACGCTCGACGAATTCCTTGACCTGCTTGACGGCACGCCGACCATCGTGGTCGGCAACAAGAAGGCCCTTGCCCGCGTCCGTGCCATGGTGCGCCGCACCAGCATGTACGTGCGCGAACCGATCGATGGTCTCGCCAACTCGAACGGCCGTCCGATCAGCCGCGAATCCTATGGCGGCATCCTCTTCGCCGACGCCGGCGAGAAGGCCGGCAGCAACGATCCGATCATCCCCATCGCCACAGACGGCACCACTAGCCTGTACGCGTACCGCGTTGGCTTGGACGGCTTCTGCGGCATCACCACCACCGACGGCACCCTCGTGAAGACCTGGCTGCCTGACTTCACCCAGCCGGGCGCAGTGCATCGCGGCGAGGTCGAGCTTGGTCCGGTCGGCGTCGCATTGAAGGCCACCAAGGCTGCGGCCGTGCTTCGTAAGATCAAGGTCAGGTGATCATGATGTGGCGAATCGAAGCTCCGAATAATGAGTACAACGGCGTCACCGCAGGCGTGACCTTCGTCGGTGGCGTCGGTGAGACCGACGTGGATCCGTCCGACTATTTCCAGCGTCACGGCTACACGGTGGCCGAGGTGCAGGCCGACGAACCGAGTACGGTCGCCGACGCCGCGAAGCCGAAGAAGAAGACCAGTGCGAAGGATGGTGAATGATGAAGGAGACCACGAACGGACGTCACGAGAACATGATCCCGGCAAGCGCGGTGTATGTGCCGCAGACGGGCGGCGCAGCTAAGCCGCTCGATACGGTGCTGTCCGGCATGCCCGCCAAGCAGGCTGCTGCGGTGAGTGACGCCACCACAGGTCAGGAGATGGCCACCATCAACGCTTTGCTGGCCAGCCTGCGCAACGCCGGTATCATCGCGAAGTGATTCCATGACCTGGGCGCAAATCGACGATGTCGCAGTTGAACTCGGCCGCGACATCGCCTCCGACAGCACCGAAGGCAGGCAGATCGGGAAATGGCTCCGCCGCGCCGAAATGATGATCCGCAACCGCATCCCAGTGCTGGACGAATGGTGCGCGGACGCGAGATATCAGGAAACCGTCATCGAAGTGGAATCCGCAGCCGTCGCACGCAAGGCGCTCAACCCGGAGGGCGTGAGCAGCACCATGCTGCAGATCGACGACGGTAACATGCAGACCAGCATCGACAGCTCGCGCAGTCGCGGCGAGATCTCCATCCTTGACGAGGAATGGGACATGCTGCTGAAACGCGTCAGCAGCGATCTCGCTACGGCGGTCATCGCTCCGGAACCCGTGGTCATCCCGCTGCCGCACTACCCCTACGACTACTGAGGAGGTTGACATGCCAAGCATGGCACCTCTCATCAGAGCCCTGCCGAAACTGCGCCAGATGGCCGAAAGCCTCATGACCGACCAGTGCGTCGTCACCCGCATCGGAGACACCACAACGGATTCGGCTACGGGACTGCCGACCACCGGCACGGAGAAGGTGTACGAAGGCAGCTGCAAGGTGCAGACCAGCGGCGGCCTCGCCAGCGAGCAGACCGAAGGCAGCGCAGCACAAGCCATGGGCGCCGTCTCGTTGGTCTGGTCTTTGTACGTGCATTTTCCATATGGCACTCCAGGCCTTCGCGCCGGTGACGTGGTGGAAGTCACGGAATCCGCTAATCCGCTGCTCGCCGGCAGGCGGCTCAGGCTCGTCTCGCCTCAAAGCGAGAAGACGCACGCCACCGCCTGCCGTTGGAACGTGAAGGAGGACTCATGAGCGGACTGTTCGATGTTTCGCAGTTGACGGCCTTCGGCGATGCGCTGCTCGCCAAGGGCGTGGCTCGCCGCGCCTTGATCTCCGCTTCGGTGAAGAAGGGCGCGCAGAACGTCAAGAACTCGATTCGCGACGACCTGAACGGTTCCGGCAATGCCGCATTCAGGCGTATCCCGATCACCTACACCGTTTCGGAGGATGCTGGGCGTATCACCGCCGAGATAGGCCCCACCAAGGGCGGAGCGGGTTCGCTCGCCAACATCGCGTTCTTCGGCACCGCGAGGGGCGGTGGAACGCATCGGTTCTACGAGCACGGCGAGGAAGAGCTTCCGAAGCTTGCGGAATACGTGGCGCGTGCCGCCGTGGAGGTGGTCTGAATGAAGTCGATCATGACGTTGACCGACACGATTCTCGATCATATCCCGAAGCCGGCGACTGGCTGGGCCGTGTACCGGCAGACGGCGCCTAAGCCTACGGAGAAGCCGCCGTGGGTGATTGAGACGGTCACGACCAACGGTCACATCGTCGGCGAAACGCAGCATGTGCATTGCGGCATCGGCACTTTGACGGTGCGCATCGTGAGCACTACAGCCGATTCCGTCAACGTGCTGGCCGATGACCTCATGATTCCAGGACTTGCTGGCAAACGGTTCGTCGCGCAGGGTTTCGACACCGGCTGTCTGACGCTGTTCTCCGATTCCGGCGCCTATGCGGCCGGACTCACCGCAGAGGAAACGAGCCATTTACATTTTTATTCTTGGAAACGAGCCTGCTCTATCAGGTGCGCCTATTGACTTTCAAATTCAACTGGTCACGCATGTGACCACAAATATTTAAGGAGGAGTCATGGTTTTGACTCTGGGAACCGAAGTTCCTTCCACACCGGCGGACGGTCTGGTCAACACGATCTGGGTGCCGTCCATCAAAAACATCCAGAAGCCGACCGCTGCAGAGATCAGCGCCGGCACAGACCTGAGCAACTACGTCACCCTGGGCGGCTGGTCGTGCTCGCCGTCTCAGGATTCCATCTCCGACCAGCGAGAGAACAGCGCGCAGGATTACGAGAATCCCGGACGCAAGAAGATCAGCGGCCCGAGCATCGAGGTCATCGACAACACGAACACTTCGCATTCCGCTCAAAACGCTGCAATGGATACGTTGACCGAGGGGGCGGAAGGCTACTTCGTGCGCCGCTACGGCAAGCAGACGGATACGACTTTTGTCGCCGGAGATACGGTGAACGTGTATGCGGTCCGTATCGGCATGAGTACCAAGGTGGCGATCGCTGCGAACAGTGTGCTGCGCAGCAAGGTCAATTTCTCCGTCCGAGCTCCTGGCTGGGCGGAGAACGTGAAGGTCGCCTGATTGATTCTTCCAGCACCGGACTTTCACCCCTTTCTCCGGTGCTGGATTTTCTTTTTGAAGAAGGGGAGCATGGTTTTTCAAGGCAAAGGAATGTTTTATGCTTAAGGTTACCCGACGTATCATGGAGGTCTCCATCATCCTCAACCAGCAGGTCGCCGAGGACATTGCGCGCTTGGGTGATGCGCTGGCCGAGGAGACCACGCGCGAACAAATCACGGAGGCCGGGACGAACCGGCAGGCGAAGGCCACCGCGCGGCGCATCGAAGAGCTACGCGAACAGGCGGATGCGGAGACATTGAAGCTCACGTTGCGGGCATTGCCGGTAAGCAAGTGGGCGCAGGCATTGGCCGCGCACCGCAATGACAACGGCACGAACGACATGTTCGGCACCGCCGCTGCGGCACTGCCGCTCATGCTTGATTCCGCGACCATCGGCGGCAAGCCTGTGGCCGGCGAGGACAAGACCGAACAGGCGTGGCGTGGCCTGTTCGACGAACTCACCGATGGCCAGTTCACGCCGCTATGGCAGGCCATCGCCGAACTGAACGGCACCGCAGCGGACCCAAAAGCGGCATTCGACCTCGCCTCGCAGGTTCTCCGCAACTAGTCGAGGATCTTAAGATCTGCCGCCAGCTCGGCATCAGCTATAAGCGTTTCATGGGCTGGCGCCAGAGTGAGGGCGATGAGGTCGAATGGGATGAGACGGAACGCAATTGGATGCGTTCATTGGCTGAATACGAACGGTCATTATGCCCCATGTGCGGTTTGCCTCGCTCGATCTGCCAAGACCCGAAGGGTGAACTTACATTGCATGCCGAAACCAGCGTCTGCTGGGCCACTGCGCACATGCAGCAGGCCATGAAACGGTGGACAGAGGCCAACGGCAAGGACAATCCGGCCGCGAACGCCTTGGTGGCGCATTTGACCTGATTTTTGGAGGATGCTTTGGCGGAGAACAAGAACATCGTCATCCGGTTGATGGCAGACACAGCCTCCTATGAGGCGGCGATGACCCGCGCCGGAAGCACTGCGAAAACAGTCGCATCCGGCATGGAGAACACAGGCCGCAAGTCCGCGCTCATCGCCAGCGGCATGACCGCAGCAGGTTTGGCGGTGGCCGCGTTCGGCGTGGCCGCAGTCAAGATGGCCGCGGACTTCGACCAGCAGATGAGCACCGTCCAGGCGAACACCGGCGCGACCAGCGCCCAAATGGATCAGTTGCGTGCCGCCGCCATCGAGGCCGGAGCTTCCACGGTTTATTCCGCTTCGGATTCCGCCGACGCGATCAATGATCTCGGCAAGGCCGGCATGAGCGTCACGGATATTCTCACAGGCGGCTTGTCTGGCGCTTTGAATCTGGCCGCGTCCGATGGAATGGCCGTTGGGGATGCCGCCGAATACATGGCCAACGCGTTGAGCATGTTCCACCTGAAGGGGTCCCAGGCTTCCCAAGTGGCCGATACCTTGGCGGCTGGCGCAGGCAAGGCAGTCGGCAATGTCTCCGATTTCGGCGAGGCGTTGAACAATTGCGGCGCGCAGGCGAACAGTTTCGGCATGAACGTGCAGGAGACTACCGGCGTTCTGGCGTTGTTCGCCCAGAACGGCACCATCGGCGCCGAGGCCGGCACCCAGTTGAACAGCATGCTGATGAAACTGGCCGCCCCGTCCGCCGAAGCCTCCAATACGATGAAGGAATTGGGCATCAGCGCATATGACGCTCAACATCATTTCGTCGGCATGGCGAATTTCGCCGGACAGTTGCAGAAGGCCGAAAAGAACCTGACTGACGAGCAGCGCAATCAGGCGAACGCGACCATCTTCGGCAGTTACGCGATCAAGGCAGCGAACTACCTGTACGAGGCGGGCGAGTCCGGTGTCAACAAGTGGACGAAGGCCGTATCCGAAAGCGGGTACGCCGCCGAGCAGGCGGCTGCGAAGAACAACAATCTCAAGGGTGATCTGGAGAATCTGAGTGGTTCGATGGAATCCTTGATGATTTCCGTCGGCGAGGGCGCTCAAGGCCCGTTACGCAAGATGGTGCAGGGCTTGGATACGATGGTTGACGCGTTCGCCGGTTTGCCGTCCGGAGCGCAGCAGACCATCGTGGTCATGGCATCATTGGCCGGCGTGTTCGGAGCCGTGCACAAGGCCGCGGGCAATCTCAACGGCAGCACCAGCACGATGGCCAACAACATCGGTCTGGCCATCGACCCGATCCAACGTGTCAAGACTGCGCTCGCATCCGCGCAGACCGCCTTCCAGATGTTCAAGGCATCTTCGATGAGCGCTTCCGAGCAGATGGAGGCGTTCGGCACGTCCGCTTCCAAGGCGCAGTTGAAGACCGCTGGTTTCAAGGCGGTCGGCAGCAGTGTCATGAGCCTGCTTGGCGGCCCGTGGGGCATCGCCCTGACGGTGGCCGGCGTGGCGTTATCGGCTTTCATCAGCCGCCAGCAGAAGGCCAAGGAAGCCGCCGAGCAATTGCAGTCGGCTCTGGAATCCGGCAGCAACATCAGCGAGACCATCGCCGGAGCCTATCAGGATATGAGCAGTGGCGGTGTCAAGTTGACCACGTGGCTTGACAAGGCGGGTATCAGCCTGACCGACATGACCAGCGCAGCCATGGGGAACGAAGCCGCGTTGAAGCGCGTCAACAAGCAGATCAAGGAAATCGACAAGCCCGGCATTGGCGGAACTGCGGCAGCCGCCATCAAGAAAGCCCTGAAAGAGGAATCAAAGGCCTACGATGATGCTTCCAGGAAGGCCAATGAGAAAAGCAAGGCCGCCAAGAACGCGGTGGATGCTGACGGAAAGTCTGCATCGGCAGCGAAGGAAGCTGCCAGCGCGAACAAAGAGCTTGGCTCTTCCGCTTCGGATGCGTCAAGCCAAATCGATGATCTTGTCCAGGCGTTGTTTGGTTTGGAGTCGGGCAATCTGACTGCAGATCAGGCGGTCGACCAGCTGAATCAGAAGATTGGTGAACTGTCCGACACCTGCAAGGACAATGGCGTGGTGTTCGACCAGAGCGGCAATCTGCTTGACAGGTTTTCAGAGCAGGGCACGAAGACCAAGCAGGCGTTGGAGGACATCGCCAGCAGCGCCCAGAACGCTGCGGAAAAGATTCTCAAGCAGGGCGAGAGCACCGGTTTCAGCAGCGATGAGATCGAACGTGCGAACGGCGTGCTGCAGGATGCTCGTGATGCGATCATCCGGCAGGCCGAAGCCTCGGGCATGAGCGAACAGGCCGCTAACGCCTTGGCAGACCGTTGGGGGTTGAGTTCCGATAGCATCAAGGCTTCCATCGACAATATCAGGATGACCGCCGACAACAACAAGGCGAAGCTTGATGTTGACGATTCCAAGGCCAAGTCGAAGACCAAGGGCGCGGAAACCAACCTTGACAAATTCAACAAGAAGATAGCGAAGGCCAAGCTCGACGCCGACGCCAAGAAAGCCACGGCCAGCGCCAAGAAGGCGCAGAAGATGATGGACGACTTCAACAGGAAGCACGTCAACGCCACCATCGACGCGACCGACAAGGCATCCAAGAAGGCGAACACCGCATCCAAGAACATCGGAAAGCTCAACGGCAAGAAAGCCACAGCCAGACTCGACGCGAAGGACAACGCCTCGCCGAAGGTAGACAAGGCCAACGCGAAGAAACTGTCAAACAAGCGCAACACCTTGGATTCCACCGACAGGGCAACGCCGAAGACGAACGCCGCGAACGCGAAGAGGCTCAACAACAAGAAGAACACCCTCAATTCGGCCGACAAGGCCGGACCGAAGGTAGACGCCGTTAACCGCAAGAAGCTGAACGACAAGAAGAGCACCGCATCGGTCAACGACCAGGCGACTCCGGTGCTCCGCTCCATCAACAACTTCAAGATCGCGGACAAGAGCTTCACCGTCACGGAAAAGACGAAGAAGGATGGTGGCTACACCGGTGGGATGTTCACCGATGGCCACTTCCAGCAGTTCGCCGGAGGTGGCATGTTCTCCGGCTACGTGGATCCAGCGTGGGCGCCCGGCAATGGTTTGAGCGACAGCGTGTATCTGCTCAACGCTCGTCTCGCTGCGGGCGAGTACACGCACAATGCTGCGGCCACGGCCTATTACGGCGTCGATACCATGCGCCTGCTGAACGAGCGGAAGATTCCACGTGAAGTGTTTGCCACAGCCAATCAGATGACAGGCAATCAGGTCAGCGTACAGGTTGATACCGCTTCCGTGGTGGCGGCGATAACCAGCCTGCACAACGATCTTGGCGCGATTATCAGCGCCGCGTCCGATGATTCGACAGTCAGCGACCGCGACTTGGGGAGGTTGATCCGAAAATATGCGCGAGCTTAAATACACGTCGCATGATGGCACGGTCATCGACCTCAACACCGGCAGTCTGTGGGTCGCCGATTTGCAGGAAATGCGAGGGTACGCATGGACGTACACGCTAGCCACGCGCGGCATCAACTCGGTGAGCAGAAACGCTTCGACGTCGAAAATGACCGTCCGCACCACGGATCCGTCAAGATTGGACATGGTGCAGACGGCTTTCGATTCGGACGTTCAGGCCGTTACGCCAGGCATGTTGACCGTCGACGGCGAATGGTCCCAGAGGGCGTATGTCGTCGGCTCATCGCTTGGTCTGGTGCCTTGGCCGGCCTATGCGCAGACTGACTACACGGTCGTCTTGTGCGATGGCGTCTGGCGTCGCGCGCTGCCGGTGCAGCATTTCTTTCCGATGACGGCAGGCACCGGCTCGCAGATTGACCTTCCACTGGACTTGCCGACCGATTTGGCTCCATCAAGAATCGCTTTGACGGTGCATAATCCGACCGGCAAGGCCGCCGAGTTCACCGCGGTCATTTTCGGCCCTTGCGTCAACCCGTCTTTTCGGATTGGCGGCAACACTTACGCGGTTGATGTGACAGTGCCGGAAGGCGGTCATATGTCGCTGTCGGCCACCGGATTGCGGAAGTCGATAACGCTGACAGCTGAAAACGGCGACGTTTCGGATGTTTTCGACAAGGGCGTTCGCGGGAACGGCAGTGGAAGCGGCTC
>OGYN01002088.1_pt1 | contig 15239 bp, 13 predicted proteins | sample 1576551 | NCBI WGS metagenome assembly OGYN01 (sample SAMEA3541589, study PRJEB24748) | human gut metagenome | biome: human gut; feature: human-associated habitat; material: faeces | place: China | collected 2012 | reverse complement strand
TTAGTATGTTTTGTAACTTTGATTTGATAAAAAAGATAGGTTTATTGTAAGGGGTGATTTTGGGAAAGTCAAGAAATTAATTGACTTTGTTTATCCGCGCTCCTTTTCCTTTTCCTTTTCCCGTTCCTGCTCCTTATCCTGCCGCAAAATACTGTCAATGTTGTGTTTAATAATACCATATTCTTTGGTCTGTTTTTTAAACGGTTGATTGCATAGGTAGTAAATAGCGATTTTACTACTTTCCTAACTACCTTTGAGACGGAATGCATGAAGGGAAATTATCTTACAATCGGTAATTTATCATATCTGTACTCAGCCTTAAAAGATTCCGAAAAGAACACAATTGCAAAGTATTATTCTGAAAAATACAACAAACAGTATAAGCCATCTTCTCATTTGAGAATTAGTAGTAGAGACATGGAATCTGCATTAAAGATTTTTAACTTAATAAGAAACCAGTGTGCTCATAGTTATTGCACATGATATACCCTATTCTCATCGCCACGCTTCATCTCCAGCGCTGTCCCATCCTTCCAGTCACAGCAATTGCGTAAGTACTCCGCCTCCGTGTTCAAAAAGTTTTCTGCATTTGGCGGCAGCACAATCGGCTCAATCGTATTGTTTTCGTAATTGCAGACATAAATGGTTTTGACACAATTTAAAAATACCCTGTCAAATCGCATTTTTTTCTTTTCCTGTGTATATCTCATATATTCAAACAGTGCACCTGCATCAATATCATTCTCGTCGGTCGGATGTAGAAAAAGATACAAACCATTGTAGTGCTTATGGATATAATTTGCATTTAGTTTTTCCAGTTTGCGGTCAAAACGATATTTCGCCTTGGAAAGATAATCCTGCTGCACAGTATTATCTGGCAGAATCGCCCAAAACCTTCCATTGTAAAAATTCAACCGCTCTCCATATTTATCAAACGCCAAAGAAGGTAGTTCCTCTTTCCGGCAACCAAGATATTTTTCGATAAAACTCTCCTCCTGCCCGTCATCCGGCAAAAGTGCCTGACTGACTTCCAGCCCGAAATCCATGTTTGGATTAATCCAGTCCGGCGATTCACTTTTCACAAAATATGGTTCGTATTCCTTCCACAGATATTTCAATGATACCGCCGCATAAATTTCATTCAAAAGCTTTTCATATGCCACCAGATTTACCTGCCTTTTCTTCCACAATTTTATTGACGAAAATGTTTTTTTCCGATAGGATGATTATATCGTGATTTCATCACTCAATAATTTCGCCGCTCGCCGAACATATAAATATGTTCTTTTCGCTTGCGCTCATTATACCATAACTTATTCGATTTTTCCTGAAAGGATTCAAAATATGAAAAAAGTAAAACAAATTTTAGCAATCATCGGTGTCATTATTCTGGTTGGACTTTATGTCTCTACCATCGTATGTGCAGTTTCTGCCAGTGAAAATTTTATGAACATGCTCATGACATCCATTTATGCCTCTGTGATCATCCCTGTTTTGATCTGGGCATACAGTTTTATTTACAAACTGATCAAAAAAGATTCCGAAGAAAAAGATACTGCAGAGCATTAAAAAATCAGCACCTGAACAAAATTTTCTGTCAGGTGCTGATCCTGCTTTTATCTTATTTATTCTTCTGTGTTCTCAGATACAGTTTCTGTGTTCTCAACAGTCTCCGTGCTTTCTGTATCCTCTGTGACTGTCAGCTCCTCAATCGTTTTGGAAAAAGCATCCGCAAGAGACGTTTCTGTCAGATAAATGCTTCCTCCATCAGCTGAAATAATATAGTATGCATTCAAAGTATCATTTTTATTTCCTACAAAAAGAGAAACAGACCCTTCACTTGTTGTGTAGGATATCAGATCTTCCGGCTGGTCAAATCCAAACTCTTTCAGATCTGTATAATCACTGATCTCTTCTATTGCTGTCAGCGATGACAGTGTTGAAAGCATGCTGTCGATTGCTTCTTCATCCATATCCAGTGATGTGTCTCCGTCATAGGTCCATGTATCCCCATCTTTTGTAAAAGAATAAGTCACGTGATGATCTCATACGTAAATGCTGTGATCGTGTCAACGTCCACTTTGGAAATATAAATGGTAGAAGCCTCTTCTTCCGCTGTTTTCTCTTCCTCTTTATTTTTGTTATACCATTTCATTCCGAAGGTGGCAGCGATAAGTACTGCCAGCACGATCAGAATTACAATAAACTGAATTTTCTGTTTTTTCATATTCTATCTGTCTCCAATCTTGATTTTCTATCATCTATTGTTTTATTTTTTTCTTCTTGATGCCCATATCACAATTCCAAGAATCATCATAATGACCGGAAGCACGATCATCAGACCAAGCCCGTACAGGATCCCTGCCGCTGCATCCACCGTGATGGCGCTGAGCGTGTAATCTTTTGTTGGGATCACACTTGTTGCAAGATCAGAATCGCCAACCATCTGGGCAATGATATCTGTAAACATTGCGCTGTTATTTTCGGAAACGATCTGGTCTGCACTGTCTGCAAACATTTCCACAGATCCGGCGACCACTACTTTTGCGACTGTATCTTCATTGATTGTTTTTTCCATGGCAACCGCAACCGCAAATGGTCCTGCAGCATCTCCCTCTTCCAGCTCTGATGTTGTTGCATTTGCTGCATCTGTCTTGGATACTGCTTTATCTGTCGTCTCCAATAATGCTGTATAAGTTGTATCATCTGTATCTTCTCCATAGGTGATCGCCTCGCTGTATGGAGCAAAGATATATGAACCGCTGACGGAACTTGTATATGCACTTGAATTTACGTCAGGAAGCAGATAATACGGTGTATTGCTATAGTAATAGGATTTATCATTTTCCATCACAATACCGGAAACCCGTTCCATGCCGCATGCCGACAGGATTGACTCGAAGTTTTCCAGACCCTGTGCCTGAAAATTACAGGTGATCAGCACTTTTCCACCCCGATCGATATAATCGATCACTTTGCTGGCATCTTCCTCCGAAAAATCAGTGGTCGGTCCATTAATGATCAACGCTGCTGCATCTTCCGGAACCGCATCCTCTTTTAATAATGCAAGGTCAGATAATGTGATATTTGCTTTTTCAATTGCCTCTGTAAAGCCACCGGACAAAGCTGTTTCCCCATGTCCGGACACCTGATAGATCACCGGAAGTTCTGTCGAATCCATGGTCACATACTGAATCGCACTTGTAAGCTGTCCCTCTGCATCATATCCATCAATGCTTCTGGAATAACTGCTGTAATCATAACTATAGGTATACACATCATTGTAATCAATGACTCTGGATCTTGCGCTGCTCACAACGATCATGCTGTTGGAAGTCACAGAACTGTCTGTATACTGTGCTGCAAAAGTCGGGTTTGCAGCCGGATTGATATAGGAAACTTTGATGTGATCCGACAGGGATTCATATCTCTGTAATGTCTCATCCAGCTTTGTATCTTTTGATGCATCGGACACCAGCACATAAATTGTCACGTCCTCGTCGAGACCTTTCAGATAATCCTTCGTATCGTCTGTGATGGAGTAAATTTTCGTTGAAGTGACATCAATGGATGTCCATGTTGCCGGAAGTTCTGCCACGAACAGGTTCACAACAACGGTCACTGCCACCATTGCAATGATCATTCCCGTTGAAAATACACCTGTCGATATTTTTTTGGAGCTGATGCTCCAGCGGCGTTTCTGAACGGACTGCCCTGTCAGGAACAAAAGTAATGCAATGATCGTTACGTAATAGACAATTCCCGCCACATCCAGTGTTCCATTCATAAAGTTATCAAGCGGCGTATAAAAATCGTAGCAGCCTAAAATTTTTGTCAGAAGATTTCCGCTCTCTGAGATCAAATTACAAATGCTTCCCATCATATAGCCGGCAAATAATGCAACAAATGTCAAAACTGCGGAAATCACCTGGCTTTCCGTCAATGAGGAAATAAACATACCAACGGCAATGCAGGCGCAGCCATACAGCCAGAATCCAAGCACTGCTGCATAGGATTCCCCTAATGGGATCGTTCCGTAGGACATTAACAGCAATGGCGTGATCGCAATGATCACCATATCTATGGTAAATACAAAAGCCATTGCAAGATATTTTCCCAATACTACTTTTCCCACAGATACCGGTGCAGTCAGGATCAACTGGTCTGTTCTGCTGTGGCGTTCCTCCGCAAAACTGCGCATAGTCAGCACAGGTACCGTGATCAGCATGATAAATGCGATCGCCGACAGTGAGTAAGAAATATAAGGATAGCCTGCGCGCAGATTGTAAACATAAAAATATAGTCCATAGAGTACAAGAACTGCTGCAATAAACAACCATCCTGTCACCGTCTGAAAGTAAGCTTTTACTTCTCTTTTTAATATCGCAAACATTATTCCCCGTCCTCCTTACTCTCTTTTCCAAAATGAGACTTTACAAAATGGAGTTTTTTCTCCGGCAGAACTTCCTTCTGTGTCCCCTCTTTTTCCGTAAGTTCGAGGAACACATCCTCAAGAGATTTTGAAACGGGATTCATCTGCAGAATGACAAATCCATGGTTGACACAGGAAGCAAACACCTGTTCCCTGATATCCATTCCCGGTTTTGCGATCAGATTCAGATGTACACACGCTTCGTCCTTCTGCTCTAATGGAATGCATTTTTCAACTTCTGCGATCCCGGTAAATGTCTCCTGCACTGCCGCATTGTCTCCTTTGACCAGAAGTTCGATCTCCTGTGCCCCGGACATCTGTTTCATCAGATTTTCCGTGGAATCGCCTGCCACTAATTTTCCTTTGGAAATAATGAAAATGTGATCACACACTGCAGATATTTCGGACAAAATATGCGAACTTAAAATAACCGTATGATTTTTGCCAAGTTCTTTGATGAGGTCACGGATCTCGATGATCTGTTTTGGATCAAGTCCGACCGTCGGTTCGTCCAGAATAATAATCTCCGGATACCCCAGCACTGCCTGTGCAAATCCGACTCTCTGCCTATAGCCTTTTGACAGGTTACGGATCAGTCTTGACTGCTGTGCGGTGATTCCGGTCGTCTCCATCGCCTCCTCCACATATTTATTTCTCAGACTTTTTTCGAGCTTCTTTAACTCTGCCACGAAGTTCAGATACTCCCTGACTGTCATATCCACATAAAGAGGCGGGATCTCCGGCAGATATCCCACACATTTTTTTGCCTCTTCCGGCTGTGCAAAAATGTCGAATCCGTTAATTTTTACCTCTCCGCTGGTTGCACCTAAATACCCTGTAATAATGTTCATCGTGGTGGATTTTCCGGCGCCGTTTGGTCCTAAAAATCCATAAATTTTTCCTGATTCCACAGTCAATGTCAGATCATTCACTGCAATATGGTCGCCATATTTTTTTACCAGATGGCTGATCTCGATCACAATCTTTTCCTCCTTACTTCCGGCTCGCATGAAAATCGCAAAATCCGTCTGTTTTTACGAATTTCGCAACTGTCGGTTTTCGATAGTATTATCTTATCAAAAAAATGTGTTTTCTTTTGGAAAAAAATGTGATAACTTTGTGAAACGACGATTTTTTCTCTTCTTAAGTACCTGTTATTTAGACATATATATTGTATTTCTTCAGATCCTCTTTCACCTGCCCGATCGTCTCAAAGCAGATTCCGTGGATTCCGGCTTTTTCGGCTCCCTCGATATTTTCCATCCGGTCATCGATAAATACACACTCATCCGCTGTGAGCTGATATTTTTTTAATAATGTCTCATAGATTTCCACATCCGGTTTGACCTGTCTCACACTATAAGAAAAGATATCGCCGTCTGTCAACAGTAAGAAATCCAGCGCATTGTCCTTCGTTCTCTGATAAGTCCAATCTCCATAGTTAGAAAGAATATACACATGCAAGCCTTCTTTTTTCATATTGGAAATCCATTCTTTCGTATAGGAAAACTGTGTGATCGCCAGTTCCAGATGATTCCAGAACAGATTGATCTCTTTTTTATATTCCGGTGCCTTCTCATAAAATGCCTGTAGGATCTGTTCATCTGACCAGACGCCACGGTCTGTCTCAAGCCAGACCGGAGTATTGACCGTAGCATCCGCTACCACTTTCACTGTCTTATCATCAAATCCAAGTTTTTTCATTGCGTCTTCCGGCTCCCACGCCACAAGCACTTTTCCGACATCTAAAATAATATTCTTTACCATACAATCCTCCATGTTTTGTCACAAAAGGCAGGGTGCCACTGCACGCCTGCCTCAGTCTCTTTATTTATTGCGGTAAATGATATCTTCTCTGCCTGGTCCGTTGGAAACCATTGTGATCGGGTATCCGATCTGTCCTTCAATGAACTCAATGTAATTTCTGCAGTTTTCCGGAAGATCCTCGTATTTCTTAATTCCACGGATATCACATTTCCATCCCGGAAGTTTTTTGAATACTGGTTTTGCTTTCTCTAATTTTGCAGTTACAGGGAAGTCTGTGGTTACTTCTCCGTCGATATCGTATCCAACACATACCGGGATCTCATCTAAGTATCCTAATACGTCAAGTACGGTAAGCGCTACATCCGTTGTTCCCTGCAGACGGCATCCATACTTACTTGCAACACAGTCATACCATCCCATTCTTCTTGGACGTCCGGTTGTTGCTCCGAATTCACCGCCGTCTCCGCCGCGTCTTCTCAGTTCGTCTGCCTCATCTCCAAAGATCTCGCTAACGAATGCTCCTGCTCCTACTGCGGAAGAGTATGCTTTACTTACTGTTACAATCTTCTTGATCTCATATGGTGGGATGCCTGCTCCGATCGCACCGTATGCTGCTAAAGTAGAGGAAGATGTTACCATTGGATAAATTCCGTGATCCGGATCTTTTAAAGTACCAAGCTGGCCTTCCAATAAGATCTTTTTGCCTTCCTTAATCGCTTTGTCTAAGAATAAAGAAACATCTCCGACATATGGAGCGACCATGTCTCTGTACTCATGCAAAGTAGCTAATAACTCTTCTTCTTTTAATAATGGTTTGTGATACATATGCTCAAGCATAATGTTCTTTGTCTCGCAGGTACGTTTTACTTTTGCCTGCAATAATTCCTCATCGAATAACTCACTTACCTGAAAACCGATCTTTGCATATTTGTCTGAATAAAATGGTGCGATACCGGACTTGGTAGAACCGAAAGAATTCTTTCCAAGACGCTCCTCCTCATACTGATCGAAAAGAACGTGGTAAGGCATAACCATCTGTGCTCTATCTGAAATCATGATTTTTGGTGCAGGCACATTGCGGTCTGTGATTGATTTAATCTCACTCATTACTTTCGGGATATCCAGTGCGACACCGTTTCCGATAATGTTGGTGATGTGGCTGTGGAATACACCGGATGGCAATGTATGTAATGCAAATTTACCATAGTTGTTTACGATGGTGTGACCTGCATTTGCTCCACCCTGAAAACGGATAACGATGTCCGCTTCATCTGCAAGCATATCTGTGATTTTTCCTTTTCCCTCGTCGCCCCAGTTAGCGCCTACTACTGCTGTAACCATTTGATTTTCCTCCTGCATAAAAAAAGTGATGGTCTGTAAAAACCATCACGCTTTCCTGTTTTTACTTTATGATTATACACGAAGTAATGTCATAAGTAAAATTAATATTCATTATATTTGATATAATTGTTCATTATATCATGAAGCAAAGCTTCATGATCAACATTCGCCGTTCGCCGAATGCATAAATGCATTCTTCTCACTTGCGCTCATTATATCATGATATTCCATATGCCATCAGACACCATTGGTTTCAGAAACATGGAAACCAAAAGCGTAACTGCCAGAATCAGGACAGGTTCATATTGTACTAAACTTTCTTTCGATTCCTCTGTTTTTAAAGAGAACGGAAAAGAAAATCTTCTGCTTATTTCATATCCCAGCACGGTTCCTGCCGTATTGGTGATCAGATCATCAATATCCGTAAGCCGGAATGTAAATATCTGTAATAGTTCAATCCCCAGTGATACCGCGAGTCCCATGAAAAACATGGTTTTGAAAGACCGGTAATTCTTCCAGACCGCAGGTACAAAAAATCCCATCGGTATAAATAAAATGATATTCAAAATCGTATTTTTCATATATGCAAACGGACTATTTACAATGTCTATGAACGGTATCAGATTCAGACCGAAATCCATCTGAAATGTCCCGATCGCAGGAACCCCCACAACTGAAAACATTGCGATCGCATAAAATGCAAATATCAGTTTTACACAAAATGGTTTAAATTCCCATTTCCTGTAGATTGTACACTGCAAAATAGCCAAAGCAGGAATCACAAAAATAGCAGACGAGACACAGTCTATCCCGATCGATAATAAACGCATCATTTACGTTTCCCCCTAAATATCCTGATCCTGCATATAAATTTATCATATTCCTGCCCGCAATCCCATTGATATTCTATTAAGATTGATGAAGAATTGATGAACTTTTTCTGACATTTTCACTACGGAACAAGCAGAAAATCGTATAGTTTTTCCGCTGCTGCCGACATCGGCGCACGCTCGTTTGAGACAATGCAAAACTCGCGTTCCGGTATCGCTCTGTCAAATTTCAATACAAATAATTCCCCGCTTTCGATATATTTTTCTGCGAAATCCGACACGACACTGGCAACACCGAGGTTGCGCACTGCAAACTGAATGAGCATATCGCTCGTCGCAAGTTCAAATTCCGGCCGGACAAATGTGCCGCGCTCTGCCAGATAATCCTCCACATATTTTCTTGTGGAAGTGCTGCCCTCTAAGCACATGACCGGAAGATTTTCAAGCTCTTTATAGCTTAATTTTCCACCTTTTAAATACTCAAACTTTTTTCCCGCCACAAAGACATCCTGAATTTTGCGGACAGGTGTCATTTTAAAATCATATTTATTGTTCACCGGGGTACTGATGATCCCAAAATCAATTTTTCCGTCCTGTAAATGTTTCAACGTCTCCGGTGTCGGGGCATTCGTCACGGTCACCTTGATCTGTGGAAATGCATCATGGAACGCTTCTAAATAAGGAAGCAGATAAAACTGCAATGTCATGTCACTAGCCCCCACACAGATTTCTCCGGCATCTAAGTTTAACATCTCTGAGAGTTTTTTCTCCCCGGTAAGGATTGTCTCATATCCTTTTCTCACATATTCTGCAAGCAGTCCGCCTTCTTTTGTCAAGCGCACGCCTTTGGATGTCCGCACAAAGAGAGCACAGGAAAGATCACTTTCTAAATGCTTGACTGCCTGGCTGACTGCCGGCTGTGAGATGGAAAGTGCCTCTGCTGCGAGGGAGATACTGTTGTATTTGGATACATAATAAAAAATTTTGTAGTATTCGAGGTTTGTCTGCATTATTTTACTCCGTGATTTTACTGTGACTTGCAAATAATTGCTTTCTTATTATAACAGTTTCCCACGAAAAAATCTTTTCTTTTGCGAAAACAAAAAATTTATATTTTTTCGCAAAAATAAACATTGTCTTTTTGCGGTCCATGCCTTATACTAAGTTGCTGAAACGTAAAGAATATGCGTGTTGAGGCTAAAAAACACGGACAGATTTTTAACTATTTTATAAATCAAGGAGTACAGATTATGACAAAAGACATGACAATGGGAAGCCCGCTCAGAATGATCTTACTTTTTTCCGTTCCGGTTTTACTGGGAAATATTTTTCAGCAGTTTTATAACATGGTGGATACGATCATTGTCGGGCAGTATCTTGGTGAGGATGCTCTGGCTGCGGTAGGCTCTACCGGATGTCTGATGTTCCTTGTATTAGGATTTGCAAATGGTATTGCGCAGGGATTTGGCGTTATGGTCTCCCACGCCTTCGGTGCAAAAGATTTCAAGCTGTTAAAGCATTATGTCGCACTCTCCCTGATACTGACTGCCATTGTATCGTTACTTCTGACTATCCCTACGGTGGCAGCTTCCAGACAGTTTCTTATTTTAATGAAAACACCGGACAATATCTTAGGACTCGCAGACTCTTATATTAAAGTCATTTTCGCAGGTATCCTGCTCACGATGTCCTACAACGTTGCCGCCGGTATTTTAAGAGGGATCGGCGACAGCAAAACACCGCTGTATTTCCTGATTCTCTCTTCCTTTTTAAATATTGTGCTCGACCTGTTTTTGATCGTCGTCGTAAAACTTGGAACCGCAGGCGCTGCCTATGCAACGATCATTGCGCAGGGTGTCTCCGCACTGCTTTGCTTTATTTATATGTTCCGCAAATTCGACATTTTAAAAACCAGCCGGGAAGATTACTATCTCGACGGATACGGTGTGTTCAATATGCTTTCCATCGGTATTCCGATGGCGCTCAACTATTCCATCACCGCTATCGGAACCATGATCCTGCAGGGTGCAGTCAATATTTTCGGTTCCAGTGTTGTGGCTGCCTTCACTGCCGCCTCCAAAGTGGAAAACCTCTCCACCCAGACCATGCCGACACTCGGCACTGCGATTGCCACCTACTGCGGTCAGAACCTCGGCGCAGGAAAATACAAACGTATCTACGAGGGAATGCGCAAAGGATTTTTCATCTGCATTTTTATCTCGCTTGCTGCCTCTGCCATCTGCGTATTCGGCGGACGTTTTATTGTGAGCTGGTTTGTGAGCAATCCTTCTGAAGAAATTTTCGACTATGCCATGCAGTATCTGAACACCATCAGTTTCTTCATGCTGCCGCTCGCATGGATTTTCCTTTACCGGAACGCCCTGCAGGGCTTAAACCGCGGACTTGTTCCAATGTTAAGCGGTGTTGTGGAAATGGTGTGCCGTATTATCGTGATCGCCGTCACCTTAAATCCGTTCGGTTACTGGGCAGTCCGTCTGGCAAGCCCGATCACATGGCTGTTCACCGGAATCCTTCTGATCGTAACGTATTTTATCTGGGAAAAACAGAGCCGGAAAAAACATTCCGGTTCATCGGACTAAAATTTTAGTTTTCCACCCCACTTCTGAACAGTCTCCACAAGCTGTATCAGATACCGGAACACTGGCTCCGTGATGACTGCGAACACAATCATGAGCATTGCACATTTTCCTGTGACCGCCGTGATCGCAAACAGTTCACTGAAAAACAGCATACAAAATAACCAGCCGATGACCATCGCTGCGATCAGGATCGCATGCGGTGTTGTCATCGGTTTTGCTATATGATAAAGGATCATGAAGCCGACAACTGCGATCAGGATCGTGCACGACGTGGAAACGCACTCTTTTTCCACTCCGAACTCCCTGCAGAAAATCACCAGACCGCTCACCACGATAAAATCTGTAATCCCAGCCGGAAGCGCCTGGATCAGGACATTGGTAAGAAAATGCCCATGGATCTGATTCCGGTTCTGCTCCAGCGCCAGAAAAAATGACGGAATCCCGATCGTAAAAACACTGATGAGCGACACCTGCGATGGCTCCAGCGGATAATCAATCAGAAACAGCATGGAAAATACGGCTAAGAGCATGGAGAAAATGTTCTTGACCAGATAAAGGCTGGCAGTGCGCCCGATGTTGTTCACCACCCGCCGCCCTTCCATGACAACCGCCGGCATTTTATTGAAATCGTTATCGAGCAGCACAAGCTGTGCCACATGCGAAGCCGCCTCACTGCCTGATGCCATCGCAATGCTGCAGTCTGCATCTTTTAACGCAAGAATATCGTTTGCCGCCTTTCCCTTGATTACCACGGTCTTTCCCTGCTCTTTTAATGCCTGCACCAGAAGACGTTTCTGCTCCGGTGTCACCCTGCCGAACACCGTGTATTTTTTTGCTGCCTTCCGCACTGCCTCCGCTGTTTTCAACGTTGCTGCGTCCACCTGTTTTTCCGCATGGCGGATTCCCGCTTTCTTTGCAATCTCCGATACCGTGACCGGATTGTCCCCGGAGATCACTTTCACTTCCACTCCCCGCTTGGAAAAGTAACGGAATGTATCCATTGCTCCCTCACGAATTGCATTGTTGAGCAGGATAAATGCAATGGGAGTTGCATTTTCTGTCAGTTCTTTTCCATCCAGATTCCCCTCATACTCTGCAAATACAAGCACACGATATCCCTTTTCCAGAAATACTTCGATTGTTCCCTGAACAGCCGCATAATCCTGCCGCAGCACAAATTCCGGTGCGCCGACCACATAAGCTTTTCCTGCCAGAACCACTCCGCTGTATTTTGTGGCAGACGAAAACGGGACGATTTTTTCTGCACTGTTTTCCATCGGCTCCGTAAAATACTGCTGCAATGCCTCCATCGTTGCATTATCGCACGGCAGGGCACGCACACAGTCAGAGATCGTTTTTGCAACTTTATTTTTCTCCTCTTCGGCTGCAAGGTTCTGGTCTTTAGCAAGGATAAACTGTGCCACTTCCATTTCTGGCACGGTAATGGTTCCGGTCTTATCCACGCACAACACATTTACCCGCGCCAGTGTCTCGATACATTTCATGTCATGGATCAGTACCTTTTGTTTTCCAAGCCTCATCACCGACACCACCATCGCCACACTTGCAAGAAGGTACAGACCTTCCGGAATCATTCCGAGAATGGCTGCCACCATGCCTGTCACACTATCTTTCATCGCCGCCCCGGAAAAAAAGTATTGCTGTAAAAACAGGATCGCCCCGATCGGCAAGATGATCACGCCCACGGTCTGCACAAGGCGGTTCAACGCCCGGATCATCTCCGACTGCTCGCCCTCTTTTGTCTGCGTCGCCTGTAACATCAGTCCTGAAATATAAGAATCTTTTCCCACTTTTTCGAGTTTTGCCAGGCACTCTCCTGATATCACAAAACTTCCCGAAAAAAGGGAATCTCCCTCTTTTTTTACAATCTCATCGGCCTCCCCTGTGATCAAAGCCTCGTTGACCGTGATATTGCCGGATAACACCAGTGCGTCCGCCGGAATCTGTCCACCTGCTGAAAGCGTTATCACATCATCCTGCACCAGTTCATCCGCCAAAACCTCCTGATCACTTCCGTTGCGCCAGACCGTGATTTTCGGTGTATTTAATATCGTAAGATCATCCAGAATCTTTTTGGAACGCAGCTCCTGGATGATCCCGATCAACATATTTACAATAATAATAGGTAAAAAAGTAAGATCCCGAAAAGACCCCACTACGATCAGAAGGATCGTAATGATCAAAAAAATAAGATTATAATAAGTTACAACATTTGAGCGGATGATCCGTGCCACTGTCTTTGTGGAAGAATCTACGCTTTCATTCGACAACCCTGCTTTTTTCCGAAATTCCACTTCAGCAGTGGACAGTCCACTCATATTCTGGCACATTCTGCATCTCTCCATCTCACTTTATGATGCTTTAGTATGCCCTGTTTTTTGTTAAACTATTTGAACAATCGCTAATTGTTCTTTATTTTGCTTTTAATGCCCAGACAGCTTTGATCTGGCTTCTGATTTTTCCATAGTCCCATTTCTGGTCACTGCGGTATAAAGAAAACGGATCGTTAATGGAAAATCCCTCATCATCATAATCATAGAGCAGGATAAAATGTCCCCCTGTGGTGAAATCTCCCTGCCGCACAGAGCAGATCACGATGTCTCCCTGATCTAAGTGCTGTTTGATCTCAATCTGGCTGATATTGATCTGCTCGGAGCGGACACCGTAAGCTGCCGCCCCCTCTGTCATAAGCGACCACATCGTTCCTGTGCCGGACATATAGTAACCTTCCTGCATGGCAAATTTTGCGATTGCAGCCGGAGTTGCCTCCTCGTTTCCAGTCAGTGCAACTACTGCCATCGCCAGTGTTGTCGGACCGCATCCGCTGATCGCAACATTGCTGTCATCCCCATATGCAAGGTAGCCCCAGCGTTTATCCCACTGTAAAAAGAGCGGATATTCTTCCTGTAACTCTTTCTCTGTCAGTTCTGCTTTATCATAATCCCTTGTATTCCCTTTGTAATCAGCTACAAATGCGATCATTTCCGGATTATTTGCCAGATTGATCAGTAATTTTTCCGGATATTTCTCTGCATTTTCCACGATCTGTGCGTAGCGTTCATCTGACGCTTCCATCTGTTCTAACTGTCTGATTGCCTGATTTAAGGAATAATCTACCGGTTTTGATAACACAACCTGTGGAATCTCCGCAAACGGATCATTCGTTTCTTCGCTGTCTGCCGGTTCTTCGACAGTTTCTGTAGCAGACTGTTCCTCTTTTTCCGTTCCATCTGCTGTTGTTCCATTATCTACGTTATTTGTAATTTGATTTTCTTTTTTCTCTTCACCGGAGTTATCCTGCGCTGATGCCAGCACTTCTTCTGTTTTTCCAAGTTTGATCTCAGGAAAATATCTTCCACAGACACATCCCAGTAAAAAAGATGTCAAAAGCATTACACTCAAAACGATTTTTCTTTTCCGTACAAGCTTTTTCTGTCTCAGTCTTCTTTCGTCTAATTCTGTCTGATTCTGTATCTGGCGCTGATTCTGCTCCTTCATCTATCGGTAACCTCTCTCGTATTTCTTTCTTGCGTAGCGTGTTCTATTATATACATAAACCCTGCAATTTTGCTACCCTCTTCATAAAATATTAATAAAACTTTGGGTTTTCTTTGGAATACTTACAGAAAAAAACAGGTGCCAAATGTATGATCCATTCAGCACCTGCCCTGTCCTGTCTGTTTTTATTTGTTGCTGAGATATTCGTGAATACCCATAGCTGCTGCTTTACCGGCACCCATCGCAAGGATAACAGTTGCTGCACCTGTCACAGCGTCACCACCGGCATAAACACCTTCTTTGGAAGTTGCACCAGTCTCTTCTTCCGCAATAATGCATTTTCTGCGGTTGATATCAAGACCCTTTGTAGTGGATGAGATCAGAGGGTTTGGAGAAGTACCAAGTGACATGATCACAGTATCTGCCTCGATCTCATATTCAGAGCCCGGAATCTCAACCGGACTTCTTCTTCCGGAAGCATCCGGTTCGCCAAGTTCCATTTTGATCACTTTTGCACCCTTTACACAACCGTTTTCATCCACCAATAATTCGGTTGGATTCTGGAGAAGATCAAAGATGATACCCTCCTCTTTTGCGTGATGTACTTCCTCTTTACGGGCCGGAAGTTCTTCCTCACCACGACGATATACGATATGTACCTCTGCACCCAGTCTTCTTGCTGTTCTGGCAGCGTCCATTGCCACATTGCCGCCGCCGACGACGGCGACCTTCTTGCCGGTGCGGATGGGG
>OGYN01002079.1_pt1 | contig 15289 bp, 11 predicted proteins | sample 1576551 | NCBI WGS metagenome assembly OGYN01 (sample SAMEA3541589, study PRJEB24748) | human gut metagenome | biome: human gut; feature: human-associated habitat; material: faeces | place: China | collected 2012 | reverse complement strand
TCTTTCATTTTTTATTATTTTGAGCCATTTTGCAGTTCGGTTTTTAAAGCTTGCCGAAATTACTTTCCTTGTTTATATTTTTCATGAAAATATTTACATTCTCCTTGTGAAACAAATTGTACAATGTTATAGTAATCTATAGCAATTCCACCATACAGAAAGGATTCCATATGTCATTAAACAAACATAAAATTATTCCTTTAATTGAATCTTATTACCATACATTCACTCCGCTGGAAAGAACAATCGCCGATTTCTTTATTCATAATACTGAAGAGCAGGATTTTTCTTCCAGAAATATTTCCGGGCTTCTTTATGTATCTGAAGCTTCACTTTCACGTTTCGCCCAGAAATGTGGTTTTCACGGATACAGAGAATTTATTTATGGCATTGATTTATTATGGAACAGGTTTAATGTTTATGGTTATAGGAAATTATCTGCCAAAGGTAAAACAGAACAATACGATAGGAATCAGGGTCGTATGGACATTGCAGGATGAAGAAAACTGGAATGCAACGCATAGATTCAGTGGAAAGATATGGGTGGCATCAAGTATTTTGTGCATGCTTTGCGGTCTTTTTGCAGAAAGCATAGCAGCACTCGTTTTGTATATTGTAAGTATTATGGCAGCCGCGATCATCAGTGTTCTTTATTCCTATCTCTTTTATAAGAAAAAGATAGGAACCGGAGAAAAATTAAAAATTCAGTATAACAAAAAAACAATTGGAGTATCCGGAATCATAGCAATTTTAACCATTATATTCGTTATATGGACATTGTTTTGGGGAAGTATTGAGATTCGTTTCGAGGATAAAGATTTTACCATTGAGGCACAAGGCTGGAGCGATTATACAGTGGACTATGCGCAGATTGACAGTATCTCATATGAAGAAAATTCATCTCAGAGCTGGAATGATTATAGAACCAATGGTTTAGGAAATCTTAAATATGCTATGGGAAATTTTAGAAATGATGTTTATGGAAATTATATCCGTTATACACATTCGTCCTGTCATTCATATGTAGTCATGAGTGTAGATGGAAAAATATTGGTTATAAATGGTGAAAATGATTCGGCGACAGAAGAAATATATCATACTATCAGTGAGAAGATGTCACGGGAATTAGAATAGAGTCATCTCATTCTCAAAACTGATACTATATTTATAGGAGAATTTAAATGCTTCAAATACAACACATCAAAAAAGAGTACCGGACGGGAAGTCTGGTACAGAAGGCTCTGGACGATGTGAGTCTGAATCTGAGAGATAATGAATTCGTAGCAATCTTAGGTCCCAGTGGTTCCGGTAAAACCACGCTTCTGAATATTATCGGAGGACTGGACCGCTACGACAGCGGAGATCTTATCATCAATGGTATTTCCACAAAAAAATATAAGGACAGAGACTGGGATTCGTACCGTAATCATACGATTGGTTTTGTATTCCAAAGTTACAATCTGATTCCGCATCAGACGGTGCTTGCAAATGTTGAGCTGGCACTGACAATTTCGGGAGTCGGGAAGGAAGAAAGAAGAAAGCGTGCAGTGGATGCACTGGGGAAGGTGGGTCTTGGGCAGCAGCTTCATAAGAAGCCGAACCAGATGTCGGGAGGCCAGATGCAGAGAGTTGCAATTGCAAGAGCGCTGGTCAATGATCCGGAGATCCTGCTTGCAGATGAGCCGACAGGGGCACTGGACAGTGACACCAGTGTGCAGGTCATGGATCTTCTTAGAGAGGTAGCGAAAGACCGTCTGGTCGTTATGGTCACACATAACCCGGAACTGGCAGAGCAGTATGCGACCAGGATCGTCAATCTGAAAGATGGAAAGATTCGTTCGGACACCGATGAATATATTGTAGAAGAGGAAAATCTGGCACCGCCGGAGCATAAGAATATGGGGAAATCTTCCATGTCTCTTCTGACGGCATTGACACTGAGTTTTAATAACTTAAGGACAAAGAAAGCAAGAACCCTTCTGACTTCTTTTGCAGGATCTATTGGAATTATCGGAATTGCACTGATTTTGGCTCTTTCAAATGGAGTCAATGCTTATATCCGGTCTATTGAGGAGGAGACATTGTCTGAATATCCACTGCAGATACAAAGTACCGGATTTGATCTTACTTCCATGATGGTGGGTATGAATGGGGATTCCGGAAGCAGTGATGATAAGAAAAGTGGAAAAGATAAAGACAAGGTAAAGGTCATGCAGGTGGTCACCAATATGTTTTCAAAGATGGATTCCAATGACCTTGGTGCTTTAAAAAAATATCTGGACAGTGGTGAATCTAAGATTCATGACTATACAAAAGCAATAGAATATTCTTACAATGTGATGCCGCAGTTGTTCCGACAGGACGGTGACAATGTTCGTCAGGTCAATCCGGATCAGTCATTTTCCTCATTGGGACTTGGTGCATCGTCAGGTTCGAACAGCCTAATGTCCTCCATGATGAGTACCAATGTGTTCTTTGAGATGCCGGAAAATACGGATCTCTATGAAGGACAGTATGATGTAAAAGCCGGAAGATGGCCGAAAAAATATAATGAATGCGTTCTTGTGCTGACGCCGGATGGTTCTATGAGCGACTTCTTATTATATACATTGGGACTCAGAGACCAGGTTGAACTCGATGATATGATTAAGCAGTTCATCAACGAAGAGACGATAAAAACGCCTGAAAATATTGGAACTTATACTTATGATGATATTTTGGGAAAGACATTTAAACTGGTAAATGCTTCGGATTATTATGAATATGACAGCCAATATCAGGTGTGGAAAGACAAAACTGACAATGCGGATTACATGAAAAAACTGGTCGAAGACGGTGAGAATGTAAAAATTGTGGGAATCGTACAGTCAGCTGAAGATGCGAAGGCTTCATCACTGACACCGGGAATTAACTATACCGCAGACCTTGTAAATCATGTGGCAGAACAGGCAAAAGGCAGCGAGATTGTAAAACAGCAGCTTGCGAACCCGAATGTAAATGTATTTACCGGGGAAGAATTTGGCAATACAGATGGGAACAATGGATTTGACATGAATTCTCTGTTCAGTATAGATGAGGATGCTTTGAAAAACGCATTTGGTTTTGACAGCAGTGCCATGAACAATCTTGGAAGTTCCATGGATCTGTCGGGACTTGATCTTTCCAAGGCATTTCAGATGGACGGAAATTCTATGGATTTGTCCGGTATGGTGAATCTGGATCAGGTAGAAATCAACATGGGCAATATGCCACAGATGAATCTGGGGGATATTCTTACGAATCTGGATGTACAGGTCAATGCGGATGGCATGCAGAAAATGTTATCCGGCCTTTCGGAAGGTTATCAGGAATATGTAAAGATCCATCCGGAAGCGGATTATTCCAATCTTGGAAATCAGATTGCAGAATATCTGACTTCCAATCAGGCAAAGACCATTATTCAGAAATATTTGAAAGACATTCTGAAAAATAACGGCGAAATTACGATTACAGCGGAGCAGCTCAAGGAACTGTTGACCAGTGTGATGAGTGATTTTCAAAGCTGGCTTACAGAGCAGAACGCTAATCCGGGTGCAGAGGAATTTGGAACGTACTTCCAGCAGTATCTACAGACCGGGCGTGCCAATGCAATTGTAAATAAATGGGCCAATGAAATATTTGGAAATATAGATTTCAACATTTCCAGTGACACATTGCAAGCTATGGCAAAGGAACTGGCAGATGGGTATACTGCATATGCAAAGGAAAAGAATTATGCAGATCCGACAAAGATGGCAGAGAATTTTGTGAATTATATAAAGACGGATGATGGAAAGAGGCGCCTGAATCAGGGACTTTCTGAGGCAATCAATATGGATAGTCTCCAAAAGCAAATCAGCACGGCCATGAGTAGCTACATGGGTCAGGCCATGAGTGCATATACCGGTGCCATTTCTCAGGCAATCAGTACACAGATGACATCCGCTATGAGTCAGGTGACCACGCAGCTTGCCGGTGGACTTGAAACGGTTATGACATCTGCCATGAGCCGGATTGGAGAAAATCTGCAAAAAGCACTGGGAGGCTCTATGAACTTTAATGCCGATGCATTTGCAAATGCATTCCAGTTCAATATGACGGAAGATGATCTGACGGAACTTATGATGTCCATGTCTGGGACACAGAGCGCTTCCTATGATAATAATCTGCAGCAACTCGGATATGCAGATTTCAGTCAGCCGAGTTCCATTTCCATTTATCCAAAAGACTTTGATAATAAAGAAAAAGTGGTAGAGGTTCTGGATCATTATAATCAGAAAATGGAAGATGAGGGAAAAGAAGAACAGGTGATTTCTTATACGGATATTGTAGGAACGATGATGTCATCAGTGACTACCATTATCAATACAATCAGCTATGTACTGATTGCATTTGTGGCAATTTCCCTGATCGTATCATCGATCATGATTGGAGTTATTACTTATATTAGTGTACTGGAACGAAAGAAAGAGATTGGTATTTTAAGAGCCATTGGAGCATCCAAAGGAAATATATCACAAGTATTTAATGCAGAGACATTTATCATCGGACTTTGCGCCGGACTTATCGGTATCGGACTGACGCTTTTGATATTGATTCCGGGAAATATGCTGATTCATGCGCTTGCAGGCAATAATCAAGTCAGCGCAATCCTTCCGGCTGCACCAGCGATTGTTCTGATTCTTTTAAGTGTCGTACTTACATTACTTGGCGGATTGATCCCTTCCAGGAAGGCTGCCAAGAGCGATCCGGTGACCGCACTTCGAACGGAATAAAAAAACAGTCCATACAATCTGAAAAGAGCGTATGGGCTGTTTTTTATCTTTTTTGTGTAAGGTATCTTGTTAAAGTCCGTAGTAGTAATAATGTTTCTTCTTGATGTTGAAAATCAAGTTTGTTAAACGTAGAAAGAAGAGAACTTTCTTTTTTGGAAAGTAAAAGAGAAGGAGTAGAAGTGCTAATTTCTAAGACTTCATCTGCTGAAAGTCCATACAAATTAATCAGTGTTGCAAATGTTTGAAGATCTGGTTCAGCAACATTATTTTCATAACCGGAAAGGGATTTTTTATTGATACCGGTTAGTTCCATCACTTGTTTCTGAGTGAATTCTTTGTTTTCTCGTGCATTTTTTAAGACAGCGCCAATATCCTTCATATGCCTAAAAACTCCTTTTTATCATTATATTAAGGTAAAGGAATTCTTAAACACCAAAAAGTCTTAAAAATAACGACAAAAATGTTGACGTCTTAGAATATAAGACGTATAATGGGAATGCTAGGATAGGCATGCAATGGGATAAGGCAGAAATTAAATAAACGAAAGTGAGGAAAAAACAAGTATGAAGAACAAAGTTCTTAAACAAATGCTTGCGTTTTCTCTGGCTGTCGCTCTTGTAGGGGGAAATTCAGTAGCAACTTTTGCTGCTGAGCCAACTAACGGAACAGAGTCAAGTGCAAATACGCAAGCAGCAACAGATGCAACCGCTGAAAAAGTTGCGGTAGTTAATTTCAACATTGAAAATGGTAAATTTGATAATGGCAAAAACTATGCACAGTATCAGCTGAGAGCAGGAGATGTGCAGGATTTACCGAAAGTTACTGTAGATGACGGATATGAGTTCTTAGGTTGGAAAGTATCAGGAAAAAGTGACACAACTTGGAAAGCAAGTAAAGAAAGTTTTACTTTCGAAGATGCAAATGCAAACTTTTACCCAGCTACAGCGACAGAAGGCTATACTACAGTTACAGCAGAAGTACAGAAGGTAGAGAAGAAAAAAACAGCTCATATCACATTTAATGTTGATCCGGAAAAAGGTAAATTTACAAATCCAGCGAACGCTGAGTATGTAAAATTTGATGATGATGAGTATTCAGAGACACAGTATAATGTTCCAAAAGTAGAAGGAATCAATGGATATACATTTACTGGCTGGAAATTATCCGGAGCAACAGATGGTAACTGGGATGCAGATGCAAAGACATTTGGAGTTACAGGACTTGCTCATTATGCCAAAGGAAGTAATGACGGATATGCTACATTGGAAGCTCAGTTTAAGAAAGAAGCTAAGAAAGCTGATGCTGTTTTACGTGTTCATTATGTAGATGAGAACGGTACACCATTAGATGGATCACAGTATATTGTTTCATTAACAAAGAATGGAACAGTAGGTGAAACAGCAACATTTGCTGCAACATCCTTTACAGCTCCAGAAGGCTATGAATTAGTTGGTGGTGACATAACTGACGTGGAAGTAGCATATGGAAAAGACAAAGATGTTAATGTAAAAGTAAAAGCTATTAAAGAAGAAAAAGAAGCAAGAGATGTAATTGTAAACTTCAATGTCGCTCCAGAAGAGGGACAGTTTACAGATCCGGCAGGGGCTAAAGTTGTTACATATACAATTAAAGAAGATTCAGCAGATCAGTTCCTTGTACCTACAGTAAAGGCTAAAGAAGGTTACGAGTTTACAGGTTGGTTAGTAAACGGAAAAGAAGAAGGTTTCTGGAGTGCAGATGCAAAGACATTTGGAATTACAGGACTTGCTCACTTCCCAGAAGGATCTGACACAGGATACATTGTTGTAACAGCTCAGTTCAAAAAAGCTGAGGCAGCTAAGAGAAGCGTGACAATTAATGTTGCAATCGATTCTGAAAAAGGCGAATTTGTAGGAAGAGATGATAAGTATGCTACAATCACTTATACAGATCTTGATGAGTTTGCTGAGGCACCAATTCTTTTACCAGAAGTAAAGGCTAATGATGGATACAGACTTGCAGGATGGACAGTAGAAGGAAAAGAGTCAATCAAACTTGATGCAAATGCAACAAGTTTAGGATTTGCAGGCCTTGCTCACTTTAACGATGGAGAAAATGTTGGATACATTTCTGTAGAGCCAGTTTTCGAAGAAGTGAAAGAAGAAAAAGCAGCAGTAGTTAATGCAAATGTAGTTGTAGATCCTGAAAAGGGTGAGTTTGAAGGATATGACGGAGCAACAAAGCTTGAGAACAATAATCTTCAGGAAGCTGATGATACACTTGGATTCCTTCCAACTGTAACAGCAAAAGAAGGATATACATGGACAGGCTGGGAAGTAACAAATAAAGCAGGTGAAGTAGTATACACATTAGACACAAACACAAGCTCTATTGCGTTCCCAAAAGGAGTAGCAGATGACTACACAGTAACAGCTACATTTACAGAGAATAAGACAACAGCAGTAGTTAATGCAAATGTAGTTGTAGATCCTGAAAAGGGTGAGTTTGAAGGATATGACGGAGCAACAAAGCTTGAGAACAATAATCTTCAGGAAGCTGATGATACACTTGGATTCCTTCCAACTGTAACAGCAAAAGAAGGATATACATGGACAGGCTGGGAAGTAACAAATAAAGCAGGTGAAGTAGTATATACATTAGACACAAACACAAGCTCTATTGTGTTCCCAAAAGGAGTAGCAGATGACTACACAGTAACAGCTACATTTACAAAAGATGAGACTCCAGTTGATCCGGTAGACCCAACAGAGCCAGCACAGCCAACTCAGCCAACTCAGCCAGCTACACCTTCTACAGACAAGACAGCAAACAAAACTACTGACAATAAGAAGGTAGAGAAGACAGCAGCTAAGAAAGCAGAAACAAAGAACGAAAATAAAAAAGCTCCAAAAACAGGTGATGAGAGTATGCCAATCGCTTACATGCTTACACTTGTAGGAGCAGCAGTGGCAGCAATTATTGTTCTGATTAAGAGAAAAAGAACAATCTAGAAACTGTGAATAATCACATGAAACACAAAAGACGGTATCGAAGATATCGGAATAAAAAGAAAAAAGCCTATATCCTGGCAGCCCTGATCTTATGCATAGTCATTGCGGCGGTAGCAGTTTTTGCTATCAGCCGCATGGCTGGTAAAGAGCAGACATCAAAAAATCAGACAGAAGTAAAAGCGCTTGTTATTAATGCTGAAAAAGTAGACGAAAGCAAACTGAAAGATTTGATTGAAAGTGCCGGAAAGATTAATCAGAGTGTTTATACAGATGAAACAGTAAATACTTTAAATCAGGCAAAAGAAGAGGCCGAAGAAACGATTCAGGGAAAGCCAAATCAGGAAGAGGTAGAAGATTCATATTTGAATCTGGTAAATGCAATTCAGTCACTGCAGAAAAAATAATGATATTTAATGTAATGTTTAGATTTTATAAAATGGAAACTAGATAAATCTACCTGTTGTAAAAAACGGGTAAATGAGTTATAATAATTCAAGAAGTAAGAACCTGGGATGCACGATAACTCCTGTTATTTTGAACCTACATCACTTTAAACGGGACTCTTATATCTTCGTAATATGTCGAGCCTTCATTATGCAGAGGATGGCAGAAAAGCGAATGCGGACACCCACCTAGCAGACAGCTAGGAGTCAAAATACAGGAACCGGCATTTTGGGGAACATACAAAAGATAAAGGACAGTCGTTTGCGCGGCTGTCTTTTTCTAATGTGAGGGGGGACATTTATTTAATTCCCCTTCTACTTGAGTGGGTGTTGAATCAATCATAGGACATAATGATTAGGGAGAGAATAGAGTTTGAAACATTTACGAGGAGAAAAGAGATTTTATTATGGTATGTCAGTGCTGGTTCTGGTGTTTATTATTGCAGGACTAACAAGTAATCTCGAAGGCGGAGTCCGTGGAAACCGCCAGGAAAAAGAAGCATTTGACCAGAAGCCGGAAGAAGTACAAACGGAACAGGAAAATCAGGGAGAAGAGACGCAGGTAGTGTCTAATCCGAATATCCGGGTTCTTCTTATGACGGATGGATATAAGAATACCATTCATCCGTCTGTGACAGTCAGCTCAACATCTGGACTTTCTATTACGTATGGGGAGACAGTAGAAGAATGCGAAGCGGGGATGGAAGTGACATTTATGCCAGATGACAGCCGTTTTCAAAGTGGGAACATCCGGATCCAGGCAAAAGAAGGGGAGATTACGGTAAATAGCCTGAAGCGTGGATACGGAGTTCCGTCTTATCAAGGTATACTGGAGCTTCGGACAACAGCGGAAGGAATTGCGATTATCAATGAACTCCCTGTTGAGAATTATCTGTGCCGGGTCGTGCCCAGCGAAATGCCGTCCGGTTATGAAATAGAAGCGCTGAAAGCGCAGGCAGTCTGTGCCAGAAGTTACGCCTACAGGCAGATGGCAGAATATGGATATCCGGAATATGAAGCTCATGTGGATGACAGTACGAATTATCAGGTCTACGGCAACAGTGCACCGGCAGACAGCGCAGATCTGGCTGTTCAGGAGACGGCAGGACAAGTCGTGCGTCTGGACGGAGAGATTGTGACGACTTATTATTATTCCACTTCTTGCGGAAAGACGACCAGTATGAAAGCCTGGGGGAATGAGGAGAATGACGGAAACCGATACCTTCAGTCTGTAGAAGTAAAAGATGAGAACGGTGATTATGAGAGAAATCTGCCATGGTATCGCTGGGAGGCGAAGATTCAGGCAAAGACTTTATCAAATTTGATTGGGCTAAATACCGGCAAAGATATTGGAACGTTGCAGAATATCAATATTCTGGAAAATGGACCGGGTGGTGTAGTATTAACAATAGAGGCTGTCGGTGACAAAGGTAGTGTAAGAGTCTCAACGGAAAATAAAATCCGGCGTGCTCTTGGAGGAAAAGGATACACAATTATAAAGCAGGACGGTACAAAAGTCAAAAGCAGCAAGCTTCTTCCAAGTGCATTTTTCACAATCAACAAGTCCGGAGATACATTTGTCATAAAGGGCGGCGGGTTCGGACATGGGATTGGCATGAGTCAGACCGGTGCGAATGAAATGGCAAAATGTGGAAAAAACTATCAGGAAATATTGACTTTTTTTTATCAAGGCGTCACCATTGGATAATTGTTCGTAGACAAAATGTATAAAATCGGATAAAATATAAAATTATGTAACTGTTCAGAACAGGCGGTATCACTGGGAAAAGTGGAACGCCGGAACATAAACAAAGCTAGGTAAAAGTGATGAAAAAGATAAAAGAATTATATGATGACATCATGGAGCTGACTGGAGAGATAACGAAAGACCATGTTGGGGCATACGCTGCACAGACAGCATTTTTCTTTATGCTCTGCATGATCCCGATTATATTGTTGTTACTGACTATGGTGCAATATACGCCCGTCACAAAGGCTGATGTCATGACGGCTGTGATTCAGGTATTTCCATCATCGGTAGATTCATTGATTACATCCATTGTCAATCAGGTCTATAATCAGTCATCTGGTATTATCCCGATTACAATCGTGGTAGCACTTTGGTCTGCAGGAAAAGGTGTACTTGCCATGAGTTCAGGACTGAACTGTGTGTATAATTGCCGTGAGACACGTAACTATTTTTTCCTTAGGATAAGAGCAACTGTTTATACAGTCATGTTTATACTCGTTATTATATTTTTACTTGTGTTGTCGGTATTTGGTAACAGCCTGAATATTTTTATTGCTGAGCATGTACCATTTTTAAGAAATATGGCCGACTGGCTGATCCGGGCAAGGAATATTATTACACCGATTGTAATGATTGTATTTTTACTGTTGATATATAAATTCCTTCCTAATAGAAGAGACACATATAAAAGGCAACTTCCGGGAGCAGTATTTTCCACGTTGGGGTGGATGGTCATTTCCTGGGTGTTTTCTGTATATGTGGATGTGTTCCAGGGATTTTCCAGTATGTACGGAAGTCTGACAACGATCATGTTGATTATGATGTGGATGTATTTCTGTATGTATTGCATTTTGATCGGCGGAGAGCTGAACATTTGGTTCGGGGAAAAGATTGATGAGAGTGAGGAAAGGTAACGGGATAACATTAAAAAAGGTGTAAGATATTTTTAATTTTATAGAAAAAACCTATAGATATATGAAAAGAACTGATTTTACGCAAAATTTTCCTGGTGGTATCATAAAAGGAGATAGTAGATGCCGGGAGGGAGAAGAGATGGAAGAAAAAATTGATCTGAATGTCTGTTACAGGAGAGCATTTGAAGCATTAGGGATTACTGGTTCTGTACAGAAATTTACAGATTATATTACAGAATATGCGCCGGTTGTTTTGATTGTTCTGGACATTGGAGGCAAGATACTTGCAATGTCCCATAAAGGAGAATATAATGAAACACTGTTGCCGGAAGGTATGGACAGCAAACGAAGAGTAGAATTGATTTCACAGATGATCGAATATCGCTCGAAAGAGTCAGGGGGCAAATCCATGCTCATTCATGTATCGGAAGAATATTATGCTGTGAATGAAATTGTAGTTAAAGGAGATGCAGAAGGTTTCGTTATATCTATTCTGGATGCAGGAATTTATAATGCAAAAGATGCAGAGGAAACATGGATTCAGATGAATGATATTGTCTGTCAGGGACTTGGAATGTTGATGGAGCGTCAGGAACAACATTCTCATTCTCATATATCGACAATACGTCGTGTGATTGCCCGGTTATTATTTGAAGGCGAGGGGAAGCAGCTTCTGAATGGAACGAATGATATATATAACGAATATGTTGTTGCTCCATTTCGAGTAGCAGTTGTACGTACAGAAGTTTATAATAGTCTGCAACTTCAAAAGGCGGCTAATTATGTAAGTGATGTATATGAAAATGTGTTTGTTTATATAGAGGAGCAGTATGCATGTCTTCTTTTTACAGATATACATACAGAAGAATGCAGAGAAAAAATTTGTGAAGTTATGGATAACATGTGTGAAAAATATAAGCTGTTATGTTGTCTAAGCGGGAGCTTTAATGAGATTGAATTGATTGATAAGAAACGATTTATGTGTCAGAAAGCACTGGAGATTGCGCATGAACAGGAACCGGATAAAAGAAGTTTTCGTGAAGAAGATTATTATGTCCAGATAGTCTGTTCTTGTGCATTACCTTATATTGGACATGCGAGATATCTGGAGCGTGAACTTACTGAACTAGCCAGCGAAGATGAGGCAAAGGAAACAAAATTTTATGAGTCATTAAAGCAATACTTGCTTGTAGGTAATAATGTAAGTATGGCAGCAAAGAAAATGTTTATACATAGGAATACAATGATTTATAGACTTTCCAAAATTAATGAGATTTTGGGAGTGGATATTAATGAGCCGGGAATTGCTCATAAGATTTTAATTAGTATACTCCTGCGGGAACAGGAGAAAGAGGAGAAGTAGAGAATGGAGATTATCAAGGATTTGCCGGAAATCTTCGATGAGTTTGAAGACAAGAAAAAACAGTCATTTTTGAAGGTAAAAGAATATAAAGAAAAGCAGATTCCGATAATCGGTGCATATTGTTCGTTTTTTCCAAGAGAAATTGCAGTTGCCATGGGAGCAATTCCTGTGGGGCTATGTTCTTCAGCGAATGAAACAGTAGAGCTCGCTGAAACGGTATTGCCAAAGAATGTATGTCCATTAATCAAATCTAGCTATGGTTATGCCATATCTGATCGGTGTCCTTATTTTCATTTTGCGGATTTGGTTGTGGGAGAAACGACATGTGACGGCAAGAAAAAAATGTACGAATTGATGTCTGAGTTTAAAGAAGTTTATGTTATGGAATTGCCGAACACACAGTCAGAAGGCGGACTTAGATTCTGGCGGGAAGAGATTATCCGGTTTAAAGAATTTCTGGAAGAATATTTTCAGGTAGTAATTACAGAGAATGATATTCGACGTGCAATTGTATCGCAGAATAAGCGAAGAGAAGCATTGAAGAGATTTTATGGACTGATGAAGCTGGAACCAGTTCCAATGTCAGGACTGGAACTTGGTAAGGTGCTTTATGGTTCGAAATATCAATTTGGTCAGGAAGAGATGACAAAGGAGTTAAATGAATTGTCAGATCGTATTCTGGAAGAATATGAGAAAGGTCGTCAGCTAGAAAAGAGACCGAGAATCCTGATTACCGGCTGCCCTATGGGCGAAGATACAAATAAAATCGTAGAGGCAATTGAGCATAACGGCGGAGTTGTAGTCGGTTTCGAAAACTGTACTGGAGCGAAAGCAGTAGAGCGTATGGTAGATGAAGATGATCCGGATGTTTATGGTGCAATTGCAAGAAAGTATTTTAGCATAGGCTGTGCAATTATGACACCGAATAATAATCGTATCCATCTTCTTGGAGAAATGATTGATGACTATCATGTAGATGGGGTAGTTGAGATGATATTATCGGGCTGTCATTCTGTGGAAATGGAATCCATCAGTGTGAAGAATTTCGTGAATGAAGAAAAGCATTTGCCATATCTGGCTGTGGTGACAGACTATTCAAAAGGTGATGTAGGACAATTAAATACACGACTGGCAGCATTTGTAGAAATGATTCGTAAATAATTACAATTGGCAAGGGTGCATTTATCAAATATAGATAGATGCACCCTGTTTTTGTGCAGATATAACATATGTCTATAAAGATAAATATAGATATAAACAATAAAAGAACGATTATATAGATACAATCAATAAAATATACAAAAACGCATGGGATAAATTGTGCACGATGCACAATTAAAACAAGAAAGATTGGAATTATAAATGAAGAAATTATTGAGAAAATTGTATAAAATAGGAAAAGTGATTTAGAAGGAGGAAAAAACGTTGATTGAGATAAAAAATCTGAAAAAGTTATGGGAAGACGATGGAAGCTCCGTTCTGGAAGGTATCAACCTGACAATTGAAGACGGAGATATTTATGCGTTAGTAGGTCGAAGTGGTGCAGGAAAATCTACACTTCTTCGCTGCATCAACGGTCTGACATCTTATCAGGAAGGAAGCCTGAAGGTTGACGGATGTGAGATCAAAGATTTGAAAGATAAAGAATTACGAGAATTCAGACGGCATGTTGGAATGATTTTTCAGCAGTTTTCACTACTTGAACGAGAGACGGTATATAAGAATGTCGCTCTTCCAATGCAGTGCTGGAAATATCCGAAAGACCAGATTGATAAAAAAGTAAGAGAACTTCTGGAACTGGTTGGTCTTGGAGATAAGATGAATGCAAAACCGAGAAATTTAAGTGGTGGACAAAAGCAACGTGTTGCAGTTGCAAGAGCATTGACTATGGATCCGAAGATTTTGCTTTGTGATGAGGCTACTTCAGCACTGGATCCGAAGACGACGAATTCGATTCTGGATCTGTTGATGGAAATTAATCAGAAACTTGGAATCACAGTTATCATTGTAACACATCAGATGGAAGTTGTAAGAAAAGCGTGTAATAAAGCATGCATTCTGGAAAATGGCAAGATTGCAGATGAAGGTACTGTAAAAGAAATCTTTATTAAACAGCCACAGTCACTGAAGAGACTTCTTGGAGAAGAGACAGTAAAACTTCCCGATGAAGGACATAACATCCAGATTGCACATCTTGTTAATAATATCCATGATGGGGAATTATTTGCAAAGATGTCGAAAGAATTGAATTATGTATTTCCGATTCTAGATGGAAAGATTCAGGATTATCAGAATGACAGCATGGGAATTTTTACAATTAATGTGGATAATGAACATCTGAAATTTGTTGCAGATTATCTCACAAAAGAAGGTTTGAATTGGCATGAGATTGAGACGCAGTGTGAGACAAAGGAGGATGAAGAATAATGACATTAAATAATTATACTTTTTTACAGTTATGTCAGATGTTGATTGTACCTGCATTTTTTGCAACATTGAAGATGTTGGTGATTTCAGGAATTATGTCTACAATATTTGGTTTTATATTTGGAGTCATTCTTGTTATAACTGAAAAAGGAGGACTTTGCGAGAATGTTGTGGTAAACCGTATCCTGGATTTTCTGGTCAATACGATTCGATCATTCCCGTTTATTATTTTGCTGATTTCGATTATTCCATTTACAAGATTAATCGTGGGAACGTCCATCGGAGAGACAGCGGCTCTTGTACCGCTTACTGTAGCATGCTCTCCATTTATGGCACGTATTTTCCAGAACAGTTTTAAAGAAGTTGACCCTGCCTTAATTGAAGCTGCTCAGTCATTTGGCGCTTCTAAAGTGCAGATTATTGTAAAAGTAATGTTAAAGGAATCTGTTCCGTCCATAATTTCCGGACTCTGTCTCGCAATCATAAACTTGCTTGGCTGTACAGCCATGGCTGGTGCAGTAGGAGCCGGTGGACTTGGAGCAACAGCTCTTACATATGGCTATCAGAACTTCAATCAGGAGATTATGTATTCAATCTGTGTGATTCTGA
>OGYN01002073.1_pt1 | contig 15327 bp, 17 predicted proteins | sample 1576551 | NCBI WGS metagenome assembly OGYN01 (sample SAMEA3541589, study PRJEB24748) | human gut metagenome | biome: human gut; feature: human-associated habitat; material: faeces | place: China | collected 2012 | reverse complement strand
CGGGCTTATTTTATACCCCGCACCCCGAAGAAGATAAGCGGCTGGGTACCGTTGGCCATGTCCGCATGGACTTCGGGCGCAGCGGCAACGAGTTCTGGCATACATGGTGGCCCCGCGGCCCGGAGGAACTGAACAGCCCCGCGTTCAAAGCGGAGCTGCAAGAGGTCGTGGACACGCTACGGGAGAGTGTGCTGAAAAACCGCTTTGCCATGGAGCGTTTCTGTTATGCCCGCGGTGGCAAAATCAGCGGCGGCTGGACACAAAACTACGGCTACATCGTGGAAACCGAGCATTACCGCTACTGCCTGCGCTGTAATCCGTCCCCTGGTGACTATAACGGGTATCTGACGGCCTATGATCTGGATGTCCAGCGGCAGAACATGGCGCAGGACAAGCCGCTGGTCGGTCGCACGACCTACGCCAACGGCGACACGCAGGAATTTACGAGTGCGGACGAGTTCCTCCGCTGCGTGCGTGAGGAGTTGCCGTACCGCCCCACCACCGGCTTCCACTACGAAGTGCTGACGAACGATCCCGCTGTCCGCAAGGCGGTGGACGATATGGCCTACGACTTCTATGGCGAGGAGAATCCCCGCCAGTTAGATGACTACCAAAATCCGCCCGAACCGGGCATGACTTTCGGAGGTATGTGAACATGGACAGAAAAATGGTGGAATTCATCAAGGAGCAATATCCGCCCGGAACCCGCATCCGGCTCAACAGTATGGACGATCCCTACGCGCCCATCGTGCCCGGTACAGAGGGTGAGGTGGACTTCGTGGATGACATCGGCCAGCTCCATATGAAATGGGACAACGGCAGGACGCTGGCGCTTGTCCCCGGCGAGGACAGCTTCTCCGTGCTGCCGCCGAAGCTGACCACGCTGAAGCTGTATATGCCCCTGACCGCTGACCTCTTTGCGCCGAACGAATACGGCGATATGGATGAATACAGTGAGCTGCTGGAGGGTCACGAACTACGGGGCTATCAGGATCAGATCACGGCGGCGCTGGGCAAAAATCGGATGCCGGAGGAAACGGAACGCGGCCTCATGCACTGGTACGATGTGGCCGACAGCATCGACAGAAAGGTACATTCCGCCGTATTCACCGTGGAAAGCCGGGATCGGCAGCTCTGGGGTGTGGCGGAGTGCCGCGTTGCCGGAGGACTGAGCACAGCAGAGATGGACACCCTGAAAAATTTTATCACCGGGCAGGCGTCGGACGGCTGGGGCGAGAGCTTTGAGCAGCAAGAGATCCGCGTGGATGGTGGAAGCGAGTTATATATCCACTTCTGGAACTCGGATCAGTGGAGCATTCAGACGGAGCAAGAGCTGTTTGCTCCCAAGCTGGCGGAAGGTCTGCCGGAGCTGTGCTTCTCTATCCTGGCATCTACCGGCGCACTCATCTGCATCAAGCGCGGTGAAAGCGGCTATTATCCCAGTGACTGGTCTACAGATGATCCCGCGCAGAACCGGGAACTGGCCGATTACAACAATGAGCGCCTCGGCGTGACGCAGGCGCAGCGGCTTGCCATGGAATGCGGCAGCATACACGGCTGGAATGTTCCTGGCGCAAACCCTGCCAGCTATGAGCAGGACGCTCCGCAGATGGGAGGGATGACCCTTGGATAAGAATATCTTCGGCGTGTATTTGGCAAAAGAGGGCGTCCCTGATAACGAAGCGCACGCAAAGCTCGACCTGCCCGCTTCCCCGTGGGCGCTGTGGGACGCAATGGACAAGGTGCGCTTGCAGGACGGCGAAACGTTATATCTGGAAATCGACAAGTATTACAGGTTCGATGCACTTGCGCCTCATCTGGTCAATATGGATATCGGCCTCAACGAGTTAAACGACCTCACCGGACAGTTGGCAAGGTTGGATACGACACAGGGCATCGCCTATCGGGGGCTGCTGGAGATGGCAGTGCAGGAAAAGGTACAGTCCAACGGCGGTATCATCACTATGCAGGAGCTGCGGGATCTGGCGGTCAGCGCCGGTGCGGATTGCTGCCATGTAGTGGATACCGCGGACGATGCACAGCTTGGACGCTTTTACGCGGAAAACGACTTTGTGCCGGAGCTGGAGGGCATATCGGATGCGGTATTTGACATGCTGGACTTCGCAAGGATCGGCAAGGCGCTCCGCACCGGCGAGGGCGGCGTTTATGTAGGCGGCTGTTATGTGGTGCGGGACGGTGGATTGCTGACAGCACCGCCTTGCCCCAGAGAGCTGCCGGAAAAGCCGGGATACCTCTTCCGGCTGACCCTCGGCCTGCACCCGGATTACGGGGATGACCGCACGGTAACGCTGAACCTCCCCGCCTCAGAGAAAGAGTTAGAGGAAGCGCAGGGGCGGCTGGGCACGCTGCAATGGGAAAATACCGTTGTGCTCGACTACGATGGCATCATCCCCTACGCGGCAGAATTTGCTGATCTGCCCATGGAAATGGAAGCGTTCAATGAGTTTGCCAAAGCGGTGAAGAATATCCCTGCCCGACAGGTACAGCTCCCAAAACTGAAAGCACTGCTGGAGCAGTTTGAGGTACAGGACATCGGAACGGCTATCCTTCTGGCGGAGCGCATGGACGAATACATCCTTACGCCGGAGATCAGCTCACCGCAAGAGACAGCCGTAGACCAGCTGCGCTTTCTGCTGGACGATGCCGCGGCAGAGCAGTTGATTCCCCATGTAAATCTCTTCGCCTACGGAAACGAGGTGATCCGGCATGACAACGCCGCGCTGACACCCTACGGCCTGCTGCATCGCGCGGATTATCAGCCGATGCTGTCTCCATCGCAGGAAAAACAGATGGATATGGGAGGTCCGGCATGAGCGGCAACGTCAGTGCCAGAGGGCCTCCCTATTTTGTTTCCGCCGCTTCGCGTCTTTCCGTTGACTTGTGGGCAGTTGTGTGATAGTTGTTTGTGCTACCAAAAACACAAAGGAGGATAGCACAGATGAAAAAGATCACAGTATCACTAATGAGTATCCTGTTGCTCCTGTCTGCCTGCGGGCAGGCACCGATTGCAGCAGAAACCGAGACAATCCCGCAAGTGACGCAGGAACAAAAGGAAGCGCCGATGATTCCAGCAAAGGCGGAGGCAGCGGACGAAAGCACAGAAGCCGGGGACAATGCGAACGCGGCAAAGCCTGCCGAGCAAATGGATGCGCCAAAGGGTGCGGATAAGGCAGTCGAAAAGCAGCCTGCATCCGCCGAAGCGGGGCGGCCTGCTGTGTCTGAAGCGCCAGCGGCATCCAAGTCAGAGGCCAAATCAGACCCTGCACCTACACTTACATCGGCGCCTAAACCCGAACCCGCTCCGACACCTGCACCTACGCCCGAGCCTGACCCTGCGCCGACTGCGGCCAGCGGGAACATCTACTCCGTGGCGGAGGCGGTGCGGGCGGGCAACGAGTATGCGCAGGCGCAGTACGGTGTGACCATCGACACCACCATGACGACTGCCGATTCCAGCTACTTCCCCGGCACGGCGGACAGCGTGGCGTGGTTGGCGGCCAACGGCGGGCAGGAGGCGCTGAACCGTGCGGCGCGGGGCAACGTGGAAGCCACTTTTGACTACCTTGCAGCCATGGACGGCGCGGACACGGTCAGCGCCTACGCACGGTTCAACTGCACCGTGCGCTACAACGCGGCATCGGACGAGTATATCGTGGTGGTGCTGTACGGATAAAATTGAATACCCACCAGAGGGCCGACAGCGAAAGCTGCCGGCCTTTTGCGTTGGGAGAAAGGACATTGCATGAAGAAAACCATTCCAAAGCTGCTGACACTGGTGTGCCTGCTGGCGGCGCTCATGGGGCTGTCCATCGTGACGGCCCACGCCGAGACCGTCACCGGCACCATCAGCGGCGGCAACGAGTATCGCTACCACGAGGACAAGACGCCGGTGTCCCAATGGGGTGCATTTACCAGCACGAAGCTGAAATATTTCACGCGGGACGATACCGGCGCAACAGTGCCCGCCTATTGCATGGAGCCGGCTGTGCGTTCGCCCCAGGGCGACGCCGAATACTCCTCCGTCAGATGGAGCGGGCTGAGCTGGAACCAGCGGTACGCCGTGACGCTGGCCATGGCCTACGGCTATGGCGGCAACTACGGCTTCGATATGCACCCGGACTGTGCGCAGCTTGCGACGCAGGCCATCATCTGGGAGTTCGTCTGCGGCTACCGCGGCACGACGTACCCCTACACGCTGTATGACACCACCTGCAAGGAGCTGTTTCACTATGCCGGCGACGATGTGGCGGTGGCGTATGACATCATCATCGACCGCATCATGCAGCACGGCACGATCCCCAGCTTTGCGGTGCGGTATCGCAATCAGCTTTCGGACAGCAATGCTATCCAACTGACGTGGGACGGCAGCCAGTACACCGGGACGGCCACCGACACCAACGGCGTGCTGTCGCAGTATCGTTTTCGCGCCAACATCAGCGGTGTGACCATCAGCCAGCGGCGCAACGTGCTGACGGTCACGGCCACCAAGGAGGCCGGAGCGCAGCTGAACGGCTGCGTCAGCAGCGATTACGGCTACTCGCTGGACGTGGAGGGCACGGAGTCCGTGTTGCTGGAACCCAGCAACGGCAGCAATTATCAGGCCTGCGCCGCGCTGACCACCCTGCCCGACCCCGTGTGGGCGTATGTGCATTTTAAGGTCAACATCGTGGAGGAGAAGGGTTCTCTCACCATCAACAAAGTGGACGCCGATACTGGTGCAGCACTTTCAGGCGTCACCTACCGGCTGTTTGACGCCAGCGGCAATAAAGTGGCCGACGTGACCACCGGCGCGGACGGCAGGGCGGTATTCAGCGACCTGCCGCTGGGCAGCTATTCCTATCAGGAGATCAGCGCGCCGGAGGGCTATGTGGTGGACAGCACCAGATACACGGCCACCATCTCCACATCGGCGCTGCACATCGCCGAGCAGCGTACCAACGCACTGGCCAAGGGCAGCATCGAGATCCTGAAGGTAGACGCCGAAACCAGACAGCCGCTGGCCGGTGTGGTGTACCGGCTCTTCGACGCCAACGGCAGCAAGATCGCGGATGGCACCACCGACGGCAACGGCAAGGTGACCTTCTCCGACCTGAAGCCCGGAAAGTACGCTTATCAGGAGATCAGCTCCGTAAGCGGCTATCTGCTGGATGACACCAGGTACGAGTTCAGCCTGACCAGTGAAAATCTCCATGTGAAGGTCACACGTGAGAACACGCCTGCCAAGGGCAGTCTGACCATCCGCAAGATCGACGCCACAGGCGGGCCGCTTGCCGGTGCGGAGCTGCTGCTGGAGACTTCCACAGACGGTAAAACTTGGACGGAGGACGGCAAGGTCACCACAGGCACGGACGGTATCGCCAAGTGGGAGGGACTTGCGCTCGGGGCGCAGTATCGCGTCACCGAACTTAAAGCACCCGCTGGTTATATCCTGCTGCCCGAGCCGGTGTCGGTGGATGCACTGACGGCGGCCGCGCCGGATATTACCGTGACCCTCTGCAACAACGCAGGCTTTGTGCTGCCGTTTACGGGCGGCAGGGGCTTCGCTGCACCCATCCTGTTTGCGGCACTCATGCTGGGCATGGGTGTTTATTTTTGCAAAAAATCTGAATTTAAGAAGGAGAACAACTGAACATGAAAAAGATCCATCGCGTAGTGGCGCTGCTGTTGGCGGCGCTTATGGTCATCGGCCTGATGACCACGGCGTTCGCCGCGGAACCCACCATTGACCCCACGAAAAAGGCGTCCCTGAATATCTATAAGTACGACATCACCACGGCCAGCAAGGACGGCGCGTGGGACGCGGCATCCTATGTCAGCACCGGTCTGCATGACAACGCCGTCATCGACAAGCTGGCAAAATACGCCGTGCAGGGCGTGGAGTTTACCTACCTCCGCGTCGCTGACATCACCATGAACAATGAATTGGTGGACGGTCAGCGCACGGTGGGCATGCTGTATGGCTTCGACAACAGTGATCGCAGCTCCGCCGTGCTGCCTGCCATCGGCCTGACCGCCACAGACGCTCACAAGACCGACAACGGCGTCAACTACTTCACCAGCGATATGCTCAACAACAAGCTGGCCGCTGCGCTGGCTGCCAATGCCACGAACGTGAAAAATGCGCTGGAGACCGCCATGAAGAACGGCGGCGTGGCCATGCCCGAAACGGATGCCACCGGACACACCTCCGCTTCTGATATGGAGCAGGGATTGTATCTGGTGGTAGAGACCAGAGTCCCTGAAAACGTGACCTCCACCTGCAATCCTTTCTTCGTGTCTTTGCCCATGACCACCATTGATGGCGCGGCGTGGAATTACGATGTGACCGTTTACCCCAAGAATCAGACCGGAAATCCTGACCTCGAAAAGACCGTGCGTGAGGCCAAGAACTCCACCGGCAAGAATACCGGCAGCCCGACCGACACTACCGATGGTTACGCACATACCGCGTCCGCCTCCGTGGGCGACACGGTGGATTATCAGATCATCAGCACCCTGCCCACCATCACCTCCAAGGCATCGGCTCTGAGCGAGTACACCTATGTGGACACACTGAGCAGGGGTATCCGCTACAATAAGAACGATGTGGTTATCGAGTTTTTCAAGGACGCTGGCTGCACCGATAAGATCACCACTTGGGATGAAAGCTCCGGCAAATTCGCCGTGGCTTACGACGACGCGCAGAACATTATGACCATCCGCATGACCGATACAGGTCTGAGCGAGATTAACGGGGCGGCCACCGTGTATACCGACAGCGTCAAGCGTGGCTACAGCGACTGCACCATGCGGATCACCTACGCCGCTACCCTGACCGCCGACGCACAGATGGGCGATACCGACAATCCCAATGAGGTCGAGCTGACATGGCGCAGAACGAATAATACCTACTTTGATACCCTCAAGGACTGCTGCCATGTGTATACCTACGGTATCGACGTACTCAAGCAGTTTTCTGACAACGGCGGCAACCGGCGGAATGTAAAGTTTAAGCTGCACAATGACACCGACGACTGCTACATCATCGCGGAGCAGAAGGATGGCATGTATTACGCCAAGGGTATCACCAGCAAAAAGTCTGATGCCACGACCTTTATCCCCAACAGCAGCGGTCACATCGTGGTCAAGGGGCTGGAGGATGACACCTACTCCCTGACCGAGACTGCCACCGACAAGGGTTACATTTTGCTGAAGGACGCGGTCAAGATCGTTATCAAGACCGCCGAGAACGGCCAGTGCGAGCAGTGCGGCACCAAGCTGCTGACGGCCTCCGCCACCGTCAACGGCAAGGACGTTACCATGACGGATGGCAACGCCATCGTGCCGCTGACCGTGGTCAATAACCCCGGCTTCGATCTGCCTAAGACCGGCGGCTACGGCACGTGGATGTTCACCATCGGCGGCGTGGCGCTGCTGGGCGCGGCGGCGTTTATCGTGATCCGCAGCCGTAAGCACAAGAACGAGCGGTGAAACGCTGGTTACTGGCGGCGGCTTGCGGCGTTGCGGCGTTGGGACTTCTGTTTTACCCATTGGTGGGAGAACTCTTGAATGAAAAGTACCATTCCGATGTGGAAACCACCTACACCGCAGTTATCGCGGACACCGATGACGCCGAGCTGACCGTTCAGCGTGAAGCCGCGCAGCAGTACAACGCCATGTTGTCCGGCGCGGCGACCATTACCGAGGGAGGGGCATCCGCCCATCCCTTGGTCTATGCCCAGCAGCTCACGGTGGGCGGCGTCATGGCCTATGTGGACATTCCCAAAATCAACGTGTACCTGCCCGTGCAGCATGGTACGGACGCGGACACGTTGGAACGCGCCGTGGGTCATGTAGTAGGGACTTCCCTGCCAGTGGGCGGAAGCAGCACCCACGCGGTGCTGTCGGCACACAGCGGCATGGCAAGTTCCAAGCTGTTTTCGGACATAGACCAGCTTGCAGTGGGCGATATGTTCTATATCCATGTGCTGGGTGAGGTGCTGGCATACAAGGTAGACGCCATCCACACGGTATTACCCACGGACACGAGTCTGCTGCAAATTGCGGATGGCAAGGATTTAGTCACGCTGGTGACCTGCACACCGTTCGGGGTCAATACCCACCGATTGCTGGTGCGAGGCCAGCGGGTGCCTTATGTGCCGGAGCAGGAAGCACCTGCCGCAGAAGAAAAGCCAGCGGTATCCTCGTGGACACGTCATTACCTTACCTGCTTGGGTGTCGGCCTTGGCGCGGTGGCGGTAATCGGTGGTGCTTACTTTTTGGTAAGGAGGGTGCGCCATGCGTAAGACATCTCTTGTGCTGGCGGTGCTGCTGGCCGTGGCGGGCACCTGCGTCATGCTGTGGCCGGTGGTTACAGGGTACAGGCTGCAAGCCAACACGGATGAGGCCGTGCAGAGCTTCCTTGAAGAACGAAAGCCGGAGCAGCAGTACCCTGAGCTGTTGGCGGCTCTACAGGAGTACAACCGACAGCTTTATAAGGAAAAGCAGTGTAATCTCACCGACCTCGAAGCCTGTGAGGAGCCTGCCGCCGACTTGACTGCCTACGGCATCGAGGATGAGATCATAGGCGTCTTAGAGATACCCGCTATGGAGCTGACCATGCCGGTCTATCTGGGCGCGTCCAACGCTCACCTTGCCGCAGGCGCGGCGGTGCTGGGCAATACCTCCGTACCCATCGGTGGGGATAACACCAACTGTGTCATCGCCGGCCACCGGGGCTGGCGCGGTGCGGACTACTTCCGGCATATAGACCGCTTACATGTTGGCGATACCGTTACGCTGACAAATCTATGGGAAACGCTGACCTACACAGTGGCCGACATTCAGATCATCCAGCCCCACGAGGTAGAGAAAATCAAAATTCAACCGAACCGCGACCTGCTGACGCTGCTGACCTGCCACCCCTACGCCAGCGGCGGAAAGCAACGGTATGTGGCGGTGTGCGAAAGACTACAAGATTAAGGAGAAAAACACTATGAAAAAAGCGATTTGCATCATCGCGGCAGTGATTGCCGCCGCCGTATTTTTTGCGCCAAGGCGTACCAGACCCTGTGGCCGCAGAGAGTGCCGCCGCTGACAGACAAACAACGATAACAAAGGGACCGCTCACCGAAAAGGGGCAGCGGTCCCTCTGTTTGCGCCCTTTTCGGTGAGCGGCCGCCGGAAAGGAGCATGACAGTGACAAACGAAACCATCGCCAGATATCTGGAGAACGGATATAAGGGGCGAAAAAACGCCGTTAGCAGCCGGGAGCTGGAACGGACGCTGGCCATCAGCGGCAACGAGCTGCGGAAGCGGGTAAATCGCCTGCGCCGGGATACCGTTCCCATCGCGGCAGACCAGCGGGGCTACTATTACGCGGAGACCGCCGCCGAAGTCTATGACACCATCCGCACCTTGGAGAAGATGCGCAAGGGACTGGACGCCGCCATCAGCGGCTTGGAGCGTGCGCTGGAGAAATTCGGGGAATGAAGGAGCGCACGAAAAAGCTCATCCCATGGGTGGGCGGCAAGGCGCAGCTCATGTGGGCCATTCAGATGCTGCTGCCCACCCGCTATCAAACGCTGGTGGATGTGTTCGGCGGCAGCGGCATCATCACGCTGAACACCGCCGTGCCGAAGGGCTGCCTGCAGATCTACAACGACCTGAACCACGACCTGTATAACCTGTTTTTCTGCGTGAAGTACCGCCCGCTGGAGCTGGTGCGGGAATTGGAATTTCTCCCCGTCAATGCCCATGATGAGTTTGATGTGCTGCTGCGGTTCCTCCAGGGTGAGGACTTCACCGCGGAGTATATGCAGAAGCAGCTGGAGCTGGCGGAGGTCATGCTCCCGGCATCGCAGGCGGCGGAGGTCAAGGGGCTGCTGCTGAAGCGCGCGGCGCTGGGAGATGTGCGCCGCGCGGCGGCGTTCTATAAATTGCAGCGTTACAGTTATAACGGCAGCGGCGGCAGCTATGGCACGGCATCCTGCGACATCCGGCGCTTTTTCCACGAGATCTGGGAGTGTTCCCGTCGATTGAAGGATGTGGCGCTGGAAAACCGTGATTTTGAGAGCATCATCGCCGCCCGCAACGATCCCCAGACTGTGATCTACTGCGACCCGCCCTACTATGAGGCGGAGTGCTACACGGTGGAGTTTCCCCGCAGTGACCACCAGCGGCTCCATGACGCGCTGGCGGCGCATAAGGGATTCGCCATGGTGTCCTATAACAACTGCGCATATATCCGCGAGCTGTACGATGACTTCTTTATCTACGAGGTGGAGCGCCCCAACAGCCAGTCCAAGAAGAAAAACGATACCTACGCGGAATACATCATGACCAACTACGATCCCCGGATCTTCGCGCCGCAGATGACGCTCTTTGACGATTATGACAGCAACGGAAAAGCCTGCCGGTTGGTGCATATTCCCCACCGGCCTTTACATGAAATAGGAGGACAATGAACATGAAAAACGAAATGACAGTGGATCAGCGCGGGCTGACCATCCCCGCGGAAGAACTGGCAGAGCACGGCTTGGACGGCGCAGACCTGTCCGCGCAGATGACGCGAAGCCTGATCCTGCTGATGCCCCAGAAGATGACGGCGGAGCAGATGGTGGACGCGCTGGCGGGACTGTGCGAAGCGGCTTCACAGCTTGTGGAGGTGCTGACGGCTGTGTGCCATGCGCCATGCATCGCGGAATGCGACAGGGATGACGAGGATTTTGACTTGGACGCGGTGCCGGACGATGTGCTGATCCTGCTGCTGAACTGCGGCTGCTGTCCGGCACAGCTGGCGCACCATCTGGCGGAGGGAGATGTGATCTATGCCGTTGAATGAGGGGATGTATCCCTACACGGCCAAGGAAGCGCGAGAACGGGGCGAGCTGGAGCTGTGGCGCGCCAACTTCCGCGCCAACTGCGCCTGCGCCGGGGCAATAGAGCTGGCGATTCGACGGGATTTTGATGGGATGCACCTGAAGGACGGCTGCGCCAAAAGCGTTATCGACCAATACGGCTACAAACGGGTGGGCTTCGTGCTGGCCAATACCCTGCAGGAGCATGCCTATGACGGGCGGTATCACGAGGTCAACAAGCAGTGGAGCCGGAGGATATTCATCCCCTCCGACGGCGGACACCGCCTGACCTTCGTGGTGAACAGCCATCCCGCCGTGCTGGACGGCTTTGTCAGCGACTACCGCGGAGAGCTGGCGCGGCTGCACCTGTTTGGCACGGAGCATTGCCTGCCAGATACCGGAGAGCAGGACTTCACCGGCAAGGTGCTGGTGCTGTCACCGGACACACTGCGGGAGGACTGCTGGCAGCCGGAGAACCAGCTCTGGCTGGCCCATAGCGGCTTTGGCTGCCTACCCCACGCCCGTGGGAGGTCTGTACTCTGCACCTGTCTCGTGGATGGCGAAACGACCCGCTGGAATCGCAGTGAGTTCGTAGGCGTTATCCGGGACGAGTGCATTCCGGATTGGGCGGCAGAGAAGCTGGCGCAGCTGCGGCAGGAGCAGACGGAGATGACACAGGAAATGACGATGTGAAGGAGGAATGACGATGAAAACGGTAAAACGCGCCGCAGTGCTGCTGGGTGTAACAGCGCTGCTGTGCTGGCTGTTCTCCGTGGCGGCCTATGCCACCGGCACCGGCGATGTGGCCAGCGCGGTGGAGGGTACATGGCAGACGGCATCCGGGCAGATCAAGACGGTGGTGAACAACGTGGTATTCCCTGCCATCGACCTGATCCTGGCGGTGTTTTTCTTTGTGAAGGTGGGTACAAGCTATTTTGACTATCGGAAAACAGGACAGTTTGAATGGACGGCTCCCGCCATCCTGTTCGCCTGTCTGGTATTCACCCTCACCGCGCCGCTGTATGTGTGGGACATTGTAGGGGTGTGAGGTGATAACCTTCTACGAACAGGAGCTTCGGAAAATCGTTGGGAGCTGCTATCCCGATGCCACCTATGTGGACAGAGCCTGCTATGTGCGTCTGGGTGAGATGAACCGGGCAAAGATCCAATTCGTCACAGGCATGATCGGCAGTCAGTACAATGCCCTGCAGATCACGATCCTCAACCGCAGCGAGGGACAGGTGGACCCCCTGCGCCTTCGCTTCTCAGACCTGCTGGGGCTGAAGATGACCGCCAATCACAACTTTCGAAACGGCGTGGAGCCGCACATCTGGGATGACTCCGGGAAAGTAGACTGGTATGTGTATCATCCTACCCGGCAGGACTATGAGGTGCTGTCCACTGCGGTGTCTGACTATCTGGAGGTGTTTCAGGATATGGACCAGTCTGCCGACCAAGCGTGGGAACAGACGATGTGAAGAAGAAAGCGTGATACCCCAAGTTTAGCAGTCCTTCTTGACGTGCAGGAATAATTCGTTTATAATAAAGGCATAATTAAGCAACGAGAGGAGCTGAGTAAAATGATGATTCGTTCGGCAACTTCCCTGCGCAACGGGTATGACGAAATGGTTCGGCTGGCGAAGGAAAAACAGGAGCCTATCTATTTGACACGGAACGGCGACGGCGAGATGGTTTTTGTCCCGATGGATCTCTGGGAGAAGCGGGAGAAAGAGCTTGACCTTCTGTATATGCTGCTGCAGCGGGAACAATCCCGATTGGCGGGAGCAAAAACCTCCTCTATGGACGATATGGAGCGCCTGACGCAGGAGGTCTTGGATGCGGATTGAATGGCTGTATGAAGCGAAACTGGAATACAGGGATTTGCTGCTGTATCATAAAAACACAGTCGGTACGCAATCTGCGGAAAAATTTGCCAAAATGATATTGTCTTCGGTAAGGAAGCTGGAAACCTTTCCCCAGTTAGGCGTTTTAAAAGAAACCCAACTGCTGGGACGGTATGGCTTTCGGGCATTATTCATTGGGAAGTATGTCTGTATCTACCGCATTGTGGAGGAATCTGTATTGATTTACCATATTGCCGATGCCAGAACCAACTATATGTACCATATTTTCGGCATCAAGGGAGAACATAACAATTAAATATCCACTGGAAAGCACTCTGCTGCGGCAGGGTGCTTTTTTAGTTGCGGGAGGTGAAGTAAAATATTTATCTGGGATTTTGTAGCCGAAACGGTTCTGGGCCAGATCGTGGACTGGTTCTACGGTCAGATCGTGGGCTTTCTCGGCAACTTTTTCGCGGAGATGGGCAGCATGGGCGCAGAGCTTTTTGACATGAGCTGGGTGCAGAGCGTGGTGCTGTTCTTCTCCTATTTGGGCTGGGCGCTGTACGCCATAGGGCTGGTGGTTTCCTGCTTCGAGACTGGCGTGGAATACTCCGCAGGACGGGGCAATGTAAAAGAGACGGCTTTGAACGCCATGAAAGGCTTTCTGGCCGTCTCCCTTTTTACCCAAGTGCCGGTGAAGCTGTACGCGCTGGCGGTGTCGCTGCAGGCGGATCTGACCGCAGGTATCACCGGCTATGGCACACGCGGCATCGGAGATGTAGCAAAGGAAGCGCTGGCGGACTTTGACGCCGTGGAGAGCCTGACGACAGGCGCGTCTATCGCACTGCGGGGCTTCGGGCCGGTGACCAGCGGACTGATGGTTATCTTCTGCCTTGCACTTATGGCCTACGCGGTCATCAAAGTCTTCTTTGCCAATCTCAAGCGCGGTGGCATCCTGCTCATCCAAATTGCCGTGGGGAGCCTGTATATGTTCAGCGTACCGCGAGGCTATGGGGACGGCTTCATCCAGTGGTGCAAGCAGGTCATCGGCCTATGCCTGACGGCATTTTTGCAGGCGACCATCCTTGTGGCAGGGGTGATGGTATTCAAGGATCATGCCCTGCTGGGGCTTGGCTTGATGCTCTCGGCCGGAGAGATCCCCCGTATCGCAGGGGCATTTGGCTTGGACACCACCACAAAAGCCAACATCATGTCTGCCGTGTATACCGCCCAAAGTGCGGTGAATATAACCCGCACGGTGGTGGCGGCGGTAAAATGAATAGTGAGTGTGTGCTGACGATGGGCAGCCTGTTTGATGGCATCGGCGGGTTTCCTTTGGCTGCCATCCGCAGCGGCATTACGCCGGTGTGGGCATCGGAAATCGAAGCCTTCCCTATCGAGGTCACAAAGTTGCGATTTCCCTACATGATCCATGTGGGCGACATTACGAAACTGAACGGCGCGGAACTGTCGCCTGTGGATATCATCTGCGGCGGCAGCCCGTGCCAGGACCTGTCCGTGGCCGGAGCGAGAGCCGGATTAGCCGGCGCACGCTCCGGCCTTTTTATGGAGCAGGTCAGGCTGGTAAAGGAGATGAGATATGCAGACCAATTACGAGGCAGAGCAGATATCCATGTACGACCTCGATACTTATTGTGGGAGAACGTCCCCGGAGCCTTTTCCAGCGGAACGCCCAAGGGCGAAGATTTCCGGATCGTCCTCGAAGAAATTGTCCGAGTTAAGTGCGATTCCGTTCATGTCCCTGGACCTTACCCATGGTCATGGCAATCTGCTGGGCGAATCCTATTGGGAGATGATTTCTCCTTGGCGTGGCGGTGCCTCGACGCTCAATACTGGGGTGTCGCCCAGCGACGCAAAAGGATCTTCCTTGTCGCAGATTTTGCAGGCAGATCCGCCGACAAAATACTATTTGACCCCGAAAGCCTGTCTGGGTATCTTGCGCCGAGCTTCTGAGCGCGGCAAGGAATTGCCGAAAAAGCTGGCGCGTGCACTGAAGATACAGGCAGGACTTATGCGGCCGGATGGTCAGCCTACTGGGTTGGATGCTTATCACATCAACCAGCGGGACGAGGGCATTGACCTGCACGGCGTGTCCGGCGCGCTGATGGCAACCACCAATATGCAAATGCAAACTTTTGTGACGCAGCCGGATGAAGGAGAAATTACAGCTTTTGCCGCCAATCAGCGGGATGAAGTGCGGGATCTGCACAACGTTGCAGGTGCGCTGCAAGCCAGTCCCGGCATGAAGCAGCAGACTTTTGTAGCCGCCGGTTTTTCTGCCGGTGCCGGAGCGTCTGCCGGAAGCATCGGCTACGGCGAGGAGTTGGCTCCTACGCTGAAAGGCTCGGCAAGCGGGAACTGTATGCCGTCTGTCCTGTGTCTCAACGATCAGGGCGGAAATGTCATGGAATGCTCGGAGAATGTGTCTGGTACGCTGCGGGCGCAGGAGCATGGACATCAGCCGCTTGTATATGAAAATCACGGCATCGACAGCCGCTACACCGGCCCGCACAAGGTAGCGCCCACGATGTCAGCCCGTTACGGCACAGGCTTTTCTGAACCTCGTGCACACGATACAGATTCACACGATTGACAATGCAGAG
>OGYN01002064.1_pt1 | contig 15351 bp, 6 predicted proteins | sample 1576551 | NCBI WGS metagenome assembly OGYN01 (sample SAMEA3541589, study PRJEB24748) | human gut metagenome | biome: human gut; feature: human-associated habitat; material: faeces | place: China | collected 2012 | reverse complement strand
GATAAGTCTGCCCGTAGATAATCTGTCCGGATGCGTCCTTAGGCTCATAATCGGGGCGAAGAGTTGTTTCAAAATCCTCACGCGAATAAACAAAGGAACCATCCTCCTTTTTTTTGTCCAAGTCGATATAGATATAAAATGCCTTGTACGGATCACTGTCGCGCAGATTACCATGTCCCTGCAGATGATTCTTCCCATTTTCCTGTTTGTCGATGCGCGCTCTTGTTCCGGCATACATGATGATAACCTCCCCTTCCAACGGTTGCTGACAAGTCAAGACCACTTCATCTTTCTCGATAGCGATGTTCGTGATTGCCTGACGATGGTCCGGCCGATACTCATTCAGATACACTTCAAAGCCATAATCACGGATTTTAGGTAACGTATTTACATCAAAGACTAAAGGCAATACAGGCACGTGATACTTGATACGTATCTGATTGGGCTGACTTGTCCGCTTTATCGCTATCGGCTGCAAAGGCTTGAACGCTTTCTTCTTGATTTGTGTCTGATAATATACCTTACCCAACATTTCTCCGTACCAGCGATAGCCGTTAGCATCCAGATGCCCGCCTCTGTCCGTCATAGGATAAACAGGTCCTGCACAGATGATATCCGGATTCTCATTCGCAGCTTCCAACTGCGCCATGGAGATGGAAAGCGTATCCCGCATATATTGCGCGCCGGTCTGATAAGTAATAAATACCGGCTTCTTCCCTTGTCCGTATTTCGACATAATATCCTGTTGCATATTGTTTTTCAACTGCACCAACAAGTCCTTGTATTCTTTTTTATCCGTCGTATTCGGCACATCGGCACGCATCCCCTTCGTCTTATTCGGGCTGTAGTTAAATTCACCTTGCATCCAGAAGATGACCGGACAATAGAGCGTGCTTCCCTGATTCTCCGCAATTCTAGAACTATACTCCAATGAATGAAGGAACTCCTTATAATAAGGGCGAACTTCCGATTCTTTCGACAATTCTTCCACACTGGCCCCGCTGACACCCACCGACGTTGCCAAAATCTTGTCCATCTTCGGCTGTTTTAAACGGATATGATTGACAGCGGCCAGCAACGGACATTCGGCTATTGTTCCCGCCGAACGGCTTCTTACATTCTTCCCGCGGAGAAAATCCGAAGCGATATTGCCCTCCAAGGGTTTGAACGTATTTCTCCGGGCATTTCCATAATTAATCCAAACTTGACTGCCTATCATATAATTACCCTCTACATTTTCTGTAGAAAGTACCGGATAAGACTGATGCCCGGTAGACAGACTCTGTCCGTTCATGATTATATGAACATACGTGTCTTTCTTTTCCGCTATTTCCTTTTCCGGCTTTTCAACGGTAAACGCCGAGATGAGAGACGGATAGAAGCTCAAGAAAAGCAGACTTCCCCCTAAAAACAAATTTCGTGTTCTCATGATCTTACTTTATTAAATTCTACTGCAAAGTAAAGCTAGATGTATTAATTATAAGATGTAATTTGAATTAATAACCACTTAATAAAAAGATAATCTGCCTTTGCAAAGGCAGATTAAAGGAATTTAACGCTATCATCCAAAACAATGGGAGGCTTTCATAGCCTCCCATTCAAACAAACCCCATCGTGCTTATTTCGATAGAAATTCAAACCTATCAATATTCATGGAGCCGAGTATATGAATTTTCAGGGTATGAGTGCCGGGAGATAATTGCACATTCGATACGGTAAAGTCATTATAAGTTCTCCAATTCCCTGTAGTTACGTCAACGGCTTCCAGCTGCGGTCCGTCATCAAAAGAAAGGGCAAACTTGCCACTGGTTCCCGATGCCGCACGCACTTTGACACCGGAAATCGTCTTTTGAACGATGAATGTATATTGCATCCAATCTCCAACAGCGGTATTACTGACATGAACCACATCCTTACTTACGCTGATAGCGACTCCCTGATCACTTCTGTAAGACTTGAAATTACCGGCTGATCCGCTTCTGAAACGATATTGCCCTTCGTCGAAATCCTCCGCCTGAATGACACCGGGCACTTTACAATATCCCGCGCCCAACTTTATCCAATCCATATCAACATCCCCGCTACTGATACGGAAGTCGATATATTGCTCGCCCGCTTCCAGCTCAATCGGATAGACAAACGTTTCATTCCACGCCCCTGCAGAGCCATTCAAATCAAGTTTACCCGTTTTATATACGCCATTGATAGCCACACGGAATTTACCGCCCTGACGTTTTTGAAACATCCGGCACGTAATGCCATAACGTCCCGCTTCCTTGACATGGATTGAATAACGTACCCACTCGCCCGACTTCAGACCTTTCAGATAAGTCATACCATTTTGCGTTTCCTGTTTCATTCCGTCTTCCAACGGTTGTTTATGATACCCGCGATGTTCACCACCCAGATTATAGTCTTCCGCCTGAATGACTACCTTGGGCGACAACTTTACTTCTACCGCCTTTCCGCTGCGAGGAGTTCCCCAATTCTGTACCATCTTCAATTTATTGTTGCCGTCATATTCAATCGGATCTACACAAACCGAGCGCAAAGCCCCCTTTCCCGAATAATTAGCTGTATGATAAAAAGAATACCAACGTCCTTTATATTCCACAATCGATCCATGCGCAGTCTCTTCACCGTGAGGATACATATATACGCCACAGGGAGTGTACGGACCTAACGGATTGTCGGACATGGAATACCGCAACCTGTTTCCGCCTTGACTCGTCTGGTGATTGTCCGAATGGCTCAAATAGTATTTTCCTTTATATTTATGCACCCAAGGCGCTTCGTGAAAATCGGTAAAGCCAGTCAGAGAAGTCATTTCGCCGTCCAGCTTGGTCCAGTCATCCTTACGCAACTTTCCCCCAAAGCAACCCTTCCCGGCACCACCGACATAAATATAAGGCTGTCCGTCATCATCGACAAAAACGCAAGGGTCAATCGTAGAAGGTATGCCGTCAATCACCCCTTTCACTTTGAAGTTCGCTGCAGGTTCTTTACTTGTTGCCACGAAAATACGCCATGTCTTCGCGTCAATTCGATGAGGAAAATAGAAATAGTACAGTTTGTCCTTTTTATTATAAGCACAATCAGGTGCCCACATAAAGCCATCAACCCCCATACCCGTCTGCGCCTTTACAGTAGCCGAGTTCAATATTTCTCCATGATCCGTCCAGTTTTTCATATCCGCAGTAGAAAACACGTGGTACCTGTCCATGCGATCACACCCCCGTGTAGGCTCCATGTCATGTGAAGCGTAGACATACAGTCTTCCGTCCGCCCAAACGTGCGCTGAAGGATCAGCCGTATACAGTGGTCCCGTAAATGCACTTTGAAACATTTGGGAAGTGAAATTGACGAACAGCGGATTGTGTTCATAAGAACCGTTTCTAGGATATTCAAAGCGGGCATTTTCCGGTTTATCCCCTCGATATTCACCCGTACGTGTAAAGACGAACTTATCTAAATTGAGGCTACCTGTAGTACACCATTTCAGGATATGCTTTCCTTTGCCCAACTGTACTTCCGTCACCTTCACCGAATGTGAATATACATTCCACGCATCCTGCGGTGAACTGACTATTTGCCCAACGGGGTTTCCGTCTACCTCAAAATGGAAGTTGACTTTCCCAACCCCCGACACACAAAAAGTTTCAATGGCATAAGTCCCCGCCTGAGTGACCTGCAACGTATAGCAAAGCCAATCCCCTCTATTTACATTGCCAACATGAATGACCGATCCGTTCTTACTGATAGAAACGCCTTTCTCCGTACGATAATCCTTGTAGTTTCCTGCCGTTCCGTTTCTGAAATTGAAAGAAACGCCCGGTCCACCGTCATCAAAATCCTCGGCTTCCACCGTAGCGGGCTCTCCCGAAATGACAGACAGACTGACTCCTTTCGAGTCCTTTTTAAACGGAACTCCCCGATAATCCGCTGAATAGTCCTCCCTACCGGCTTCTTTATCATAACGACTTTCCACATACTCATTTTCATCATTTCCATTCCTCTTCTTGGAATCTTCATTGACAAACGAGTAATCTTCCTTACAAACAACATTCAGAACTGCTATTCCACTAAAGAAAAGCGAAAAAAACACCTCAAAGCAAATGACAAATTGTGTCTCATGGTTTTCATTTTATTAAATAGTACTTATCAAATTTATAGCAGCAAAGATAAGAGGAGTCGCTTACCAACTCCAGTAAAATGAGATTAACAGGAAACAGAAAAAGCGCTTAAATCGCTTAATATGCGTTTTTTATGGTTTCATACGCAGTGATGAAAGCTGCTTGGATAATGATACACCCACAGGCAAACCCACTCTAGAATGTTTTTTCGATTTTATTTCTCATATTCTCATAAAAAAGTATATGCAACAGATATTCAACAACATACGCTATGAGAAATACATTTCAAAAAGGTATTTCTCATAGTATATACCCTTAGACAGTCCCTAGATCATTCATTTCTCATACTAATTCAGGCTATTTCTCATACTTGTTCCAATGGTTTCTCATACGGATTCAGGTTTTATATTATAGCGAATCGGTATGTTAACCTACCTTAGTCATTGAGTTATCCTGCCTTTATCGACTTGTTTTCTAATAATAATTCCAGTCGTTCCACTCTAGTGAACAAGCCTATTCACTAGAGTAAACGGTTCTTTTCACTATAGTGCGCAAGCCTTTCCACTAGAATGGAACGATCCCCATACTTAACGAATCAAACGTTCATGTCAAGCAAAGAATTTATCATTGCCTATTGATGAATCTACCGATAAAGAACACCTTTCATCTAAAGTAACAGAATCTAGATCATACCCGACGAACATTTCATCCAACTGACGTTATTTATTCTTGAAATTCAAACCTATCGATATTCAAAGCATTGAGTATATGGATTTTCAGGGTGTGAGTACTTGGTAATAATCGTACATTCGATACGAGAAATTCATTATAAGTATTCCAATTCCCCGCCCAAAAGAGACTCTTTTCTATCAATTTAAGGTTGAGGAAGGTACGTGGAAAAGACAAAGATGCGGGCTGGTACAAGGTACTGACATTGGGTACTGAACAGGACATCTTGGAAACGGACAAAGACCAACTGTACGACGACAAAAGCAATGGTTACATCTACATTCAGAAAACAGAAGGATTGATTCAAACCACTAGCACCACGGATAAAGCAGGACATCCTAAAGATGTTGGACAGGTACTCATCTTTAAAAAGCCATGCCGTAAAACCGCAAGTTTACCCACTTCGGTTGAGGCATGGCTCTTTTTGTGGCGCAAAAAGGTAATTAATTGCATTTTAAGCGTACATTAAGTGACACTTCATCCAAAAATTTATCACTGAACCGTATCTTTGCTTCTCAATTATTATTAATTTGTAATATCATGAATAGAATCAGTAAAGTATTTCTAGTTTGTGCATGCAGTGCCTTCTGCATGAATGGACAAGCACAAGACAATACGTCATGGACAAACGACTTCTCCAACAACGGAGAACCGCTGGAAACGGTGGGGAGAGGTACATGCAGTATTGTCGACAACGTATTCCGTTCCAAGGGTTCATACGCCTTATTCGGCAACCCTGAATGGAAAAACTACTCCTTCTCCTTCAAAGCCCGCGCTCCTAAAAATGCCGAGCAGGTACAAATCTGGGCAAGTTTCCGCAATTACAACCGTTTCGACCGTTATGTGGTAGGTATCAAAGGCGGGCTGCAAGATGACCTTTATTTGATGCGTACCGGCTACATGGGTACGGATGAGTTTATGGGGGTACGCCCGCTCGGATTCCACCCTGTGCCCGGAGAATGGTATCGCCTGAAAGTAGAGATTTGCGGCAACCGTATCCGTATCTTCCTCAACGACGAGAAACAACCCCGCATCGACCTTGTAGATAAAAACGCGAACTTGGTTCCATCGGGCGAAGTTGCTTTAGGCGGAGGATGGATAGAGACTGAATTTGACGACCTTGTTGTAACCCCGATGGCGGACGATGCTCTGAAGAGTGTAAGAGCGGTGGAATACCAGAAGAGAGCGACTTCCGCGGAAAAGGAAAGCAAACGCCAAAAAGAACGGGCTGCCTACACGCCTGTTAAGCTGGCAGCCCTGACCGGCAGCCGCACAGACATTACGTTGGACGGCAATTGGCTCTTCATGCCGGACTATCAACTGAACGACAAAGACAAAGCGGTCTCCATGCAAACTGACGACCGGAACTGGCACATCATGTCCGTCCCCAACTTCTGGAATCCAATCCGTATCTGGCTGCATGGTGAAACCATGCCGTCTCCCACCGGACCGCAACCGAAAGGGGTATCAGACACCTACTATCAACAGGAAACCGACCGTTGCGAAAATTACACGTTTGATTATCGACGAGTGAGGTATGCCTGGTATCGCCAATGGCTGGAACTCCCCGACAAGATAGAAGGAAAGAACCTGACACTGACATTCGACGCTGTTTCCAAGATTGCCGAAGTCTATATCAACGGCACATTGGCAGTTTCGCACATAGGTATGTTCGGTGAGATTCAGGTGGACGGCAGCCAACTGCTAAAACCCGGAAAGAACCTGCTTACGGTCAAAGTGACACGCAATGCGGACGGCAGTGCTTCTTCCGATTCCAATGCTATCGACTTCTTCTACTCTTCCGTCCGCGAAAGTGAAAAGGAAGATGGTAAAGTAACCGTAAAAAAAGACATTCTGAAAGACATCGCTCATGGTTTCTACGGAGAGGAGCCCGCCGGAATCTGGCAACCGGTGAGACTGACTGTTACCGACCCCACCAAAGTGGAAGACGTCTTTATCAAACCCGCACTGGATGGTGCCACTTTCGACGTGACACTAAAGAACCACGGAAGCAAGAAGAAACAGTTCGATCTTTATACAGACATTATTGATAAAGAAACAGGTTCCGTGCTTTACTCCGGCTTATCCGCACAAAAGCTAAGCCTTAACGCGGGTGAAGAACGGATGGAAACGTACACCATCAAAAATCTGAGACCCCGTCTTTGGACACCCCAACACCCGAATCTCTACGATTTCAAATTCCGCTTGGTAGCAACAGACAAAAGTTCCGAGCTGGACTGTCTGACAGAAACTTCCGGCTTCCGCACGTTTGAAGTGAAGGACGGGTTGTTCTACCTGAACGGCAACAAATATTGGCTACGCGGAGGTAATCACATTCCTTTCGCACTGGCACCTAACGATGAAAATCTGGCTAACACGTTCATGCAACTGATGAAAGCCGGAAACATCGACGTAACCCGCACGCATACCACTCCATGGAACAAACTTTGGATGACAGCCGCCGACAACAATGGCATTGGCGTTTCGTTCGAAGGTACATGGTCGTGGCTGATGATTCATTCCACCCCGATTCCCGACAAACGTCTGTTGGAGATGTGGCGTGACGAATTCTTGGGATTGCTGAAGAAATACCGCAATCACCCTTCCTTGCTCTTTTGGACTGTAAACAATGAAATGAAGTTCTATGACAATGACAAAGACTTGGAACGTGCCAAAGAGAAATACCGCATCATCTCGGATGTAGTGAAAGAGATGCGTCGCATCGACCCCACACGCCCCATCTGTTTCGACTCCAATTATCAGGCAAAAGGAAAAGACCAGAAATTTGGTGCAGACTTTATGAACAGCATCGACGATGGCGACATTGACGATATGCATGGCTATTACAATTGGTATGACTTTTCTCTTTTCCGCTTCTTCAACGGAGAGTTTCAAAAGCGGTTTAAAATGGAAGGGCGACCACTCATCAGCCAAGAAATGTCTACCGGCTATCCCAATAATGAGACGGGACACCCTACCCGCTCCTACCAGCTCATCCATCAGAATCCGTATACATTAATAGGTTATGAAGCTTACGATTGGGCAGACCCGGCTTCGTTCTTGAAAATACAGGCATTCATCACAGGCGAACTGGCGGAAACGCTTCGTCGTTCCAACGACCAAGCTTCCGGTATCATGCACTTCTCATTAATGACTTGGTTTCGCCAGACATACGATTACCAGCACATTGAGCCATACCCTACCTACTATGCCTTAAAACGGGCTTTACAACCCGTATTGGTTAGCGCAGAGCTGTGGGGGCGCAATTTGTATGCCGGTGAAAAGCTGTCTACACGTATTTATGTAGTAAACGACCGTGAAAACGGTACGGAGCTAAAGCCCACCCTACTCCATTGGGAACTGCAAGACGAAGCCGGTCAGTGCCTGGCGAAAGGTTGCGAAAAAGTTCCTGCCGTGAAGCATTACGGACGGCAATATATTGAGCCTGAAATTCAATTACCAACCGAACTGCCCGCTAACAAGACAAAAGCCAAACTAGTATTGCGACTCACCGAAAACGGCTTGCCGGTTTCGGCCAATGAATACGAATTGTTGCTCGCCCGTAAAGAATGGAACGCAAATCAAGTGGATAACAGCAAGAAGATTGTATTATTGGATAAAGACAACACAAAAACGGTATTCGACTTCCTGAACATCCAGTATCAACCGGTTTCCTCCGTAAAAGAGCTGCTCAACAGCAAACTGAAAGCAGATCTTTGCGTCATCTCCGGTCTGACAACTTGCACCGACGAAGAGAAAGGCTTGCTTCGCGCTTATCAGGCAAAGGGTGGAAAGTTGCTCTTCCTCAACAGTAAAGAGGCTGTCAAAACCGTATATTCCGAATACATCACGGGCTGGATTATCCCGACGGAGGGAGATATTGTCATCATGGAACGCAATGACGCTCAGGTCTTTAACGACATCGACGTATTGGAACTGCGTTATTTCAACAATAACAAGCGTGAGATTCCCGTGGCATGTACCGCTACCCTGAAAGCGCACCGTCACAAAAATGTAACGGAACTGGCCGGACAAATGAAAATTCATGCCTACATTGACGGTGGCAAACCGGAAGAGCGCATCGAGCGGATAGAATCCATGCGCGGACTGACCATGCTACAAATAGCTGACGGAAAAGGAGAAGCCCTCATCTCTACCATGTGTACGGAAAAAACGGCAACCGACCCGATAGCAGGAAAGTTAGTGGTGAATATGATTAACAGTCTGACTGCAAACAAATAGGATAAGACAACAAGCACAAATAGGTATAAGGTAAAAAAAAGACCAAGAAAAGAGGGACTGTATTGATGAATACAGTCCCTCTCTTTTTGTCGTGTCTGATACTTGGATAGAATTAACCGGCTGATAAATCGTTCAGATACATCCGGAAATGATGATGGCTCTACAGAGCCACCATCTTGTATTTGGTAGTAAAAGCAACCGGCTGCTTATTATCCTTACTCACTTTGAACGGAATCAATTTCTCTTCATCGGCTCCCAGTTCGTAATGGATGGCATCGCCTACTTTCTTACCGCCAACAAACATTTCCACTTTACCCACATCCATCAGCGTACCTTCATTCTTCACGCTTACCCATACGGTCTTTTGGTTCTTCGTCAGCGTCTCCTCTGTTTTCGAAATAGAGAGAACAAAGTCTGCACCAAATTCATGCGTATAATCAAGCATACCGGATACGCCTTTCTTATTATCACCGAAACCGACACTGTGTTTTATTTGATCGTTAGCCTTATAGTCCGGACTCATGCCACCTACACAGAACTTAAATTCACCTTTCTCCACCACTCTATCCATGCGGTCGTTGAGCAAGGAAATATCGTACGGTGTTAACTCAAAAGAGACGGTTGTAGATTCTCCCGGTTGCAAGTGAACACGTTCAAAGTCTTTCAGTTCCATGACACGCGTCTTCACGCTGGCGTACATATCCGTCACATACAACTGCGCCACTTCGTCACCGGCACGGCTTCCTACATTCTTCACTGTGGCTCGAACCGTTACATTTCCATTCGGCTGCTCCAGAACCTTCAAATCCGAGTATTCAAAGGATGTGTAGCTCAAACCGAACCCGAAACGGTAAAGGGGATAATATTCCATATCCACATATTCGTAACGGCGTCCTGATGTCTTGAAATTGTAATATAAAGGGAGTTGCCCTACGTGACGCGGGAAAGTCATCGGCAACCGACCACCCGGATTATAGTCTCCAAACAAGACATCCGCCATTGCCGGACCACCCTCTTGTCCCGGGAACCAGTTTACAAGAATGGCCTTACACATTTCGGACGCTTTCAGAATATCGTAAGGACGACCTACCTGAAGAATCAGAATCACCGGTTTTCCGGTCGCGCAAACCGCTTCCAACAATTCCTGTTGTTTGCCCGGCAGAATCAGCGTAGCGAAGTCATTGTTTTCTCCGCACGTTTTACGTACATCTTTGATGGATTCGCTGGTCGAACAGTCTCCTAACACCATTATAACCACATCCGATTGGGAAGCCGCCTTTACCGCCTTAGGGATATCCGTTTCATCCGGATTCGTAAAGCTGCAACCTTGTTCATAAAGGACTTTGGTCTGTTTTCCAACAGCCTCTTTTATACCCGTCAACACGGATTTCAACTGTCCGGGCTGCAATTTCGGGGTGTAATCGCCCGGTTGAAGATTGTCCGCTCCGGGACCCAGCACTGCGATTGTGGGCAAATTCTTGGTCAAAGGCAACAGGTTTTCTTTATTCTCCAACAAGACAATAGACTCCCGTGCCGCCTGACGTGCCATTTTTTGATGGCTGTCCGAGTTCCAACCCGGATAGATTTTCTTCCAGTCCAATGGTTTGCAAGGATTCTTCTCGAAGAGTTCGTTGCGGAACATAGTAGAAAGTAGGGTACGGCATACGTTGTCCAGATTCTCCATATTAATACGTCCGTCTTTGGCGGCCTGAATCACCTCCTTATCATTATAAGTATTCCCGCAATTAGTAGCGATGCCGGCAGCCAATGCCTGATTGGCAGCCTCTATTTTGTCTTTTGCCGTATAATGCTTACGGGCAGTCAGGTTTCCAATAGCCCCGCAATCGCTGACGATAAATCCGTTAAAGCCCCATTCCTGACGTAAAATCCGCTGAAGCAGTTCCGTACTCTTGGCAACCGGAATACCCATATAATCTGAATAAGCCATCATCAGAGACTGACAGTCATAATGGCGGATGGCATGACGGAACGGAACCAAATGCACTTCACGCATTTCGCGTTCAGACAGACCGATATCATGCGAGTCACGCCCACCTAACGGAGCACCATGCCCGCCGAAATGCTTGGGAGTGGTAAACAGTCCTCTGGACTGATATCCTTTAATCCATGCACCGCCTATTTGCGAAACCAATACAGGGTCTTCCCCGAACGTCTCTTCACAACGTCCCCAACGTGCATCCTGCGCCACGTCCAGTACCGGTGACCAAGCCTGCTTGGTATTGGCAACCAGCGTTTCGTCTCCGATGACCATTGCCACTTCTTCCGTCAGCTTCCGGTTCCAAGTAGCACCCAGTGCCAAAGCCTGCGGAAAAATAGTAGCCCCGCTTCCATACGAGAAACCGTGCACCGCTTCTACCTTGGTGATAGGCGGCACATATAAATGAGGGACACCGGGAATCCCCCATCCTTCACGAATCAGTTCCATTTTATCTTCCGGTGTCATCACAGCCAACAGACTTTCCACCCGTTCTTCTACGGGAAGAGATGAGTCCATATACCGACGGTCGGTCACTTTCCCTTTACTGTCCGTCAGCACTTTCTCCGCTACCAACACCGAGATTTCTTTTAACGAAAACGGTTTATCCAGCTTTCCCGCCTTGAAATTCAGCCGCACATGCGCACCGTACTTAGGAGTCAGCTTCACTTTCATCTGCTTGTCACTTCCCTCTACCCGATAGCTTACGGGAGTTCCCAAATTCATCGGATCGTAAGTGACAAAGATATCCAACACCTCTTTCAGTTCGTTCTTGTTGATACCTTGCATCTGAAGGTCCAGTTCACAGACATCCCCCGGTTGCTGAATGGAGAACATCAACCACTGCTCGGCTTTCAATGCCTGAGAGGGCAATGTCCACAGAGTCTTTACATTCTTATCAAATACCAAAGCTGCATTTTCCGCATTGGCGGAAGCCGAGACCGACAGAATGTCGCTTTGCTGCTGTGCCATTGCCATTGAACACGACAATAATCCGATTGCCAGTATTCCTTTCATCTTGTTTTTCATGATATACCTTATAATTATTTAGTTTTCGCATTAACTCGTCTTTCCTTTCGTAAGGTCTTAGCAGCCTTACCAACCAATTTCAAATAATGGTCGCTCTTCACCCCCTCCTCAATAGGCACGAACGTACTTTTACCTACTGGGACTTTCGTGGCGCACTTAAAGATAGCCGTTCCTTCGTCAATCTCATCAAACATGGCTACATAAATCATTTCGGCACCTGCCTGGATAGATCCCGCCAGCTGCTCCCAAAGGAAAGTGCCTTTATTCCGAGGAATCAATAGATTCTGTTCTTTCCCCTTCATATTCGCCCATGAGAAACCCGGGAAAACCAACGGTGCATAATCAACTCGGTTCTCCTTTGCCCACCGAATATCCTCTTCCACCAGTTTCCGAAACTTCGGATAGGTCGTCTGATTGTAACGTCCCACAAACCAAGGCATGATAATATCGCACTCTCGGATAAGCGCATGCAACCGCGGGTCTGATTCCGTATCTCCTTTCAGCTCACGCCAGCGGGTAGGCACTCCAAGCATCACACTAAATCCCTGCGCCTTCAGTCCGTCAATGATACGTTTAGCTTCTTTCAGCCCATAATTCCGATTATCATTGAATCCCACTCCCCATACCGCAACCAACGGTTTGCCATTGTGATACAGATAGGAAGGATTCTTTATCCTCTCTTTGATGGAATACTTCTGTGCAACCTCCGCCATGTCTTTGAGCAGGAACTCCTCCTCTCCCGACTTCATCCCGCTCAAGTCATACATCACACAAATGGCACGTTCATACTGATTAGCCGCCTTCATTGCCGAGTCCAACACTTTATTGAAATGCTTCAACCCGCTCTCGTTCCGAATCTCCGTGATAAACCGCTGCATGAATACCCCATCCAGTCCATATTTCTTCATCCACTTGAAGTGGACATTGACGGTAGACTCATCATGGGAAGAAAAAACAGAAGCCTGTTTGCCGTCCGCAAAAGTAAACTCCGTAGGATAAAGCTTTTTATATTCCGACACTTCCGGCCACATATCTACCGAACAAGACCCCGGACAAAATCCGTCACGGCCTTTGTAATGATGCCATCCGCGTTTGGCACCGTCATCAGGGGTGTTGAACCACCCCTGATAACCTGCCATGACCAATCCTTTGTAAGAGTCATACCGCTTTCCATCTCCGGATTGAGCCATTATCCCTACTGAAAACAATAAATAAACCAATAACCAATTCAACCTTTTTACCATGTCATTCCTTGCTTTTCATGTTATATTTTAAGCTTTTAATCTATTTTCGACAAAGTAAAGGGACACCTATTAATAAACTCCGGCAAAGCGGATTAATAATGACTTAAAATCGAATTAATTGAGAAAATAGAGGAAAAGTAGTAGAAATATAGACCTAATCGAAGAGTATCATGGAAATAAAGAGCCTCCGCAAAATAAGATGCCGATGCAAAATGAAAAAAAATGCGAGAGCCTTTTATTTTTCAAATAAGGCTCTCGCACATTCATACCCTTCCTGATAAAACGCTGTCAATTTATGCACATCCCGCTCAATACGGTCTACAGCTACCGGATTCTGCGGTCGGATGACGACAATTTCCCCTTTGTCTTCCATCTGCTCCACCATTTCCAATTGCTCATTGTAAGCTGTGCACCGACAGCTCAAGGCTTCACGCAACTTTGGATATTTCCGATAGACAAACGACGGGACACGGATATCTTTCGCCTCCTTCCGGTAACCACGGTTACGGGTCAGAACAACCACATTATGAACGTAGCCGTCGGCTATCGCCCGTTGCAAAGGGATAGAGTCTACGATTCCTCCGTCGAGCATCGGTATCCCGTCCACATAAGTAACGGGACAGACAAAAGGCAGGCTGCTGGATGCACGGGCAATATCAATCACCCGATGTTTGTCTTTCTTTTCCTCAAAGTAATCGGCTTTGCCCGTGATACAGTTAGTAGTCACCATAACGAAACGTTCAGGCGAAGCGAAGTAAGCATCATAATCATAAGGAAGAATGTGCTCGGGAAATTCATTGAAAAGCAAATCGAAATCCATGATATTTCGCTTTTTCAACAGATGTTTCAGACCGATATAGTTATACTTTTCCAGCAGGTCGATGTTGCTGTACTTGGCACGTCCCCGCTGACGGGAAACATAAGACAATCCGTTACACGCACCCGCAGACACCCCTATCACGTAAGGAAAACGTATGCCGCAGTCCATGAAGTAATCCAAGACTCCGCAGGTGAACACTCCGCGCATTCCCCCGCCTTCCAACACCAATCCTGTAGATTCGCCAATAACCAAACCTTTCATTTTTTCTATCGCTTTGTCTATTTATGATTCAAAGATATAAACTTTATCGCTACGATTTATTGCATCATTAGAATAAATACAAACGAAAGAGACGGAGAGTTTGCCCTAAGCAACAAATAATAAATCCAAATCTTGTTTTTCTGCTTCAATCTATGTAACTTTATGCTAGCTTTATTGTTTAAGGAGGAAAAAATCAAAAAAGTCCTGCACCGCAGGCAAACATTATGAGAATACAGTTTGAGATTAAAGAGAAATTACCGGAAATCATTGAAGAAATCATGCATTCCGAAAAATGGAAAACTTCCGTAAAGGAAGAACTTAGCGGACGGACAACCGTCGTGATCCGTTTCTGAAGCCGCCATCGAAATCTATGCTGCTTCTATCGAAATCAGAACCGCATGGTCTAAGTACTCCTATCATATATTTGTAACCAACGACATTGTGTGGTGCGAATATAACGGCGCCTATCGTGGTCTGTTGGAACAAGTGCTTCTACCAACGATTACTCCCAAAGAAAATCTGCTCAATTCTGACGTGACTGAAAGTTCGCTTTATGGAAATGAGCATAAGAAACTGAGAGAATATGCAGAAGATAACCTGAAACTGAAACAATTCCGCCGGGAAAACTTCAATGAGCAAAGGAATGGGATTGCACCGTTCGACCATCCGAAGCGTGTGTATGATGAGTTTATCAAAGAAGATTATGTAGTAGCCCCAAAAGGAGGAGAAGAAGAAAAGATATAATCTGCACTAAATGTTTTATCTTGTGAGGGTTCAATATGATCTTCTCAAAAGCACAACCCCTGCTACAGATGTATGTAGCAGGGGTCTATTAATACACAACTCCCAAGTTATCCAGGTCAGCCTTTGATATGGCAAATTCATTTCCGGCTTTAA
>OGYN01002058.1_pt1 | contig 15397 bp, 9 predicted proteins | sample 1576551 | NCBI WGS metagenome assembly OGYN01 (sample SAMEA3541589, study PRJEB24748) | human gut metagenome | biome: human gut; feature: human-associated habitat; material: faeces | place: China | collected 2012 | reverse complement strand
GAAGAATATATCTTGTAACATTTGCCGTACGTAAATCCATGTAGCTCCTTTCTTTAATTTGGGGAATAAAGATAGGACGTTTTTGTGGAATAGTAGGTGAAATGCTTTTGATTATAATAGTTTTTTATGTTTTTCGGTTGAGTATACGTTAGTGTCTTTGCGAATATCTTTCATTTTTTACTATCTTTGTCCTTGAAGTTTGAGAAGAACGGCATCTGCTTATGAAAAAAATTATTCTGCAATTAATCATAGTACTGGTTTTTATACTACTTAAAGTTGAAGGAGTTTATTCTTCTTCTCCTATGAATTATTATAATATAACGACTTTTGAGGGACTGCCAAGTAATACAGTAAACGCAATAAAGAAAGATGTATCCGGGTTTATCTGGATTGGAACGAAGGTGGGGTTATGCCGTTTCGACGGATGTGAGGTGAAAACTTATCCCTTACTGTCAGAAGATGATATTTGGTCGATAGAAGAATTGGATAGCGATACATTGCTGCTTGGTACGGTTTCCGGACTGAAATACTTTAGTCGTAAGACTAATGTAACGGTAAAACTGGACATTCCATCTGCAATTGTCAAATCAATCCAGAAGATTGCAGACAGCCAATTTCTTGTGGGAACGGAAGCTGGCCTTTATTTTATAAATAATCATACTCCTCGTCAGATATTTTTAGAAACCGGGCTTTCACCGTGCAATCATATCACGTCTATTATTTGTGAGGATAAGAATATATATTGGTTTTCTACCGCCGACGGGTTGGGTAGAATAGATATCCGGACGATGCAACCGGAGATTTACCGGATGCCGGAAGAGATATCAAACAGCAATTTCTTCATTTGTCTCACGCGTATGGGTAACCATATCTATTTGGGTAGTTTCAATAAAGGAATATTCAGCTTTGATATGTCCGGAAAGAAATTTGCCAAAGTGAACGGTTTTGAACATAATCTGATAATGACAATAGACGGACAGGATAACCAATTGTTTGTCGGTACAAATGGACAGGGATTGAAAGTGTTGTCTTTGGAAGATGGAAGTATCGAAGTTATTTCACATAAGGAGAAGGCACGGAATTCTATCAGTTCCAATACAATCACTGCATTTTTATATGATAATGGCATTCGTTGGATTGGAACCCAGTTTGGGGGAATTAGTTATACACCTCGTATTGGTGCCAAGTTCTCTTATTACAGTAAAAATGATTTTTACTCAACTGATTATCGGGTTCGTAGTTTTTATATGTTTCCTAATGGAGACAAGCTGATTGGTACAAGGACAGGGCTTTTCTTTATTTGTGAAAAAACAGGGGAAATAAGAAGTTATAGTTTGGAGAAAAACTTTTCTAATTTGCGGTCGGACATAGTAGTGTTTATAAATCGGATACAGGACAAAATATTGATAGGTACTTACGGTGGAGGGGTGCATGTTTTTGATGAAAAAACATGGTCTTTAAGGGACTTCTCCCATGAAGAGTTGTTTCTGTATGGTTGCATTCTTAATATTGTAGACGATGCGAAGGGGAATTTATGGTTTGCTTCTCAAAGTGGACTTTATCAGAGTACCCCTGAAGGACATGTGCTGAAGAAATATGATACGATGAACTCCGTCCTGACAACAAATGCCATATTATGTTTGTGTGTTGATTCGATGAATCGTCTATGGGTAGGTAGCAAATTCGGTCTGTTTTTATTGGATATTGCTACGGGGAAGATGCGTGCGGACTGTTTTAGTGTTCCGATAAAGGCTGAAATTAAGTATATTATGGAGGACTTGCGGAAAGATATGTGGGTTTGTACGGATAATGGTTTGTATAAGATAGGGAAGGATTTGGTTGTTCATGAACATTTTACTACTGATAATCTGCTTCCGGATAATCAAGTGCCTTGTATCCTGGAAGATAGTCATGGAATTTACTGGATCGCTACACAAAAAGAGATTGTACGTTACAATCCGATAGAAGAACAGCATTATACATATCAGAGACAGGATGGGTTGAGCGGTCTGGAATTTAATAATAGTGTCTTTGTTTCCAATGACAGTATTATCTGGTGGGCCAATGAAGGCGGGTTAGTCTATACCACAACCGGGAATATTAATACAGAACGTCGTATTGTAAGTACCCCTATAATAACATCGTATGCTATTTCTAATATAGAATATGACTTTCCGTATATGGACATGTCGAAAGGAATTGAATTGCCTTCTTCTGAAAATACTCTTCGTTTTAAATTTTCTAATATGGATTATGCGTTGCCTTATGCCAATTTCTATGAGTATAAGTTGGAAGGGTATGATAAGGAATGGTTGAAACAGACAGGGATTAATGAAGTTTCTTATAAGGACCTACCAGGAGGACATTATGTCTTCAAGTTGCGTGTCCCGGGCGGTGAAAAACAGATGCAGACTGTGGACATCTATGTCCGGAAATCATATACTTTTATGGCAGGCATATTATTGATGGTTCTAATAATAAGTATTCTAGTAATATATTTCTGTTACCGGATATGGAAACTTAAAAAGCGGATGACGGATGAGCGGATGATATTAAGTAAGGTTCAGGAGAGAGGTAAAGATAAAAAGGCGGCATTGCCCGAAATGAAAGTGAATGGTATTTTGGATAATTTGCTTTCCTATTTGGAACATGAAAAGCCTTATCTGAATCCAAAATTAAGTATTGGGGACGTTGCTGCAAAATTGGACTGTACCGAGACAGAGCTTTCTCAATTGCTCAATAACCACATGAATGTGAACTTCTCTAATTTCATTAATGTATATCGTGTCAATGAGATTAAAAAACGTTTAAATCAGGAAAACCTCTCAAAATATACTTTGAAAGCTTTGTCAGAACAATGTGGCTTTAGTTCTAAGGCTACTTTCTATAGAGTATTCAAGAATGTAACTGGCATGACACCACTGGAATATTGTAAGAAACAGAACCTTGTGATAAAAGAAAATTGAGTAAAACCTATATTCTCATTTTTTTTGAGACAAGTTTTATGACGCTTATCTGCTTGTGTAACAATACTTTATGTTGAAAATGTAATTCTCATTTTAGTTGAGATAAAACAGCGCTTCTATTGTTTGGAGATAGGGTGAGATTATGTGTAGTTTTGCATCAGACAGGGACAGAAAGCCTTTCGAATAAGGCACGAATCCTTGCTGATGTTTAACTAAATAATCAATATTATGAAGAGCATTTTGGAAGTTATAATCCTTTTACTTCTTTCCTTTCTGATAGGAAGTAATAAGTCGGTTGATACTGCTTGTTCATTGCCCGACACCTCTCAATGGAGTGTGGCTAATAGTGATATTTGTTTAAAGGTGAATGGAGATTCGATTTTTTGGACTATGAAATCTGATAAAAAGGATATTCCTGCTATCACGGCATCTGCCAGATACAATTTGCTTACTTCCGGAAGAATCAGTCTGACGTACAGCTTACCTTTATTATCTCAAGATTTATCCTATATCTATGGAGAAAGGAATGAGATACTGCATCGTCATATTATCCATGCATCCTTATGTAAGCAGGAAGATGATAAATTGGTATTTTATTCATCTGCGGGTGATTCTATTGTTTTTTGTCGTAAAAACTAAAATGGAGACGGAAGATATGCAGACAATGAATTCTACTACAAATCAATTATTGACTGAAACTTACACATCCTTATGTCCCATAATCATTCATTATATAAATCGTAAAATCAATGATTATGAATCTGCCAGAGACATGGCTCAGGATGTATTTCTTCGTCTCATGGAATATAAGCAAATGCTTCGTAAAGAGACAGTGAGAAGTATGGCGTTCTTCATAGCTCACAATCTGGTGGTTGATTATTTGCGACGTTATTACAGGAAGCAGGAAATGTCTGCCTATTTCTATGAATATGGCATGAACGTTACTGATGATACAGAGAGTGGGGTGATAGCCAATGACCTGTCGGCACAAGAAAATCTGAAACTGCTTCAACTTTCTCCGCAGCGTCGGACAGTTTATATAATGAGTCGTTTCCAGGGTAAGACAGCACCTGAAATCTCTGAAGAATTGTGCCTTTCGCGACGTACCATAGAGAATCATTTACTGGCTAGCCGTAAAGAGATTCGTGAATATATCAAGTCATGTATTTGAGAGTTATACTATATCAACAAAATTGTTAATTTTAAATTTTAAAAATGTGAATAAGAAGTTATTGAAATTTTCATCGAAAAGAATATTATATTCTGCGATGATGGCTTCCGCTCTATTGGCAGGAAGCCCGTGGACTGCTTTTGCAGACACGGATAATATACTGGAAGTGTTGCAAAACAGTACCGTACGAGGTAAAGTTGTCGATGCTAGCGGTGAACCCGTTATCGGTGCCAGTGTTGTGGTGAAAGGCACAACAACAGGAGTGATTACAGACTTAGATGGAAACTTTATATTGAATAATGTTTCTGAAAAATCAGTTCTGGTTATATCTTATGTGGGGTATAAGTCACAGGAGATTACTGTAAGCGGAAAGTCCGCCATAAACGTCACGATGCAGGAAGATAGTGAGATGTTGGACGAAGTCGTTGTTGTGGGGTATGGTGCTATGAAGAAATCTTCATTGACCGGTTCCGTAACAGTTGTTGATAGCAAAATATTCGAAAATAAAGGAAGCATGTCCAATCCTCTTCAGGCATTGCAAGGACAGGCTCCCGGTGTTCGGATCACACGTTCATCATCAGCTCCGGGTGAAGAAGGTTGGGGAGTATCCCTTCGTGGTGCAGTTTCCAAAAACACAACAGAACCGTTGCTTATTATAGACGGTGTTCCTTCAGACGCAGTTTCAGACCTGCAATATCTGAACCCTTCGGATATCGAGACTATGAACTTCTTGAAAGATGCTTCGGCAGCTATCTATGGAGCAAAAGCTGCGGGTGGTGTAATTATTGTAACAACCAAAAGACCGCAGGCCGGTAAACTTAAGATAGAGTATAATGGCTCATATACCCGTAAGATGCCGGGACTTCAAGCTGAATTGATGAGCCTGGATGAGTGGGCTGGTTCATTTCTGCAAGCAATGGAGAATGACGGCCTTGACGATACTTATACATGGTATCGATATGTCAAGTTGATGCAGGCAAACAAAGGTGGTTTCATTAATGTACATGACGGGAGCAATCCCAACCCGATTCCAGGTATGGGTGTGAACGATTACGTTTTTCATGATGTCAACTGGACGGATGTGATGTGGGGGCCTGCCAATTCTACGCAACACGACTTGAGCTTTTCAGGAGGTAACGAAAAGGTCACTTACCGTTTGTCGGCTGGTTATTTGTTTGATGACTCCAACCTGCGTTGGGGGGAAAATAACAATCAACAGTATACTTTCCGTTCGAGTAATGTAATTAAGGCCACTGACCGTTTGACTATCGAGTCTGTCATATCAGCAGTCCGTAAAGAGCAAGTTACTCCTACGCAAATCGGAAGGGCGTTGAATGTTACGACTCCGTTGCCAGGTCGGCCTGTTTCAACTATTGATGGCAAGCCTTATTTGTGGGGTACCGACTATACAGCCAATTGGTTACTCGAATTAGGTGGTGAGAATAAATTGGTGGTGACAACTTTCAATTTGAATGAAACATTAAAGTATCAGTTTACAAAAGAACTGACTGCTTCTGCAACATTCGGATATTCAACGAACAGTGCTATACGTGACGAGAAAATGAAATCTATCCAATGGTATCATTATGATGGAACAGTGAATACCTCAACAGCAAATCCCTATCCTACTCAAGCGGAATCAAAATATACTAAACGTGCTTCCCGTACGGATAATTACTCTGTATCAGGTTATTTGAACTATGCGAAAACGATAGGTAAAAATCACAATATCAATGTAATGGCCGGTATGCAATACGATCGTAGAGATTATGAAATCACCGGAACATCTGCCACTGATATCCAGTCGGAACTAGGTATCATTAATGGCAACGGAGTCATTTCTATTGCCGAAGCCAAAAAGAACAGCTATGCGCTCCTTTCCTATTTCGGACGTTTGAATTATAACTACAACCAAAGGTATCTGATAGAATTTAACGCGCGCTATGATGGTTCTTCAAAGTTTCAACCGGAAAACAGATGGAAAGGTTTCTATGGTGTTTCAGCAGGTTGGAGAATTACCGAAGAAGCGTTTATGGTGAATATTAAAAAGTATATTGAAGAATTGAAAATTAGGGCTTCTTATGGTGAGGTCGGCAACCAAAGCGGTATAGGGCTTTACGACGGGTGCAACTCTATAACTTTAATACAGCTTCGGGCGCCTATATTGGCGACGGAAAAGTTTCATATATTGCTGCGGCTAAAGAACTGGTGACAACCAATAGAACTTGGGAAAGAATCAAAAATTATAACGTCGGTTTTGATTTTACAGTACTGAACAGCCGTTTGAGTGGTAGCGTAGACCTCTATATGAAGAAAAACGACAATATGTTGATCGGGTTGCTGTATCCCGGCACCTTGGGTGGCAATGCTCCGGCAAGTAACAACGGAAAATTCGAAAGTAAAGGATATGAAGGTATGCTTCGTTGGAGTGACAAAATAGGAGAAGTGAGCTATCATATTGGCGGAACATATACTTACATGGAAAATAAGTTGTTGTCAGGAGGTAATGATGTTATCTCTGCCGGTTTCAACAGCACGATAAACGGTTATCCGTTAAACTCTGTTTTCGGTTACCGATATGCAGGAAAAATACAGAATGAGGAAGATTTACAGGCATATAAGAACCTGTATTATGGAAACAATACGCTTTCAATGCCCTCGAATTTACGCGTGGGTGACCACATGTATGAAGATGTGAATAAGGATGGTAAGCTTACACAGGACGATTTGGTCTTTCTCGGAACAGATGACCCCAAAGTAACTTTTGCCTTTGACCTTGGATTGGAATGGAGAGGTTTTGATGTGTCTGCTATTTTTCAAGGTGCGGCACAAAGAACGGTTTGTCGCGATGCAGACTCATGGAAAGTTCCTTTCAAAGCAGTGTGGATGAATACGTCAAACCATACGATTGGAAAAGTCTGGAGTCCGGAAAACCCTAATGGCAGATACCCTGCCTATTCAACTAAATCAGAAATCAATAACTGGAATTATATGCCTTCTTCATGGTTTATAGAAGATGGTACATATCTCCGGTTGAAGAATCTGACAGTGGGATATACTATACCAAGAGCCATATTGACAAAGATAACCAAGGGGGTACTTGAAAATTTCAGAGTATATGTTACCGGTACGGATATTTGGGAAAACTCAAAAATTAATGATGGCTGGGATCCGGAAGCAACGCGTGCGGTAAGTGCCAGACAGCGCTATCCTTTCACTCGTTCATATACTTTTGGTTTAAGTGCAACATTCTAATACTATATATAATATGAAACTATCGAACTTATATACTACCTTACTTTTTAGTTTGTGTTTGTTGTTCCAGTCATGTCTGGACATGAATCCCGAGGAGCAACTCTCGGATGGCGACATGTGGCAGAATCGCGGGCAATTCGAAGCTTTTGCCAAGAATTTCTATGGTTGGACACGCGATTTCGGTGGCTTGGGGGATGCTCACGGTGATGTACAAGCAGACCTGTTTAGTACAAATCCCAGAAATCTTTTCAGTAATGGAACATCTACCATTCCACTTACCGACAAAAGCTATACAGATGCTTATGCCAATCTTCGTCAAGTAAATCTGTTGTTACAAAAGGCAGAATCTTATGCTCTTCCCGAAGAAATTAAGATACCTGTTGGTGAGGCATATTTTTTCAGGGCTTATATCTATTTTGACCTGCTTCAACGTTTTGGAGGAGTCATTAAGGTGGAAGAACCGTTAGATATCACTTCTCCGGAGCTTTATCGCACTCAAAATACAAGAGAAGAAATTAACGAATTCATTATCTCCGATTTGAACGAAGCGATAGCGCGTTTGCCGAAGTTTAAGGATATCACTGCTGCAAACGCAGGCACTATTTCACTTGAGGGTGCACAAGCCTTTTTATCCCGTGTGGGACTTTATGCGGGGACATGGGAAAAATTCCATAATGGTAATGGAAGCAATACGGAATTGTCAAAGAAATGGTTGAAAATAGCATACGAAGCTGCTGATGCAGTTATTGAGTCGAAAACATTCGAACTCTTCAAACCGTCTGATTTGGTTATTGAAGGGGATGAAGGGGCTGCTTACCGTTATTTGTTTATACTGGAAAATGAGAAATCGAATCCGGCCGGTTTGAACAAAAGTGCAAATAAAGAATATATATTTTCCAGAAGACATGATACGACATTAGCACCTATTGGTATCAATATTACCGAAGGTCGTTTTAATAATGCGTTATATGTAACACGTAAATTGGCCAATATGTATCTTCAAAAGAGCACCGGATTGCCAATTGATATATCGAAGTGGAATTACGCTACTAAAAATTCGGAGTATTTCGACCGTGACAACCGCATGTCAAGCATAATGATGGTAGACGGAGGTTTTTATTTCAGTAGCAACGGTGGACGTTATCGTAGAACGTGGTTGGGAGATGCAGCTGAAATTAAGGAAGCCGGAGTGACTGCTCACAATGCAGCAGGTGGTACCGGATACCGTTGTCGCAAATGGTGTTCGGAAAGAGAAGTGGAAAACCGGAAGGAAGGATACGACTATCCTATTATTCGTTATGCGGAGGTGCTTTTAAACTATGCAGAAGCAAAATTTGAATACGATGACAATATCTTGGATCCTGATTTGGACAAATCGTTGAATCTGGTACGTTTGAGAGTTAATCCTACTATGCCTAAATTGTCTAACGGACTGCTTCGGGGTACAGGTACAAACATGAGAACGGAAATTCGTCGTGAACGTACGGTGGAATTGATTGATGAATGTTTCAGACTGGATGACTTGAAACGTTGGAAAACAGCAGAAAACGAAATGCCTGAAGATATGTTGGGAATCAAATATACGGGAACCGCTTTTGAAACTTCCGGTTGGGCAGGGGTTGTGACGAATACGGAAGGATGCTTGATTTGGGAGAGCGGCAGAAAATGGGACAATAAGCAGTATTTGTATCCTTTCCCGCTGGATCAGTTGCAACTGAATACGAACTTGCGGCCCAACTGGCAATCTACAAATCCTTATGTGAAATAATTTTAATGTTATAATTATATGAAAAGAATATATACATTAAGCAAGACGATGGCTTTCCTGTTTTCATGCATGGCACTGATAGGAACTGCAAGCTCTTGTGCGGACGATTACAATACCGATCCGCTGACTAAAAATACCATTCTATCATCGATAACGATTGATGAGAAATATGAAGTCTATACACTGGTAAAGGGCGAAAACTATACTTTGCATTTCTCTACTTTGCCGGAAGATGCGACTAATCCCGGGGTGTCTTGGGTATCAGGTAACGAAGAGGTGGCTACGGTAGATGCTAACGGTAAGGTGACGGCTGTTGCTGTCGGAACATCGGTTATTACAGCAAAACCAGCTGTCGGATATGCAGATGGAGTATCGGCTGCCATAACAATTAGTGTAGTTGAAGAACTTGCGCTTACACAATCGGTTGAGATAACCAATTTGCCTGAAGAGCTTACCATGATGGAAACGCAATCGGTTCAGCTCAAAACGAAAACTGTACCGGAGAAACCTAGTTTCTATCTTCTATCGTGGAAAAGTAGCGATGAGAAAGTGGCTACGGTTGATGAAAACGGGCGAGTACTGGCTGTGGGAGAAGGAAAAGCGACAATTACTGCAACAACTACAGATGGCACGGATCTGTCCCATTCAGTTGAGGTAACGGTAAAACCTGTTATTCACGTGGAAACATTCGAGATGAGTTCTATACATAACAAACTTGCTAAAGGTGAAATATCTGTGTTGAAATACACTGTAACACCTGCAGATGCAACTGTATCTGCTTTGGTATGGACTACTTCCGATGCTACAGTCGCTTCCATTGAAAAACGAGTTTTGGGAGAAGAAGAGGTATTCGTCATCTTGGGAGGTGTAAATTCCGGTACAGCAACATTAACGGCAAGTATTACCTATGCTGACGGTTCTCCGGGCTTTGAGAAATCATTTGAAGTTTCTGTGGTAGATGGTAAGATTAATGATGATTTCCTCTTTACGGCAGGATGTTTCGAAGGTGGGGATTATGGAGTATTGGAGAATGGTAGATTAGTGAGGAAGATAGAAAAAGAAGCCAACGCGAAATGTGAAGCACAGTTCCGTGGAACGATGACTTTCTACCCGTCGAAATATCCTATATATGCAGTGAAGACTTTCTTCGAAGATAGTCTCGACCCGGCCAAGACTCCCACATTGTTACTTAATATCTGGAACAATAATCCACGAATCAGTATCGGATTCTATGGTGGTACTGCTGCGGGTAATGCACAAAATTTATATAAAGTAAGCATGACAAGAACCAGTGATGGCGGATATGTAACTTATGCCGACTTAAGCACCCCCAATATTTTCAAGGGAGCAAATGCCGACTTTTTAACAAACGGAGTGCTGAATGACGGAATTACATTAGACCGCTGTGAACACAGGTTCTATGATACTTACTATACTGAAGCTGTAACGGAACCTTTTGCGCTCGATTGGGTTAAGACCTTCGAATCATTGGAAGCATATAAGGCTTATCTGATAGAGAATGAAGGAGTTGTTTTTGAATAATTATTTAAATGAGATGAAATATGAAAAAGAAAATGATAACTCTAGCGATGGTGTTATTTACATTCCTGTCTTGTAGTAATAAGGACTATTTTGATGAGGGGCATGTTGACCTGACACCGGGTTATACAATAGAAGAAGAGGATACTTATAAAGTATACACTTTGAATCATCCCTGTCTGATGCATACTAATGACGATTTCCAATATGTAGTGGGGAAGATAAAAACAGGTGCTCAACCTTGGGGTGCTGCGTGGGAGTTCCTGGAACAGAACCAATACACGCAACTTAACGAAAACTGGACAACTGACGCTCCCGAGATTCTTTTGAGAAATTCTTCAGGTGGTAACTTTAAAGTTGCCAGAGAACCGGGATTGGCCGCCTATTATTTGGCCTTGCGCTGGAGAATAGCAGAAGGACTAGGCGAAGAAGATGCATATAAGTATGCGGATAAGGCTGTGAAGATTCTGGATAACTGGTCGACTGTATGTAAAGCAATTCAAGTGGAGAATACGAATGACCATTATGCGTTAGTTACCGGATTTGACGGACATCGGTTTGCACAAGCGGCGGAAGTAATGCGGGATTATCAGCCTTGGGTAGATAATGGAGGATTTTCTAAGTTCCAGACTTGGTTGAAAAATGTAGTTGCAGGTCCTGCAACCTACTTCATCAGTCAAAAAACAGATCCTTACTGGTCTTGGGGCGGATGGGAAGTTCCAAACGTGGCAATCATGCTGGCAATAGGTATTGTATGTGATGACCAGGATATGATTAATGAAGCGATAAACTATTATAAACATGGTCCCAGTTCGGGATGTATCCAGCACTTGGTGGTAGCACTGCATCAAGATCCTGCCGGTCTGGGTGAAGGATATTGCCTTGGACAAGCTGATGAATCGGGTCGCGACCAGGATCATGCCGGATTGAGTATGGCTACACTGGCTCCGATGTGTCAGGCTGCGTATAATATCGGAGAAGATTTGTATGGCATCAAAGCAAACGACTCTTTTACGACAGAAGACGGACGTGTATATAATCGTTACCCTAAATATGCTGAATATGGGGATGTAAATCTGACTCTTGCATTCTTTGAATATTATGCAAAGTTCAATTGTGATCCTATTGAAGCTGTAGATATGCCGTTTACCTATTGGGAAACCAGACATGGTCAGCAAAACGAAATTTCATATCAAGGTCGGGGACACTTCTATGCAGGATATGAAATGATTTATAGTCATTATAAGCATGTAAAAGGAGTGAGTGCTCCCTATTCGAAGAAGTTTGCGGAGAAATATCGTCCGGCTACCAGTATTCACCCGTTTGAGTATGATAATGATTTTCCCGGAATAGGTACTCTGATGTTCTACAAAGGAGAATGAGTTGAGGTAACAAGTTGATAAGATAAAAATAAGAAACCGTCTGTAAACGGGCGGTTTCTTATCCTGATTAGAATAAAGACAATGATGAAATTAAAGACTATAACTGCATTTTTTGCAATAACATGGGCAGTTTCTACTACTGTTTCTGCCCAGAAGGTTAGTATATATTCCACCACTTCTACCGAACGTTGGGTAGAGAAAAAACAGACATTGGATAAAAAAACTGCCGGACAGGCGGATATCTGTGTTTATCCTGACAGTCTGTTACAGAATGTTGTTGGGTTTGGAGGTACTTTTAATGAACTTAGTTGGGATGCCTTGCAATGCTTGTCTCCGGCAGAACGTGATAAAGTGATGGCAGCCTTGTTCTCGGAAGAGGGTATTCATTTCGCATTAGGACGTACTCCTATTGGTGCCAGTGATTATGCAATGGGATATTATTCCTACAATGACGTAAAAGATGACTATACCATGCGTAACTTTAGTATTGACCGTGATCGCTATATCCTCATTCCTTATATTAAGGAAGCGCTGAAGTTGCGTCCCGATTTGAAGATGTGGGCCTCTCCTTGGACACCGCCTGCATGGATGAAAGTCAATGAACATTATTCGCAGAAGAGTTCCGGTATTGAAGGGACTGAAGTGGGGCACAACCGTCTCGACCCTCATCGCAATCTTATAGGGAATGTTACCGGTTTTAAAATGCAACAGGGGTATCTTCAGGCGTATGCCATTTATTTTTCCAAATACGTACAGGCTTACAAGCAGAACGGCATAAACATTCAGATGATTATGCCGCAAAATGAAATCGCATGGACTCCCTGCTGGCCTTCCTGTACTTGGCGTCCGGAAGACTTGGCTATTTTTGTCAATCAGTATCTTGGGCCCCAGTTTGAAAAAGATTCCATTGATACTGAAATCTGGATGGGAACAGTCAATTATCCGAATCCGGATTATGTACGCACTTTTTTCAAGCAGAAAGATTCTGATAAATATGTAAAAGGTGTTGGCGTGCAATGGACAGGCATGCGGGCTTTGCCGGCTGTACATAAAGAATATCCGGATTATTGCTACATGCAGACAGAGAATATGTGTGGTAATTCGGAGAATGACTGGTCTGCTTTGGAAAACACATGGAATGCTGTAGTTCACTGCTTCAATAATGGTGTTGATTCTTATATTTATTGGAATATGGTATTGAACGAAACCTGTAAGAGTTGGTGGGACTGGGCACAAAACACTCTTATTATTGTTGACAGAAAAACAGGGCAGGTACGCTATACGGATGAATATTATTTGATGAAACATCTTTCCCATTTTGTTCAGCCGGGCAGTCGTCTGCTGAAGGTGTCGGATGATAAGAATACGCTTGCTTTCCGTTCGCATGATGGTAAAGTGGTAGTTGTAGCTTACAATCCGGAAGAACAAGAACGCTCTTGTAGTTTTAAGGTAGGTAGCAAGTATATACGTGTTATATTGAAAGGTAAATCTATTAATACAATTGTCATTTGATTATTTTTAGTACTTTCGGATTGAGTATTTCGGCATATTGCTGCGTATTAAAGAATAAGTACTCATAAAGAATTTACGGTTTTATTTAATAACAATGTTGTTGCACTGTCATTTCATAGCCGGAAAACGTGGCTACGGAATGGCAGTGTTTTATAAAAAATGTGTGATTATATATGAAAAGACAAATTTGCAGTATTTTATTATTCATATTTTGCGTGACATTACAGGCGCAGTTGGTGACTTATCCGGAAGGTTTGAAGGCGAATATGCCACATAATGATGATTATACGGTGCGTGTCCGTATTCCGGGAGGTGAATGGGAAGATTTGTTTGAATATAATGTACAGGTAGATATGGATGCTGTGCAGAATGCTTCAATGGTTCAGTTTGATATGAATGGAACGGTTGAGGTGATGGTGAAAAAGAATAATGGAACCGTACGTGAGGTTGATATACGTCCTCTTAGTTGCAACATCCAATACCGGCAGAACAAGAATGTGATTACTTTTATGTTGGACAAGCCTCAATATCTGTCAGTGGAATTTAATGGGGACAGACTTCATAATCTGCATCTTTTTGCCAATCCGTTGGAAACAGAGGTTTATAAAAAAGCAGAAAAAGGTATCATGTATTTCGGACCGGGTGTTCATGCTCCTTTGGATTTGCCAAATAATCTGATACGTGTTCCTGGCAATACTACCGTATATTTGGCTCCGGGTGCAGTGCTTAAGGCTAAGTTATTAGTTGACGGTGTAGAAAATGTACGTATTATCGGTCGTGGTATATTGGCTCATCCGGTTCGTGGTATCGAAGTGACGAATGCAAAGAATGTACTCATTGATGGAATTACGGTAGTGAATCCGAATCATTATACGGTGTTTGGTGCAGGAACAAAAGGGTTGACGGTGAAGAATCTGAAATCCTTTAGCTGTAAGAGTTGGAGTGACGGAATTGACTTGATGTGCTGTCGTGATGTGCTGATTGACAATGTTTTTATGCGTAACAGTGATGATTGCATTGCACTCTATAATCACCGTTGGAATTGGTGGGGAGGCTCTGGCAATATCACAGTGCAGAATGCTGTTCTTTGGGCGGATATTGCTCATCCGATTAATATCGGTGGACATGGAGACCCGGAATCACCGGTAGGCGAAGTAATGGAAAACCTTACTTTCCGGCAGATAGATATTTTGGAACATGATGAGGACGATGTTCCATATCAAGGGTGTATGGCGATTGATTGCGGTGATAAGAACTTGGTACGTAATGTCTTGTTTGAGGACATTCGTGTAGAGAGTATTCAAGAAGGCAGACTTTTTCATCTCAATGTGCGTTTCAATGAGAAATATGATAAAGCTCCCGGACGGGGAATTGAAAATGTCACTTTCTGTAATATTACTTATGACGGGCTTGGTGAGAATCCGTCTCTAATCAAAGGGTTCGACAACAGTCGGAAAGTGAAGAATGTAATCTTTGATAATGTCGTTATTAATGGTCAGAGGATGACGGATTTGAATGGATTTGTAAAGAACGAATTCGTAGAGGATATACGTGTGCAGTAAAATTAGTTTAAATAGTAGCTTTATAGATATTAAATATATAAACAATGATTATGAGTAAGCAGTTTTTGGTTGCAATCGCATTATTGGCAGTATCGGCTATATCGTCGGCTCAATCCGTGTACCCCGGACAACACCAGGGGAAAATGAAAAAAGAGACAGTAGCTCCTGTACGGGTGGAAAGTTTTGATTTGAAAGACATCCGTTTATTGCCAAGTCGTTTTCGTGACAATATGTTGCGGGAT
>OGYN01002057.1_pt1 | contig 15397 bp, 16 predicted proteins | sample 1576551 | NCBI WGS metagenome assembly OGYN01 (sample SAMEA3541589, study PRJEB24748) | human gut metagenome | biome: human gut; feature: human-associated habitat; material: faeces | place: China | collected 2012 | reverse complement strand
CCTTCAGCGAGCTGAACGACCCCATCGACCAGAAGGGCCGCTTCGAGCGTCAGGTGGCCGAGCGCAAGGCCATCGAGCCGGACTGCAAGGCCCAGGTGGACTACGACTACGTCAACGCTCTGGAGTACGGCCTGCCCCCCACGGGCGGCCTGGGCTTCGGCGTGGACCGTCTGGTCATGCTGCTGACCGACAGCGCCTCCATCCGCGACGTGCTGCTGTTCCCCACGATGCGCCCTGAATCTAACTGAGCTACGTGGTAATCTTTGTGTCTCCGACAATGAAATACATCGCGGATTCCGACACGGAAAGTGTCAGAAAGCTGACATCCTTGACGGATTTCCGCATGGACTGACGGAGATGCAAAAAAATTCACGCTAGGACAGACGGATTCTCACATTCTGGCTACCAGCAGAGAACTGTAAACGAGAAAACAGCCAAGAGGACATTTCACCATCAGCGATTGCTGACCGTGAGGTGTCCTCTTTCTATATCCTGATAACGCAAGTATACCACTACCCTTGACAAAGGAGAAGAATGTCATGGAACATAAAGCTGCTTCGTTTGAAGTTCCCGAACTGGAAAAAATTCTGGCCAAAAAGAAAAAGAGATACGTCGGCTACGAAGAAGGAATGGCTCTCTATTCGATGGGCAAGATTTCGTTCCGAAAGCTGGCACAGGAAGCTCACGCACTACTCCGCATAAAAAAGATAGCGATTATTGATCTGGACATTCTGGACGATTATCTGGAACAACATCGCTGCAACAACTGAATCAGCGTTTTCTTACATAGCGCACTTTCCATCCGAAGGTGCGCTTTTTCTTGAATCTTCATCTGCACGAAGGCCATCCTATATGTTCCAAATAAGATTTATCAAGTGTAAATACAGTCGTTTTGTTCATTTTAATAAACAACACGCGAAAGACACTGTGCAATATAACAAAAAGCAATAAAAAAGTAGCAATGGGGCTGTACAAATGGTTAAAATTGTGATAGTTTAATCTTGACAAGAGCTTAAGAACGTGCTATTATAATCAACTTGCATTACCGAAACCAATGTGGGGAGTTTTAAATGGGGAAGTTGATTTTCACAAAGTTAAATCATCCTGCGGATCAATGTTTCACTTGTGGAAACCCAAGCATTGATAAGAAGGTTGCAGACTCTTATTTTTTGACGTTGCTTGATCGTTGCTATGCATATGAGGTCACAACGGAAAGCGGAGTTATCGTTGCGTATTATCAGATTCAATTTAAGAGATTTCCAATCGATAGGTTTCCTGAGCCGATTGATGAGTATTCTCTTAATAGTTATGTGGACCTTTATGCAATGCATATTGAGTATCTTGCTGTTCGTAAAGAATATCAGTATCAAAAGATAGGAAGTAACGTTCTTAAGCGCATCTTGGCTAAAATAATCATGTTTCATAGAGATTGTCCGTTCCGGTTGGTTACAATTAATGCTTTAAATGAAAAGGTTTCTTGGTATCAAAGAGCCTTTGGATTTAAAGAAGTTGATCAAGATGGTGACGACCCAGAAACTACTCTGATGATGATTGATTTGCTATCAGCGGAAAATCTAAGACTTCTCAAGGAATATGATGACATACTATAGGTTAATACTTATTAAGAAGGAGGTGCGTTATGATGCTTCATGAAGTCTACAACATAACAGATCAGGGTATGCAAAGAGTTTTGGACTCCTTAGCACATCCCTCCATGGAGTACGCCGTACAACAAGAAAGTCTGCTGAGGGATTCTCTCTCTGGGATGAGCTGTGAACAAGTAGGCGATTCCGAAGAGGTTATCTTTGATGATTTGGATTTGTCGTTTATTGATAGGCCTCTTTCCTATGTAAAGACTGCACCTCAAAACATGACGGATGTGTCATTCTCTTCTATGTTAGAGTCATCCGTGTATTTTGATTTCCCATTGTATGCCGCATAAATGATTTATGTAAGACAGGTGAAAACAATGAACGAAATAATTCGCCCTACGGATGAGTTGCCTGTTAGTGTTTTAAAGGCCAATCATATCGTGTTTGATGAACTCTCTTTTGTTAGAGATGGTTTTTCTTTAAAAGATGATTCAAAAACAAGCTTTAATCTTAGCTATGGCATCGATAAAATATCCGATGGTGAATATCGGACGACCTTGACTGCGCAGGCAACTCGCGAAGGAGAGTTCAAAGCTAAAGTTCAAATCAGTGGCTACTGGAGCATTGAAGAGTCGGACTCTCACAAAAATCAGTTGCTTCAGGAAAATGCTTTGGCTATTTTATTTCCGTATGTTCGTTCGCAAATGACTCTTTTAACAGCGCAACCTGAAACTGAACCTATAGTATGGCCAGCTATGAACATCAATAAAATGATGACTACAGCAGAATCAAAAAAATAATAATGCAAAATATTGAGCAGATGTGTAGCCATGTGTCTGCTCAATATTTTTATAATGATATCGCATATGCTTATCGATAACCAAATTAAAAGTTATGCAGTTCGTGACGTATTCATAGTCCCCCACGATGAAGCCGATCGAGCAGTAAACTAGAATGAAGCTATGGATCGGTGCAATCGCTGCACCAACCCATAAAACAGAACCCGGCAGGTATGTCATCATAAGATGGCATACCTGCCGGGTTTCCTTTTGCCGCTTTTGCGCATTGCAGGCACCCTCTGCACAAAAAAGTTCGCCGCTCCTTTGACGGAACGGCGAACTTGCTCGGATCGTTTACGGTCTGCTGTCTTGTCACGGCAGCGGGCAGGTCACAGAAGGCTCAGGGCCTCTTCATCTGCCACCAGAGTGCAGTCCGGATGCAGCTGCAGGATGGAGCCGGGGCATTCCGGCGTGACCGGGCCGGACACGACTGCTTTGACGGCCTTTGCCTTGGCCAGGCCGTTGGCGACCACCAGCACCTTGCGGGCCTGCATGATGGTCTTGATGCCCATGGTATAGGCCTGCCTGGGCACCAGATCTTCGTTGCCGTCAAAGAAGCGCTTGTTGGCCTCGATGGTGGCTTCGGTCAGATCGACGCAGTGGGTCTCCAGCTCAAACGCCTTGCCCGGCTCGTTGAAGCCGATGTGGCCGTTCGGGCCAAGGCCCAGCAGCTGCAGGTCGATGCCGCCCACGCTGTGGATGATCTGGTTGTACTGGGCGCAGGCATCGTCTGCATCGGGGTTGGTGCCATCCGGCAGGTGGATGTGCGCCGGGTCGATGTTCACATGATCGAACAGGTTGCGGTGCATGAAGCTCCAGTAGCTTTCCGGGTGCTCCTTGGGCAGGCCGCGGTACTCATCCAGATTGACGGTCGTCACCCCCGAAAAGTCGAGGTCACCCTTGTTGTACCACTCCACCAGCTGCTGGTAGGCACCCACCGGGGTGCCTCCGGTGGCCAGACCCAGCACGCAGTCGGGTTTCAGGATGATCTGCGCCGAAAGGATGTTGGCCGCCTTGCGGGACATGTCTGCGTAATCGTTTGCGCGAATGATTTTCATCGGTTCTCCGCTCCTTTGTTTTTACTTCAGCAGCAGCGGCAGAAAGCTGGTGCCGTTTTCCGGTGCCTTGCTGTGGAAATAGTCCGCAGCGGTCGCACCGACATCGCTGAGGGTCTTGCGGATCCCGATATTCTTGGGGGTGGAGTGGGCGCTGTGGATCATCAGCGGCACCATCTCACGGGTGTGGTGCGGGTGTCCGATGGTCGGGTCGTTGCCGTGGTCCGCCTGCACGATGAGGATATCGTCCTCGCCCAGGGCGTCGCGGATCTTGCCGATCCATTCGTCCGCCACCCGCAGGCGGTCTGCGTAGGCCGCGACATTCTCCCGGTGGCCGCACAGGTCCGTTTCCTGCACGTTGGTGCAGATAAACGCAGTCTCCTGCTCCTTTACGATCTCCAGGGTGCGCTGCAGCACGCTGGCCGTGTCCACCATGGGGATGCTGGTGCCGTAATTGTTCGTGACCACGTCGGCCACCTTGCCCAGCAGGAACACCGGCAGGCCGCTCTTGCCCAGAATCGTGGGGATCTGCACCTCCGGGTCAACGCCGTAGCCCATGTGGATGCAATGGTAGTCGTTGTTGTAAACACCGCTGGCCGGGGCATTCACGCCGATGTAATCGCCGTGTTCCTCAATGGCATCCAGCAGGTTCTGCAGGTGCACGCCGCGCCCGCCGAAGGTGATGACGCGGGGCACGACCGACACGCTGCGCACCAGATGACCGATCTTGAGCTCTTCCTCAAAATCAAGGTCGTCGATGGCCGCCGTGACGTTGAAGGCCTGACCCGGATCGCATTCCACGTTGTCGGCCACGGTGCAGGCCTCGTTGACGATCAGCAGGCGCTTGCCGGATGTTCCGGTGTAATACCGGACATGGTAACCCGCATCCTCCAGCGTCTTTTTGATGAGCTCGATCTTATTGCAGATCGGCTCGCCGAAGGGCTTTGCCGGGCGGGTGCCCATGATCTCCTGATGGCCGAAGAAGGTGTCCGCACCATCGTGCATCAGCTCGGCACGGCCGAACGTTGCATCCGTCGCAAACGGCAGGCCGGGGAACTCCCGCCCCACGATGTTCGCCAGACCAAGGCTTGCCAGATTGGGCAGCTTCAGGTCCGGCGTGCGCTCAAAGATATGCACACAGGTGTTGGCACCGCAGTCCGCAGGGCGCACCTGCGGCACATCCGGCATTGCGCCCACACCAAAACCATCCAGAACGATTACAACAAACTTTCCCATTGCGAATTATCCTTTCTGTCATTCCCGGACCGGTTCTCCCAGCGCAGAGTACAGGCCCGCCAGCTCCGGCTTGCCGGAGGACAGCCCTTTGACCACTGCCACCCGGCTCCGGGTCACAAAGAACTGTGTCCGGAACGCCATGACCGCCGCAGCCGAGACCGGACAGTTCTGCTGCAGTTCAAAATGATAGTCGATGCTGGAGTCGTCCGGCGGCAGCACCGGCACGACCTTTGCATTTTCCGGCGTCGTGCCCACCAGGGCGTTCTTCATATGGCCGCGGCGGTAATGCCCGCCGCCGTAGCAGTATGCCTTATCGCCCAGATTGTGGCTGACCTCCGAAACATACAGGTATCCGGGGCGCTCCTCGGCATCCGGGTGGCCGGCATGATACGGTGTCGTTCCGGTCAGGCCGTGTCCCGGTTCCCCGTGGGTGCCGCCTGCTGCCGCGATCATCGGGATGCTGTGGGTGCAGGTGGCACTGGGCGTATTGAGCATCAGGTCCCGGTAGCCGCGGGCGCGCAGCATTTCGGCTGCGGTCTGCACGGTCCGGAGGTTGGGCATGGGCAGGATGTCCTGTGCCGCTTCGTCGTACAAAAAGCAAGGGAAGCTGCACACGCCGCCCACCTCCACATTCGGCATCGCCTCGATCGCACGCACTGCGCTGTCCAGTTCCTGCAATTCAAAGCCGCCGTACTGCCCGGAATACAGCATGTCGCCTTCTCCCAGAACACGGAGCATCAGCTTCTGGTGCAGGCCCAGCTCGGTGCAGACTGCGCTGATCTCGCGGGCTTTTTCCAGCGTGTACACCGTTACGATCACCGGCTTTGCGCGGAGGATTTTTTTCAGGGCCGCCCGGGGGATCTGGACCAGATGCCCTACGTTGCCGAGGGGGATCTGATTTTCCACCATCGTCAGCGCCTCGCGGAAGTCCACGCACACAGCGCCCACATATCCCATGTCGGTCAGCGCACGGGCGATCAGGGGGTTGCGTCCGATCTGCTTGAGCATGAAAAAGTTCTGCACGCCGTTTGCGTCGCCTGCCTGTTTGATGCTGCGGGCATTTTCCAGGATCGTGTCGTAATCCAGCAGATAGGTGTCCGGCAGGATCACGCCATTCTGCTGCCATTCAATGCCCAGACGCACCAACGGCTGGTTGCGCTCCATTACGGTCTTTAAAAACACAGGGCATCTCTCCTTTTCCTCTCGTTTTTTCAGCGGTTCAGTTTTCCTCGACCTGCTCCATGCAGCTGCGCAGGATGCGGATGATGGTGTCCGGGCCGCTGCGCATGGGATTGATGCGGATCATCCGGTGTTCAATGGTCGGGTCCTGCGCACGGAACGTTCCACTGACACGGTAGATCATGGGGGCAAACTCGTATTTGCTCTCGCTGCCCACCGGATGCGGCGCTGCGCCGAACTTCGGGGCAGCGTCCAGAATTTTTTCGGCGATCTCCTGATCAAACTCCACCAGCAGCACCTTGCTCTGCGCGTTTGCCAGGAACGCCTGCCGCACATGGGGGACCTCGCCGGCGTTCAGGCGGCGGACCAGCTCCTCGTTGACCTCGCTCTGGATGGCGAGCGCCACCGGCGCATAGATCAGGCCGCGCAGGGCCTCCATGGCTTCGTGTCCCTGCACCTGACTGCCGCCGGAATACTGCATCTTGTAGACGCGGTCGATCAGCTCCTTGCTGCCGATCACTGCACCGACGCCCTCCGGACCAAGGATCTTGAAGCAGGAGAAGGTGGACAGGTCGGCCCCCGCCTGGCAGCCGATGGCGTCCACTTTCAGGGCGGCGTAGTTGTCATCGGTCACCACCGGGATGCCCGGCAGCGCAGCCTTGATGGATGCGATCACGGCCTTGTAGTCGTAGCGGTCCTCCGGCTTCTGCCGGGTCAGCTGCACCAGGGCGCCGCGGATCTCGTCCTTGTGCTGCGCACAGACGGCCTTGAGCTGTTCCAGATCGTTGAAGTCCGCGCGGATGGGTTTCAGCCCCATGGCGTCGATGGTCACCTGCGTCGTCGTATAGATGGGCGAGGTGTGCACCAGAATGGCATCCCCCGGTTTCAGGCAGGCGGTCAGAGCCCAGCGGATCGCGCCCGTGCCGGAGCCGCGCACAAGCAGCGCCGCCGGGGCATCAAAGGTGTCGGCAAAGACCTTTTCCACCTTTACCGTGCAGCGGGGCTTGTTCAGCCCTTTCACCACGCCGAGGTCGCCCAGCGAGAGGACTTCCTCTCCCTGAAAATTGCGGGTCACTGCGTCAATGACCTTGAACTGGAGCTGTTTTGCCTGCTCCAGCGAGATAGAATGCAGGGGATAGGTTTTCATTGTCAATTCCTCGAATCCTTGTTATTTCTGTCCTTTGTAGATGCGCAGTGCATTGCGGTACAGCAGGTTCTCCCATGCGCGGTCCGGCACGCCTGCCTCGCTTGCCAGCGGAGCAAAGGTGTCCAGCAGGTAGCTGTAGCCCACACCGCCCCGGTCTGCAAAGTTGCTGCGGCGGGTGATGTCCATGCTCATGACGATCTGCGTGTCGTACCCTTCCGCACAAAGGCGGCTGAGCCAGTCTGCACGGGAGACATCGGGCTGGTAGTTGCACTTGCCGATGGTGTCGAACGCAATGTTGACCCCCTGATCCAGCAGGCGCTTCATGTAATCCAGATTGGCCGACAGGTCGATGTGGCTCAGCACCACCCGGCTCAGGTCAACGCCAAAGCTCTTGAAGATCTCCAGCTGCTCCAGGCCGCGCGTGCCCAGCGTTGTGTGGGTGCAGATGGGTGCCCCCGTTTCTGCATGGGCGCGGGACGCCGCACGGAACACCTTGGCCTCCGTCTCGGTGATGTCCTTCGAGGTGCCGATCTCGCCGATGACGGTCGCCCGGACACCGGTGCCTTCCATGCCCTCGGTCAGTTCCTTCACCATGATGTCACACAGCTGCTGTTCGGTCAGCGTATAGCACTCCGGCGGGAGAAAGGGCTCCTTGTAGTAGCCCGTCGCGTGGGTGATCTCCACCCCCGCCTGTGCAGCCATTTTCTGCACATAGGCCACGTTCCGGCCCATCCCGCGGTTGGTCTGGTCGATGATGCCGACCACACCGTGTTCCGCCAGCCGCCGGTATTCTGCCGCGGTCGCGTCAAAATCATCCAGCCTGCAGTCGATGTTCTTCTTCGGGCCGGACAGGTCGATCGTCGTATGCTCGTGCGCATACAGAATCTTTTCAGGCAGTTTCAAAAGGATTCGCCTCCTGTATTGTTTCTTAACCAGAGCCGCCTCCCGACGCAGGCCGGGAGGCGCTCATTTTATCCGGGGATCAGGCGGCAGGGGTGTACAGAGACAGCAGGAACAGCACGTTTGCGATCAGGCCGACCAGGATCGCACCCAGAGGACCGACCGCCATGGAGACCAGAGGCTTCTTGCTGCACTTGTTGATGCACCAGAATGCCACGATGATGAACAGACCCGTCGTGGGCATGATCGCCTGAGCAGCCAGGATGCCGCCGATCAGCAGGGCGATGTCGATGACGTAGCTCATAGCGGTACGGATGTTGTCGCCGCAGCGCTTGATGCCAGGGAACTTGTCCAGACCCTTTGCGATGACGTTCAGCAGCAGGATCTCCACACAGATGCAGGCTGCACCGGCGATCAGGGCGATAAAGGGGTTGGGGATCAGCAGACCGATCACAAAGACGAAGGTCATGCCGGCCGGAGCGTAGACGCCGGTGGTGATGGCGGTGGTGGCAACCAGCGGGATAAAGCCGATGGCACGGGCCAGAGCGGTCAGACCTGCGTTGACGCGGTCACCCTCGGCCAGCAGGCCCAGGCTGATGGGGTCACCGGCCATGATGCTCATGCTGGTGCCTGCTGCGATCAGGCCGCCCATGAGGGCCAGAACCGGCATATACTTGCGGATGCGTGCGACCTTGTCGGCAAAGATCTGGGTCAGCATTTCGTTGGAGTTCTGGTCGTTGCCTTCCTTATCCATGGCAGCGAACACCAGCATGATGATCATACCGGCCAGCAGGGCCATACCGTCTTTGTTCAGGCTGATCGTGTGCTCGGCGTCCAGTGCGATCTTGCCGTAGGTCTCAACGATCTGACGGACCAGCAGGGTCACAACGGCGGTGATGATGCCCTTGGCAGCGCCGAACTGCAGGGCAACCGTCACAGCCGGGAAGATGGCGAAGGCCAGCGTGATACCGGCAGAGACCTGGCCCAGGCTGCCCAGGAAGTTGACCGGCAGCAGGTTGAACAGGTCGATGATCACCTGCAGGCCGAACAGCAGGGCCACACCGTACACAGCGCCGATGACGCCGGAAGCGATCATGCCCTTTTTGGTGTCCGGGCACCAGGTGCCGATGATGTCGGTGGTGAGCAGGATGCAGTGGATCAGGATGATGCTTGCGGCAATGGACGTGGGCAGGCCGTAGCCGATGACCAGGCCAAAGCCGATGGCAAAGCTGGTGGCTGCCAGAGCCTTGCGGTCCATGCGCTTTTCCAGATACTCCGGCAGGACCGGGCGCAGGCCGTCGTTGAACACGGCGATGCTCTGGTTTGCCAGGATTGATGCCAACGCACCAACTGCCGCGATGATAACGTAGCGCAGAATGGTTTCCATATGTAATCCTCCTTATTTGACGATCCGGATCAGAAGCCCAGACCCTTGAGAATGATCGGCACGACCTTTTCGATGTGCTGATCCGTAAAGCCGTATGCCTTCTTGCCGGCCTTGACCTGTGCCAGGATCTCGTCCTCGCTCAGCATTTTGCCCGGCATGGACACCGTTGCGCACTGGTTCATGCCCAGCAGGGCAATGGCCATTGCCAGCGCACCGCCGCCACCCGTCTTGCAGGCGCCGAAGTAGTAATCTGCCTGCCCGGTCTTGACCGCCATTGCCGCCGCAATGTCATCCTTGATCTCCACCGAGGCACGGTCGCCTACAACACCCTTGATGGTGTCATAAACCTTCTGCTTGTCGATCTGGCCGCCTACTACGATTTTCATAAGCTAGCCCTCCTTTCTGATGTGGGTTTTATGCAAATGCTGTCACGATTGTGCCAGCACGACCCCGATGTGCATGGTCAGGAACTTCTGCTCGTCCTCCGGCAGGTCCGGCAGGATCTCCCGCACCAGCGCCTGCGTTGCTTCCAGTGCCTTGGGGAAGGTGGGCTCCTGGCTGGTCTCTTCGTAGACCTCCTCGTCCAGCGGCTCCACCGGCTCTCCGCGGTGGATGCGCCCCAGCGCAGCGCACAGGTGCGTGATCATGGCGGAGGCGTTTTCTTCGGTCAATGTCAGACCGTATTTCTCCTGAAAAAAGCGGATCACATCCTGTACCTTCCGGCAATCCTCCTCGGACAGCATCCCTGCCTGGTGCAGGATCGTTAATCTCGGTTCAAAATCCATCTCTGACATCTCCCAATGATTTTTTGTTTTGCTTACAGCCAGGTGCCGATCTTGTCGGCCAGCGTCTCAGCCGGTGCTTCGGTTCCAAAAATGTTCCAGACCAGCTCACAGATCTCGCCGCAGCAGCTGTAGGGACTGTAGTAGGACATGGAGTTAGGCTTGAAGCCAACGTTCTGCTTGTTGGTCAGGAACACCACTGCGGTCTTGTTGGTCTTGTTCATGACCACATGGGTGCCGGTAAAGCCTGCGTGGCCAAAGGCGTCGTAGTGGCGGTCGCCGCGGCCCATGAACGAGGAGCCCCGCTCAAAGCCCAGCCCGCGGGACGGCTTGCCGTTCTGCTCGCTGGTGAACTCGTCGATGACTTCCTTCTTGTAAAGGCGGACGCCCTTGTAGATGCCGCCGTTCAGCATGGCCTGGCACAGCACGGCCAGATCTTCCGCGTCGGAGTACAGGCCCGCGTGACCGGCCACGCCGCCGTTTGCCATCCATGCATTGCCGTCGTTGCACTCGCCCTGCAGGGTGTAGTTGCGCCAGCCGGTGAAGGTGCGGAACGCGTCCAGATCGGCGGTGCAGTCGTAGCCAAAGCCCGGGTGGTCGATCTCGTCCACCATGGCATACTCATACGGGTTGCCGAAGGAGGTGGCCGCCACATCCTCGGTGGTAAAGCCGTTGGCCAGCGGCAGATAGGTGGTGCGCTTCAGCCCCAGAGGCTTGTAGATCTCGTTCTTGACGTATTCGTCCATCGAGCGCCCGGTGATCCGCTCCACCAGGAAGCCCAGCATCTGGAAGCCCAGGTCGCTGTACTTTTCCTCGCCGGGGGCGAACATCAGCTCACAGTTGCAGATGTAATCCAGCACCTTGGCCTTGTCCTTCTCGATGTAGAGGAACATCGCCTTCCACTGCGGCAGACCGGAGGTGTGGGTCAGCAGCTGATGCACGGTGACGTTTTCCTTCCCGTTCTTGGCAAACTCCGGAATGTAGCTTGCTACCGTGGCATTCAGGTCGATCTTGCCCTCGCTGTACAGCTTCATGATGGACTGTGTCGTGGCCATGATCTTGGTGCAGGATGCCATGTCGAACATGGTATCCATCTGCATGGGGCGGGGATCGTCCAGCCGCACGCCCATGTCGTTGAGCATTGCGTAGCCGTATGCCTTTTCATACACGATCTTGCCGCCGCGTGCCACCACGATCGTTGCGCCGGGGAAATATCCCTGTCCCATGTAGTTTTCCACAATGTCGTCGATGGCCGTCAGGCGGTCATCGGTCCGGACGGGCATTGCAGACCGGGGGAAGCAGTTCTCCGCCTGCTCCGGGCTGGCACACCCCATAAAGGCAGCGGCAGCTGCCAGTGTGCCAACGGTTTTGCCGGATGCGATCAGGAAGTTGCGCCGAGTGATCTTTTTCATGCGAGATCTCCTTTTCTTTCTGCAAAAAAATCAGACATCCTGTATCGGTTTTCGGGAGAAAATGTTTTATACAATATTTTGTATTTTCATCCCGAAAGAAACATCCGCATATCCTCCATGCAGATGTGACTTCTGTTTGACAGCACCTTTGCTTAGTAGCGCGGAATGATCTGCTTGCGCATCACCTGCTGCTGGATGTGGTCCACACGCTCCACCGACAGGATCTTGCGCACCAGCTGCGCGGTGATGTTATCACTTTTCCGGCAGGCAAGCACGGCCACGGTATCTTTTTCCTGCTCATCCAGCCGGGGCATCGGATAATAGCTCAACCCCTCCGGCAGCATATCGGCGCTCCAGACGCCGGCATCAATGACGCCGCTGTGCAGAAACGGCACCAGTTGACTATAGATGATGGGCACATATTGCACCGGCTTATCGGCAAAACAGAACCGGGTCAGCATCTCCTGGTCCACCGATGAGGCATCCACGCCCACCTTGCAGTTCTGCCAGTCGCCCTTGAAGTCCGGGCGGACAAAGACCCGATGCTGTTCCACATAGCTCTGCGGGCCAAAGGCCGCGATCAGCTGGATGTCCTTGCCCTCCTGCACATAGTGTTCAAATGCAAGCTGGCTCATGACGCACAGATGAAAGCGCCCTTCTTCCACACAGTTCAGCCGGTAGCCGGAACCGCGCATGAATGCGATCGCACCCGTGACCCCTTTCTGGTTCAGTTCCTCATACAGTCCGCTGGCCAGGCCTTCATAGCGCAGGCCATACGGCATAGGCATCACGCAGGTCAGACCCGTATTGCTGCAATACTGCGCCATTGCCACATAGTCGATCTCTGTTGCAATGGTGCCGTTCTGCCCATGGGATTCCAGACAGATCACATGATTCTGTTTCAGGTTGTTCAGCGCGATCTGGATATTTCCCCGTGCCATCTCGCATTGTTCGCTCAGTTCCGTCACCGTGGGGATCCGGTCTCCCGGTTCCAGCCCTGCCAGGATCTGCGCGACCTGCAGCGTTGCCAGACCAGACTTCTGGAGCAGACTTGTGTTCATCATGGTTGCTCTTCCCTTCTCGACCTATCTTTCAATCCACATCAGGTGGACCGTGGGAAAATCCACAGGAAAGAAGCGTATTTTGGGCGTTCCGCCCCTCCTCACAAGAGACAGATCGCTTGCAGATTTATGATAATACAAAATTTCATATATTGCAATATGGAGTCTTGCATAAACTTTTTCCATCGAATTTGTACAACCTGATTTTTTCATCCGCGGCGGCTTTCTGGTCCGTCGGCAGCCTCCCCGGCAGGAACACCATGCGCCGCTCGCCCTTGAGGTCACCCCCGCGTGTGCGGGGAAAAGATCCACCAGCTGCTGCCATGCAGGGGTGCCCGGGGATCACCCCCGCGTGTGCGGGGAAAAGTGCGGCACGCACGGATTGATTGCGCCGGTCTCGGGATCACCCCCGCGTGTGCGGGGAAAAGTTCACGTCAGCCCGGGGCAGGTCGGTGGCGTAGGGATCACCCCCGCGTATGCGGGGAAAAGCGCCAGCACAAACGCTGACAGGTTCAGCGTCCAGGATCACCCCCGCGTGTGCGGGGAAAAGTTTGATTTGCGGCACCTGATATGTGGTTGATTGGGATCACCCCCGCGTGTGCGGGGAAAAGCCTCGTTCAGTAGGTCTTCGTTCGTCATAACGGGGATCACCCCCGCGTGTGCGGGGAAAAGATATATTCAATAGTATCATCGAGCAGGCCATTAGGATCACCCCCGCGTGTGCGGGGAAAAGAGGGAAAACCGAATGAGTAAAGTATACTCACGGGGATCACCCCCGCGTGTGCGGGGAAAAGCCCATGTAGTCCAAAATGGAGTTTTCGGCCGGGGGATCACCCCCGCGTGTGCGGGGAAAAGAAACTCTGCCCGCACTTGGTCATCAGTCAGGCAGGATCACCCCCGCGTATGCGGGGAAAAGTCTTCAATGAGCCGCTTGTTTTCCCTATACTCGGGATCACCCCCGCGTATGCGGGGAAAAGGTTTGATGACGAACTTGACCAATTTGAAAGCAAGGATCACCCCCGCGTATGCGGGGAAAAGTTTGTTCGCCCATTTTTACTCCGCTGGTGTGTGGGATCACCCCCGCGTATGCGGGGAAAAGGTTATGGGGCAACAATCGGAGAGGACGGAATGAGGATCACCCCCGCGTATACGGGGAAAAGTTCATTCGGCTTGCCCTCCCAGACCTTCACAGGGGATCACCCCCGCGTATGCGGGGAAAAGAGCCATTGCGTGCTGTCACTATATGTTGTGTTAGGATCACCCCCGCGTATGCGGGGAAAAGGCGTAAATCCTTGTAATCAGCGGGTCGCTGTGAGGATCACCCCCGCGTATGCGGGGAAAAGCCTCCATCCACCAGCGGAATACATCTTGACCGGGGATCACCCCCGCGTATGCGGGGAAAAGGGTGATGCAGCATCCTATCGAGCGTGGCGACGGGGATCACCCCCGCGTATGCGGGGAAAAGCGCCCTGCTGGGCGCTGCGGCATATAACTGACGGGATCACCCCCGCGTATGCGGGGAAAAGGCTGATGGTCACATCCCATAGCGCGCGTACCTGGGATCACCCCCGCGTATGCGGGGAAAAGTGGTGCGTTGTTGCTGTGCTCCAGATCAAACAGGGATCACCCCCGCGTATGCGGGGAAAAGTTCGTTGTCGTAGGTGCCCATGAGGTAAATTCGGGATCACCCCCGCGTATGCGGGGAAAAGGTGCCCTTTGCATCCTGGGCAAGGGCACCGGTGGGATCACCCCCGCGTATGCGGGGAAAAGAAAGAAATTGCCCCCTTGTGAGTTGGTATTTGGGGATCACCCCCGCGTGTGCGGGGAAAAGCGCCAGCACAAACGCTGACAGGTTCAGCGTCCAGGATCACCCCCGCGTGTGCGGGGAAAAGGTCGAAAACTACTTCAACGTTTTCGTTGCTGCGGGATCACCCCCGCGTGTGCGGGGAAAAGAGGGTTTTTGCCACTTCTTTTGCGGAAATTCCGGGATCACCCCCGCGTGTGCGGGGAAAAGAATCATCCTGCATAGAGATGATGCCCCCTCGAGGGATCACCCCCGCGTATGCGGGGAAAAGGCAATGGCAGCATAATCAGGACTTAGGCGTGGGGGATCACCCCCGCGTGTGCGGGGAAAAGTGCAACCGATACTGTGCGCCGCTGGCATCACTGGGATCACCCCCGCGTGTGCGGGGAAAAGAGAACCCCGAAACCCTGAGGGACGGTAACAGTGGGATCACCCCCGCGTGTGCGGGGAAAAGGCGTATGATACATACCACCCGCACATGCATTTAGGATCACCCCCGCGTGTGCGGGGAAAAGGCCGGGGATATCAGAAAGGCGAAACGGAAACAGGGATCACCCCCGCGTGTGCGGGGAAAAGCGCAAACATCAACGATCATCAGGCGGAGCAGGAGGATCACCCCCGCGTGTGCGGGGAAAAGGTCAGAAGCCCCAAAAGGCCAGCAACAAGAAAGGGATCACCCCCGCGTGTGCGGGGAAAAGCCCTTGACGTGGTTCTGGCAGGGTCCTTGCCTGGGATCACCCCCGCGTGTGCGGGGAAAAGCAGATTTTTGCATAAGCGCGGAACGGCATGCTGGGATCACCCCCGCGTGTGCGGGGAAAAGGGCTCCTTTCCAAAAAATGTCTACTGCGGGTAGGGATCACCCCCGCGTGTGCGGGGAAAAGGTGCGGTGCGCGGCTGGCTGCGGGCCACCGAAGGGATCACCCCCGCGTGTGCGGGGAAAAGCAGATTTTTGCATAAGCGCGGAACGGCATGCTGGGATCACCCCCGCGTGTGCGGGGAAAAG